>Ga0307979_1001784_pt1 | contig 15195 bp, 16 predicted proteins | sample OrgLakmetage1058_FD_201833 | JGI IMG/M metagenome (GOLD analysis project Ga0307979, IMG submission 201833) | Saline water microbial communities from Organic Lake, Antarctica - #1058 | ecosystem: Environmental > Aquatic > Non-marine Saline and Alkaline > Saline | place: Antarctica: Organic Lake...
TTCTATCTTATTCCATACGCATACGGCTGATTATTCTCTATTCTATTCTCGTTCTACTAGGCACTTGCGCGGCGGCGCATCGCGATGAAATTGCTCGAGCGCTTGAAAGCGGCCGCCGCAGAGGTGCACAGGCAGGCCCGATTGACCGCGGCTTCGACCGTAATTGCCAGCAAACTGTACCGTAAATGGAAGGCCCGCTGCGAGGGTTTGCGGCGAGCGAGGGGCTACATCGTCAAGCTCTACGACCCGCAGGTAACGTGCATTGGATATACCTTATTATATCTTATAGAAGGAAGACAGGTGTTGAACATGCATTGGCTTCTGTGTTATTTGGGTTTGTATTAATTCGAGATCGAGTGAACACGGGGCGATGCAAATAAAGTTTAAAAAAGCACAGATGCACAAATTCTTCTTGGTGCTCTATTTCGATTAGACTACTGCGTCTCCTTCACGTCATACAATTCCTTCATCTTTTTACTAATATAATACGCTTCCTAAAAATAGGTCCCCGAGGACCCGTACTGGTGGTCGAGAGCGTCCGGCATGTCGTCCTGGACGAAACCGAAAATCTTTGGGAAATTTCAGGACGCCACCCAACAGATATGGCTGCCCGTGAAAGGAAAAGAGTAAGTAAAGAGTAAGTCCAGTGGCGTAGTTCCCGCATATCAACAAATGAAGAAAGCAATAGAAGATGAGAATCACTAGTGGGTGTGCGTGTGTGCATGCTATTCCAGAGTCTGTTCGATTCGAATGAAATTGTTCGAATGAATCAACCTTTACCTCAACCCCCCTTCTTTCAACCTACTCTGTCTCTTTGGGCCCGTCTTATTCCTTCAAAATCACCCGCTCAAACATGTATTCTTTCAAACATTTCTTTCTTTGATCCACAGGTACGTGGTACAGTGCGTGCAATGTGCGAAAGCGCAGTCCAAAATTGCGTGCGAAGACTGCGGCGAGTCGTACTGCGAAGAGTGTTTCCACTTGCTGCATTTGAAAGGCAACCGTTTGCAGCACCGGTCGAGGAAAGTGCCGAATTGTTTTGCGTGCGGGTTTCAAACCGCGTCGCGTTTTTGTTTCACCTGTCAGCGGATTGGCGAAGACAAGGAGTTGTTGCACGGAGAAGTGGGCGCTGGTGGCAAGGGAGTCGGGCATTTCTGCGACCATTGTTTCGGGGTCGCGCACCCCAAACTGAAAGCCAATGCGCCTGAGAAAACGGTGCGGGATAGATAAATAAAAAGTGGAGGGTTTATGGAAAAAGAGGATGGAAACAGAGAGCAAGGAAAATACGAATGCTCATTGCAATGTAGTTTTCCTTCAAGCCCTTTGATATGTTTCGCTTTTGAGGAGAGTCATGGGCCTGGTATGTTTTTTTTAATCGTTGTACTCATGTTATTTTTGACAACACCGTAACCTAGGTGTCGCACCGGCTGCACGACGCCCAGAAGCTGTTTCAAGAGCACAAAGTGAAGCGTGCCGCCGCCCGCGCTGCCGCACGAGTGGTAGCAAGGAAGAACCGCGCAAGGGACTTGACGCTAGGCTTGCTGGTGGAGGACAGTACTGGCAATGAAGACGCAAATTTCGACTTCGACATAGAGTAAGTGATGTTGCTTTTTGTTTTTCGTCCTTAGCTTTCTCTATCTAATTTCCCTTTCTAACCATCCGTGTTTGTTTTTCTCAATGTTCACACACGTTTTAGATACGCGGCTTTACAAGCGGCAAGACTACCGGTGTCTCCCCTTCAGATTACCAAAGAGGCTTCTTCCTCGAACGACAACAAAACTAACAGTGCTGCCAACAACAGGAGCGGCAGCGGCGAAAAAGAAGAAGGAGAGAGCAGTGGCAACAACAACAACGACGACGAAAGTGCGTTGGATTTGCCACCAACCGCCGAAGAACTTGCACAACGAGCCGCAGCCTTGGACGCTAGGCGAGCGGAAGACGCCCGAAGAGAAGAAATTGCGTTCAAAGCGAGCTTTCTGATGCAGCAGGTATCTTATTATTTCATGCACACTTTCTATCCATTTCTTTTCTTGTAGAACAGACAATGGATAATTTGTAAAACGAACTCACACAATTGTTGCTGAGTAGAGGGAAATCTTGTTTGCCAAGATGTGAAGGCTATCGAAAAGTGTTCAGACAACACCCTCCCTCGTTTTATTGAAGTGTGCAATGTCAAACGAAGTTCTTTGATCCGTTTTCCTCGTTTTGCCGCGCTATTTTTTTCTTCTGTTTTGACGTGTTCATGCGTGATGTCGGCACGTGATGTACGTTTTCCCTCTGTAGGACCTGTTACGTGATGACAAGTTACTTCCGTTTCGATCACTTCGCCGTGAAATGCTGCATGAGGTTTGAAACAACTCTGTGCTTTTCTTCTTCTTTTTTAATAGATGCCCTGTTGTTAATAGATCCATTGTTTATATTTTTATCCTTCCCTTTTCTTCATACGTTTTTTTTAATTTTGCTTTGAATGCATTATTATGCATAAATTCGTGCATTTCCTTTATCCTTCTCGTGCAAGTTTCCCCTCATTCACACCCTCCTCTTCTGCATGATCTTCCATGGGTTTGCTTCAGGTCGAACTGTTAGGCCCGGGTGGCGGCGAAGAGAGCGGCAGCAGCAGTGATCACGACCACACAGGAGTTGGAGGAGGGGGCTCACAGCTAGCGTTGATGCCTTCTGCGTCATCATCGTCTGCAGCCGTAGTTGCTCCTTCGCAGGTTCTTCCGAGTTTTTGAAGTCCAGTTGCTTGAAATGCCTGTTTTGAAATGTACCATATTCGTGATTTAATTTAAAGGAAGGAGCTATGCGTGAATGCCTTGCTTGATTCGAAGTTCACTCACCTAAGATTCGCGATTTGAACGTGTTCTATGAACTTCTTCAACCTCTCCACGATACCACTTCGTTCAGGCGGGTTCGAAGTCACAACCCAAGGCCAAAAGCAGCAACACCGCTGCCACTACGAGCAGCACCACCACCACCACCAATGGAATTGGGTCCAAACGGCCACGCACTTCGAAGAACCAGAAAGGAGCAGGAGCAGCTGCGGTGAAAGTCCACCAACCGAATTGGCTCGTTGTGCCGTGTGTTGAGTGCAAAGGTGAGCTTGAACGCGCGCGTGGCTGCTCGTCTTCTTCTTCTTCTCTCCCTCTCCCTCTCTCTCTCTCTCTTTTTCCCTATTTCCCTCTATCTCCTCCTCTTCTTCGTCGTCGTCGTCTCTTTCTTCTTCCTCTTTCTTCTGGTTATCATTGTCATGAAGAGGACGATGATTGCGATGCCAATGGTTGTGATGGTGAGAGTTTTGCGATTCGCACTACTTACGAATATGATATTGTTTGAAAATACATAAATCCCCAGGTCTGGCGGCCCGCTGGCGCTGCGAAGAGTGCAACGACATCTTTTGCACGGCTTGTTTCGACTTCATTCACGGCCGAGGCTTGAAACAAACCCACGCGCCCGTGGTGGCCCTCAGCTGGTGAGAAGATAATTTGGCCACTAAACTCATTACTAACCAAGCTATTGTCTTCATTTTGTGTATTTTTTTTGTTTCTAACAATCTCTTGATTTTTGAATTTTTGGCCATTTTCATGCGTGATCTCTGCGCAATTTATACCCGACATTTTACTTTTCCAAGTTTTACCCCGCATTCCACTGCCGGAATTACACCTGTTTACGCGTATACTACATTAGGTACACCCCAACGATGAACGCGGCCTTCGAGGAGTTGTGCCTCGTGAATGCCAGGAGAAAAGCCCTAGCGTCGTCAGCGGAGGCAGACGCTGCCGCGCATGAACTCACGCTGCATCAGTCTGCGGTAAGAGAGAGATTATGTGCGTGTATTTGTCTATATGTTTACGTGTTCTAATGTAGTATTTTGGAATGTGTTCCTTTGTGCCAATCCGCGGGTAGAGTGCACTTTTGCATACTCTTTTTCTTAATGATGTTACCAATTTTCATTTAATTTCTGTCTACTTCTCGTACAATCTTCCACCTCCTTATTACCACTCTCACTCTCTCTTCTGCTTGCCTCTTCACGTGTGCACAAACAGACCTTGATTCAAAAGATTTACCGCCAAATACTGGGCGCACGCGTAGGGATCCCACTGTTGAAAGAGAAGCGAGCTGAAGTCCGAGAAGCATGGAGACAACGAAAAGCTGATGACTTAATTCGAAAGCACTTGCTGTACCGACTCAAAGTAAAAGAAATGTCGTTTTACTGCTCGCGTATTGAATGAAATTGATTAGGCACTCATTGATGAAATTGAAGATTTATGTACCTCTGAGAATCAAAGCGTGATGCAGGAGAATGACGATACAATAACATATGTGTCGTAAGTTGTGTTGATTTGGGTTTCAGGCGACGAAGCACTTGTGCTTTTGTGCGTAGTTATGTCGCTTCCTTCTTGCTTCTTCCTTCTCTCCTTTGTTGTTGTGCCCCCTCCCCCCCTCCCCCCCTCCCTCAGGATTATTGGGGGCGAGCCCCAGAATTGCCGTCGGACACTCTAAAAGAGCGCACCATGAAAAAATTGAAGCTTTCCAAGCGGTGAAATAACAAAATTAGTTGAAGGATTAAAAATGGAATAGAACAAATGAAACTCATTTTGAAAGGCATGTTTTTTTGTACTCTCCTTTGTTTCCAAACACTCTCGGTATTGCCGGATACTCCTGATTTCTTCTTCTTCTATTTTCACCCCAAAGCACTTTCCTGTGACAAAGTACTTTTTCTGTCTTTCTCCTTGTTTTTATGTACATGTGCGGCGCTCAGGTACCGTGCCAATGCAGTGATCGAACGCAACGTGGAGGTAATAATACTCGTAGGTGCCTGCCTTGATTAACCATAAGATGGCACATGCGTGTGTGCGAGTGGGCAGTCGCTCTTTATCTATCTGTTTTTATGGGGGGGAGGGGCGGAGAATTTGTACTAAATTGTGTCTTCTCCTTTGTTGCTTACCCTTTCTACATTCCTTGTTTTACTTCTATTGCTTTACTTTTCTGCTGTCTAAAATGTTGCATCAGAACGCCGTGGCTTATGCCGACCGCCCATTGCTGATTCCGAATCGCGACAAAAAGAAAATTCCCCGCACAGGTGTGTTCTTCTTATTTTACCCCCCCCCATCCATTTTAATTTTTTTCCCCGTGAATATTATCTCTTTTTGTTGTTCTCACGCTTTTCCTCTCAGGTTTCGTACCTTTATCATATGCGCACTTATGATTTATGTGTTTCAACCTCTATTTTCTCTCTATATATATTCTCTCTTTCTCTTTTGATTCTGTTTTCTTTTGCTATGGAACACACATCAACACATTCAGGTTATCGTGTGCCCGGCCTGTCGCCACACGACCTTGCTTTGCAAGGCACAAGACGCGCAAAACGCCTTCCCGGCACCGCATCCATCGACTACGGGAGCCGGTTCTTACATGTGACGCTGCCTCTGATGGGGGAAAGGCCCGACGACCCCCCGGAGTCCGAGTCCGAAGAGGAGGTACAGGGGTACTAGAATAGAACAGAATAAAACATAATGGAATAGAATAGAATGTACAAGAGGAAGAAAAAGGGGACTCCGATTTTATCCTACGGATACCTCTACGCACATTTACGATGTTATTCATTGCGATAACTTGATTATGCATGCTCCATCCTTCTTGTTCGTGTTTTCTTCGTTATATCCTTCTTATTCCTCTTCATATTCATTTTGCATATCATGTACACCTTCCTTCTTTGCTCATTGTCGCAGGAAGAAGAGAAAGAAGAGAAAGGCGACGATGGGAAACCGAAGAAAGCCTCAGAGAAGACTGCGAAAGACAAGAGGGCCGAAGCGGACAAGGCTCTGCAAAGCGGCAAGAAGAAAAAGAAGAAGAAAATCAAAGATATGAAAGGCCCAAAACCTCCTCCGGTGATCAAAACTTCAAACTCTTGCCTTATTTTTGTGGTGCTTGTTTTCATTTTGGTACACTCTGCAGGAGAGAACTCAAACAATTATCTCATTCCTTCCCTGCCTACCTACCTTTTCGTAAAATGCGTTTCTCTTGTTTTATGTGTTGCAACATGTATTATATTAGTTGGGAGACGAGCCGTTAGTCTCGAAAGGCGACCTTCTTTACCTTTGGAGTGAGAAACGCGTCTACAAGACACCCGAAGACGAGGTGAAGAAAAGAGAACAATTGACATTGTTGTTAGTTTCTTGTCTTCACCGTGTGCTTTTACCTTTTGCTGTTGCGTATCGTACTCCTGTTGTTGCTGTCGCTGCTGTCGCCATCCGTCGTATTTATCGAAGCTCCAGTTTTTTTCTGTTGATATTTTCTGCTCTTTCTCCCTTTTCTTACGCTCCCTTGTCTTTTCTCTCTTGTGTTTCCACACGAAAGGCCCTTCAGAACAACCGTTACAAGCTTCAAACCTCCGGCCGAGCAGTTGTAGTGAAGAAGCCAGGCCAGTTGTTCACTTACCAGAAAGAAGTGCGTTTAAGGAAGCAGTTTGAGATGCGAGACCAAGCTATCAACAGTGGCAAAAATGCGGCAGCCTTTGCGGGGGCAGAAGATACATCGTCAGAGGCAGCAGCAGCTGGTGGTGCTGGAGCGGAGGGTAATAGTGCTACCGATGCTGCTGCTGGCAGGTAAATGCTAGTATATAGATTTGCCATTAGTATATGCGCTGCCACGAGCTAGCTTTCTCAAGAACCTTCGTGAATAGAAAATAAAAAGCATGACTGCATGAATTTGTGTAGCTAATTCAACCATCTCTGTATCTATGTATGTGTGTGTGTGTTGTGCCAGCAGCAGCAAGAGCAGCAAAGTATCGCCAGAGCCTTTAGGAGCTGCTGGTGAAGGCGAAAGCAAAGACGCCGGCGCTAGTAAAAGTGCTGCTGCTGGCGCTAGTGCTGGTAAGAAGAAAAGTAGTGTTGCTGCTCCTACAGCTGAAGAGAGCGCCAAGGCCGAGGAAGAGGCGAAGAAGGAAGCGGCAGCGACGGCCAAAGCCACGAAAGGAGAGTTTTTGATTGAATTGAAGTACCCTTGGATGCATCCGTCCGAGCAAAACGTGCCGGTGCGTGAAGTAGATGATCTATTCTAGATATTAGATGGGATTGTTTGTTTGTCTGGCATCAGAGAGAATGCACCTAGAGCTTGAAGAAGTTAGGGCCTTAAAGTTCCTTGTAATGTTGCTAGTAGCTATCGATTTTATTCACTTTTACTCTGCACGTTTCTCGATCACGTTGTGGAATTATTTCAACCTTTTCTTTCAATTTTCGTTTTCTTCTTCTGTCTTCTTGTGTGCACACACACACCCACCTTAGATTTTGTTGCAAGCAAACAAAAAAGAAGCTCTGAAACGATTGTGGTGGAAGAAGTGGGAAATGAAATGGTCGTTTGTAGATGGGCCTGTGGGCCAATTAGTGCTCTCGGGGCGGGTGGGCATTCTCACGGCACTGGCGCAAGCGTAAGTTCCTTCCTAAATAGTACATGTGCCCGCACATTATATTAGTTGAATATTTCTTGTGGTCTCTCTTCTTCTTCTCTCTCTCTCTCTCTCTGTTGAGCCACTCTTTTGGAATAATTTCACACTCTCCACCATTTCTCCTGAATCAGAAGAACTCCCGTAAATTGCTTTTGTCTCTTCAAATTACATGTGTGCTTTAACAAACACACACACACAGGTACTCTACGCAAACGGCGAAGCTGCGCATGGATCGCCGAAATCGCTTAAAAATGCAAATCGCCAAATGGACCGCGAAAAGGGCCAAGAAGAGAGTGGCAAAAGCAGCCAGGCTTCGACTCATGCTCCGGAGGCCCAAGTGGGTGCATGTTGCTGTGCCATCTGCTGTATCACATTGTTGTTGTTGCTCTATAATATATATCATCGCCTGTGTGATTGGTTGGTTGCTTGGTTGCTTGCTTCCTTATCCCCTTCTGTTCGAAAGAGGCAGTCGTTCTCGCGCATTCGTGATGCAATGTAACCCGGTGCTTTCTGTAAAGTGTTTTTTTTTGTTTGGGATGCCGTATACCTTCAATTTGTGCTGACGTCAATTTCTCCCATCCCCTTCCTTTTTTATCACCCCCCCCCACCTTACAGGGTGGAGGGGCCCTCGAAATCGGAGAGCAAGGCGGCCAAGGGCGCCGAAATGCTCAAAATGCTCGAAACCACTTCAGCCGCAGACCTGGCCGCGGCCGCCGACGCGAGAAAAGAGTCGGCCTACATGGACTCGGTGCGTTTTTATTGTTAGTGTGAACTACAGTTGGGAAAATATTTGGTACGGCTGTCTGTGTTTTTTTCTTGACACCGCAATGTTTTGTTTTCATGATACCTCGAGGATATTTTTTCATCATCATCATTATCATCAATATCATTATCATTATTGTAATAAATATAATTTACTATTACCATCTTCGCTATTGCCACCATCATTCCACATAATTCCCTTCCATCTTGATCCTCTCCATATCTTTTTGTTTTGACCACAGACGGACGGCCCCCCTGCGTGGGTGTCGGAAATGGACCCGGTCTCGGGTGGCCAGCTGTGGCGCAACACTATTACAGGGGAGATCTCCTTGGAAGACCCGAAAGACCGCCCCAAGAGCGTGAAAGAAATGAGCGCCGACGAGTTGCGCGCCCACAAGGTCAGAGGCCGCTGCCTTCGTCGTCGTTAGTGTCGTACCTGATTTGTGTTGGGCAGGAATCTGATTGACAGCATTGAATATTTGGAAACAGAGTGAAGGGGGTGGGTAGATTAGGTAAGGAGTGTGAAGGCTTCGCTTGTGAAAAGCGAAATGGTGATGCTTCTGTCAGACTTTTAAGTTGCTCACCAGTTCCTTCTTTCTTGACGTGTTTTCCCTTTTTTTCTCTTTTCCTTCTGTTTATTTTTGGCAGGCGAAAGAAGCATTCAAACTTGAGAAAGAGAAAGCGGCTCTCTCGAAGAAGAAAAGCACTCGCCGGCGCTGACGCAGTGACCTCGCGATCTTTTTTGGAGCTGGCTGGCTTTTATTGCGCCTAGTTCCCGATATTGTCTTTTTTGGAGCACACATGCGTGGCCCTTGCCATGGTATTTGCGACGGCGCTCGGCGCCGCAGTATGCTGATCACGTGGCCCTTGCCATGGTATTCTTTAGGGTGCCTCTGTTGCCTCTGTTGCCGTTTCCATATCGTTGTTGGCGCAGAAGCACTAAGCACATAGAATTTTATCGCCTCCAGCTACTCCAGCTATTTTTATTTTCCCACCTGTACACTAGAAAGAACTGACAACGAAATATTAAATATTAGTTCAAAACCCAATCAAGCCGCGGCTATTGAAGAAAATTCAGAATAAAATTGATGGGGCAATTCAAATTTATATAAGTTTACTCGGTAGTTCTTATTTAAACGCTACACTTGCGATGCTCCCGAAATTCCATAATAAAATCGACGCAGGATCGGAATTAAAATTTGCGTGTACTAGGGCCAAAAAAATTCACAACCTGGACCTTTCGCGACCCCGTATCTAAAAGTTTACGCGTTGCTTATGCTTTTCACCCATATCAAGTGCGCGCCGAACATGGTCAGGACGGGCCCCACCGGCGTGCCAGGCGCGGTGTCCTGCGCAAACACAGCGTCGTCGAAGGTGGGGACCATGGCACCGCGCTTGAAACGCCCCAAGAAACCGCCCTTCTGGCTCGACGGGCACGACGACATCTTGCTTGCTGCCGCTGAAAACACTTCCAAACTTTTTTCGGGGGTTTTCGCTTCCAAGCATTGTTTTTTCACCGCTTCGAGTTTGAGCAACGCAGCAGGTGCTTCTTTTTCCCGGGAAGTAATAGGCAGCAAAATGTGGAAAGCTTCCGCCTTACATAAGAAAAAAAGCAGCAACAAAAATCTGAGTAAGACGTAAACTCTTGTTTGTTGGTGCTAGTCTATTGTAGGAGCAACCAGCTATTTTTGTTGCGCCCTGTTCTATCGAACGTTGTTCGTAGAAACGCCATTCTGCTTAACGTACATAGCTCCAACCAAAACAAGTGCGCAGGAATCAACGCAACAACACACCTCGCGATTATCGCTCGCCACTTCAATTGTTCGCTTGAACCATCCAACAGGGTCGTCAAATAGACTCTGCAAGGCATGAAGGCAGGTTACGGGTTAACCTAGGCAGTCACTGCGCCAGCAACGGCAGGCAATGATACGAAGAGCATGTTTCGGTAAATGCACTCTCACCATTCGCGACACCACTGAACTTCTGGCAGGTTGAGCAACGGTAGCTCCATGGCTAACTATCTTAGGCGAAAATGCTACACCGGTGCCAACTAGGGTTGCTAGGAGGAATGCGCGCATAGGAGCCACTTTCATGGTTTCCAAGTAATAAGTACAGAAAGATCGATCAAAAGATACTGCAACAAATGAATGAAGAGAGTTGTTATCCGTTGAGAATATTCTCAACACGAAGGCTGACAAGTGACAAGGGCTGAGGGCTGAGGGCTGAGATGAGCACACTGATGCACTGATCACTAAAATAGTCACTTAGCACTCTCTAGCTACTGTGGCTACCACAGTAAGCTCTTTAGAAGCAGATAGCCTAGAGCTAGTAGTGTTGCCTTCTAACACATAGGTTTTATGCCTAGTTTGATATCGGAACGGTCAGTGTACTCTGGCGTCCTTGCAGTCGTTGTTGCTGTCACCGTGGCGTGGGTCCTGCGCCGCCCCATTGGCAGCTTAGGCCGCCAGTTCTTTCCCAATCGAGTCTCTGAGCGGCTGCGCGCTGCGATTGTTGAAGGGCGCCAACTGCCCTCAGCGATCAACCATGTCGTTCACTCTAGCTGGGTAGACGAATCTGGGACTTCGTGGTCCCGTGAAAGTATCTTGGGTAAAACAAACCACTCCACTAGCCAACAGCGTATTCCAATGCTCATCGCCTGGCCTTCCAAGGACTTTGCTGTCCCTTCTCCAGTGGTGTTCGTCTTGCATGGGACAAGTCGTGCCAAGAGCGATCCTGTAGTGAAGGAAAGGATGGCGCGCTTCACTACAAAAGGTGCGATTGTGATTTAACGCAACGTCGTGAAATATGTACTTGCTCATGCTTTTGGTTTCTTATGCAGGATGGGCTGCTATCAGTATCGATTTGTGTTATCATGGGGAACGATCGGGTCGAATGTCTGGCGAATACGAGCAAGGTGGAACATGGGCAGATGAGGTAATGCTAACCAAACATGCTTTACGAGAATGCTTATGACTTTGATCGAGGTAATCGTCGACCCCGCTGCTGTCAGATGTCTAAAGATGCCCGTGAAGGAGTCTACCAAGACGCCCTCGTTGCTGCATTTCGGGGAAGCAGCGAGCGCCCTTTCATATATGATGCCGCTTTTGACCTGATGCGATGCTTGGATTTTATCGAGCTACGGCCGGTATGCAATTTTGCATATTTTTTTTACTCTTCAGTTCTCGTGCATATACGCTTCAAAACATATTTCAATGCATTTTATGCTTTTTGCAATTAGGACCTTTTCGATGCGTCGCGCATTGGCGCAACTGGCATTTCTTTGGGAGGAATGATCATTTGGATCACTGCTGCGGTCGATGTTCGAATCAAGGTGATCAAACAGCACCGCAAGAGCTTTTTATAAAATGCGGTGGATTTCATTGAACCTTGTGCTATGGTACTTTGCAGGTCCCAGTCCCTGCTATCGGCGTGCAGAACTTCAAATACGCAATCGACACCGAGACCTAGGGAGCTCGCGTAGATTCTATTCGCCCTGTTTTCGAAGCTGCTCGTCTTGACCTCGGGCGGAGTGAGATCGATAGACATGTCGTCTCTGCAGTGTGGGATGCTTTGGTGCCTGGCCTGCGCGACGAGTTTGATGCCCCGAACACCTTACCTCTCATGGCACCTCGCCCGCTGCTGTTACTCCAGGTTATTCGTTTGCTCCTACGGGATTCTTACCGCATATTTCGGCGTCGTGCTAACTTTTGTGCCATTCTGTTGATCGAATCAGGGTGCTAAGGATCCCCGCTGCCCTCTCGAAGGGGTCCGAATCGCGTTCGAATCTGCCCGCCGCCAATACAGTGCCTTGGGTTATGCTGAAAGGATAAAGATGTATGCGGACGAAAGTGCAGCACACAACGTCACATCATCAATGTGGAAGGAGGCGGAGGCCTGGTTCACGGAACATCTTTGAATGTAGCTTTCGTTTCGCAGAAATATCATCGTTTCTATAGAAGATCAACGTTCAGGGAACTAGAAATGAAGCTTTAAGAGCGACATAACAATGGTAGCCTGTCTATTGGTCATTAAATTTAGTCATTCCTCGGAAAAGGTGCAGAAGGAAATGGTGATCTTTACTGTATAATACTCTCTCCTCTCTTAAGGACTATTTCTGTATCTCCCATATGCATACACATACATTTCTTACATAGGCTAATTGAACGCCTGATATGAGCCCGATTTCAAGACTACAACTGGAAGTGCAGCCATATAAAAAGAGTAGCACTTCGCTGCTGTGAGCTGTTAGTGAACAGTAGTGCACAAGAGCAATAGCTAGTGCTGTTTGCCCTTGCCGGTTTTAGATTCAGGCGGCTAATAGGTCGCGATAAAAAGAAAAGCAGTTGAAATGAAGAAGGTAATCTGATCTGGAACACATGCCGGAGTGGCCATGAAAATTATGGCCGCGGCCCGAAGTGGCACTCGCCGGTCTTTTTTTCAATCCGCTTCTTGATTTAGACGGAAAAATTGTTAACATACGAATAGTGGATATTGCAAGTACAACCCCCTCCTTCGACTTCGACTTCCTATTCGTAACTAATGAGGTTGGAGGCTGGTGGCTTCCTTTGGTCCGCCCCCTGATGACTGATGACTAACGGTGGATATGGAACAGGAGGTAGGAGGATGTGCTTTTCTTTCACAGCGCCAAGTTTCTTAAAGCTAAAAGGGAATTGAACCTTCTTCTTGTATTACATCAATACATACCCCCAGAGAAGAGGCTATAAGAGAGACAGCCCTGTAGCGATACCTCTAGGTGGCTTTTTGGTGGGTCCTTGCTCCTTGGTGTGTCGTATTTTCTGACAATGAGTGCTCGGGAGTTCTGCGCTCTCGCTCAAGAGTTACCAGCTGATCCATACTACACAACCATACAAGCAATGATTACGAGCACTTAATCCCGACGACTTTTCACTATTCCGGGAAAACGCCAGTTGGCGCTTTCATTGGCCTTCTGGAGCGAATTTCCCAGCACAAGAGGAGCTCAAACGCATTCTTTATGTGCCTCTGTGACTATTGTGCGCTTGCCTGCGTTTTGAGCACATATATCAATCGGACTTCACTCGATTCGATCCAAGTAGACTCCTTATTTTCCTCTGCTGAAAGCTCCTCATCCCTTGCCGCAGCCGGGGCAGCCGTCACATCGGGGCCAACCGCTGCCGAATGCTCCTCATCCCTTTGGCTGTTGAGAGACGGGATTGATAAACAACATCACCTCATGATAAACGAGACAAAAAGTAGCACTTACGCTGGCAAAGCATACCTACAATGTTTTCATGGACGACATCGGCGACGTCCTTGACTACGGGCGAAATGTAGAGGGAGTAGGTAATTCCGAAGATGGGTCATATGCCATAAATTCAGCTGAACAGTCGCAAACGTATAAAAGTGAAACGGTTGCAAACACATTACTACAGCAAAGAATGCAAACAAGGATTACCTCGAGGGTCCTGATCACTAACGCTGGCCGCACCGGCAAGCCTTATTGCACCCTCTTCCGTTGCTCCAACGCATATCTCAATCGCATCATCGAGGTCTTCGCCGCCCACGTAATTGCTACCGTCTTTACCTACCAGAACACGAAAACATCAGGAGCGTATGCATCAGGAGGCCTAAAGCATAGATTTGGAACGAAGTGTTGTATCAAGAGGGAAGTAAAGGAGTGGGGAAAAAGAAAGACTGGCATCAAACCTTTGTTTACGGTAGGGGCCTTATACCGCCCGTGTTTTTTAGACTCACGGGAAGTAGATGACACCGCTAATGGAGCTTCTGATGAGAGGCTAAAACTTGGTGGCGACATTTCAGCCTGGAGTCTCGAGGCAATAAGAGCCGAGGTATTCGTACAAGACGATGGTGTCAACTTGGCCGGTGGTTTTGTCTGAAATTTGCGGGCCCGTAGCCTACTCGATGCAAATGCAAGGGAAAAATAAGGCACCACTCATAAACGTGAAGAAGACAAAAATCATTCATCGTCAAAAAAAGAAATCTCGTCGACAACGCACCCTAGTGCCTTGTGCGTTCCGTGCTGAAGGAGAACCCTGCCGTTACTCATAGCATAAGTGCGACCACCGAAATGTAGATTGCTTTTGGATTTCTGTGCGGCATCATCGCAATTGTTGGAAGATGCGCTTGAATCCTCCGGATACACAAAAACGAGTGAAAAACTGTTTGGCGCAAAGTTCAGAGCATTGTTGAGGCGCCTTTTCGGCGTGTAGAGCCAGGCGTGGAATGTTCCAGCCACGTAATTCCGTAGCCCCCCGCTCATCTTTAAATACATGGTTAAAGTAGAAGTGTCAGTCGTAAGATCAGGGTGCAGCAGAATGGCCGCGCAGATATCATTGGACCTGGCAGTCGCGCGTCCAGGAAGGAGAAGCTCACCGACTAGGGCCTGCAAAGACGGCTGCGCTGGATCACCTGCGCCATGAGGTGTGAAGGATTCAAAGTTGAACGAATGCTCATTCCCTGAGTAATCCTTGCGCACTGGCCTAGCTTGCTCAACTGGTCTTCCCTGATTATCGGGAAAGGGCGATAACGCTTCCATCGTACCACCAGTACAAAATTCGGAATCTTCATCGTTGAGATCTTGACTTTCATCATAATCTAATAAGTCCTCGGCGAGAGAAAACCGCTCCTTACCAAATTCGTCCACTGTTTCAGACATTGCTTTCCTCCGGTGATTAGACTTGTTACTTTTGAACAACAAGACTTGTCCTTGTTTTACAATCACTCAAATTTAGTGAGAAAGACGTATGCCTTACTACGTTTAAAGGTCGGCAAGACGTCAGGACATTCAAGTCAGTCTATATATATCCACATCCAACATCCCTCTTTCACTCCACTTCACTGCAAAAAGAAAAGAAAGAAGTTGTTTGTAGGGTCGAAGTCGAAACACAGGGAAATGGAAACATATGAAACAAACCCGGATTTTGCGCGTGTTTCGTTTCTAAGAAACACAAAAAGCGCCGCCCTGGGCGTTTCTGGTTTCGAGAAAC
>Ga0307979_1001786_pt1 | contig 15180 bp, 15 predicted proteins | sample OrgLakmetage1058_FD_201833 | JGI IMG/M metagenome (GOLD analysis project Ga0307979, IMG submission 201833) | Saline water microbial communities from Organic Lake, Antarctica - #1058 | ecosystem: Environmental > Aquatic > Non-marine Saline and Alkaline > Saline | place: Antarctica: Organic Lake...
GGCAACAATCCAGCTTGGCTAGAATTTTGGCTTGTGACGCGGACACACAAATGGCATGCTCAATATTCAGCACAGGAGCTGCTTACACATCGTACATTGAACTGAGCACATATGGCGTCCTTCTATACGTAATGAGTGCAGACGAAACGAGGTACGGCCTATCTACAGAAAGCAACACCGTGGCGTGGGTATGGTAACCCGAATTGTAGAACATACTATGATTCCGTAAGCATAATTGAAGCACTTAAAAGATGCTAAGTTATTCTAATAGCTTGTTAACATGTTACAAGTCCGGCAGCAAAGGAGTCATGGAAGTATCATAATCTAGGAGCATGAATGAATATCTTATACTTTACGCTAAGTCAACTTACAATCAATCTCCTGCTAGCTTTACGTGTCTGATAAGGCGTGGTCATAGCATCCATTCTTGACTCATGCACCCAGATGATGATTCAATCACTCCATGTGCAGGCTACTATGCTTTGTAGCTACAAGGGTGCTTGAGGACTGCTAGCCAGAGCTCCAGCAGCTAGAGCTGGCTAGCTAGAAAATTCTATGCCAGTTCTGCAGCTAATTACAGAGAGAGGAAAACTTAGCAGGAATGCCCAACGGATATGTCCACAAAAAGTGGTCCATATGAGCCATCGCACTCCTCTGTGTACTTGTGCAAACGTGTAAACCGACCGCTCGTAAGATTGTTCACTTCGTTGTCTGTCCTCGGTCGGTATCGGTACGTGACTATCGGAATCTCTCAATTAGTCTTTCATCATGGCTCTTGTCGCGGCAGCTTTGATGGTGGCATCGCTCTTCGCATTGCCGTCACATGCGTTTCAAGGAATTCAGTTCAGATCTCACACACGCCACCGTGCGACGGTTACTTCATCAGCAAGTGCTGCCTTATCACCCGTCATTATCTGCCCAGCTCAATTCGGCACTGAGGACGATTACGCCGGACTTAAGGTGCTAGCCTATTCTTAGTTTTGAATATTTTTAACATTAAGATTTCTTCGTCAACTCTACTCAGGCGGCCCTTGAAGCTGCGGGTCACCCAAAAGTAGTGGTGACGCCGTTATCGCGACTAGCATGGTTACGCATCCTTCCTAGCGCCTTTACAAAAGCATACTGGGATTCTTCGCTCCAAATTACACCAGCCTTAGATTTTTATCTCTCGGCAATTGATGAGGTGCAGATAGGCTAAGAGATGCTCACTCTTAAGGTTGAATCTTTGAGGAAAATAGTCAAGCTGTGGCTTCAAAAACTGAGTTTTGCAAGCAATAGCCTACCACTTACTTTGCTTTTCTTGATTGTTGTTAGGCAGTTGCAGAGGTACGGTCAAGCTGCGGTGAAGAAACTCCAATTACAGTGGTTGGGCATTCTATTGGAGGTTGGGTCGCTCGAGGGTACTTAGCAGAACGCCCGAATGTGCTCGCCAAGGTGTGGCTGTCATGGTGTCGAAACTCTCACGCTTAATATTTTTATTTGCACATTGAATTCCGTACTACGTTGCAGGTAAATGTGATCGCTACTTTGGGCAGTCCAAATAGGTCACCTCCCGTAGGATCTCTTTGGGCAAGTGCAGATCAAACACGAGGTCTCTTGCGGTCTGTGAATGAGAAGTGGGTGGCGCTGGGCGACACTCGGCCTCCAAAGACAGTATGTGTTATTGGTCGCGGCACTCTCGCCGAATTTAAGGTGATGAATGGTTGCTAGGATTCTCCATTGTTTTTGTAGTACACACAACGTACTTCTGCCCATGCTGCATTTACCAGCCCTTTTCGGTGTGGAACGAGGACACGCGGCGTTCTCCCCTCCTCGAGGGTTTTCTGGCCCTCGTCTCCTACCTTGCACTCAGCGGCGAAGGCATCGGTGCTTTTGGCGATGGACTCATACCCACCTCGGCTGCTGTCGTTGACCTGGGCACAGAAGATGCTAGCGAGGTATGGCGTACTATTTCGAGTATAATAAAATGCATTTACTGCCTCCTTTCATAACTTGCGTATGGCTTGTCGAATAGGTGACAATAATTGAGCTTGAAGACTGCAATCATGCGGATTTTGTTCCAACTCCTGGGCTCTCACTGAAGCTTCCAGAGACTTACCAATGGTATGGTAGCAGGCAGCAGCTCCTAAAATGGCTTCCTGAACTCCGCGCATCAGAAAAAGCAAGCCAAATGATTTCCGTCTCCGAAGTTATTGTTTAATAAGTTTCGTGTGAAAGTTCTGGATGATCCTTTTTCTTTTGTTGAGTCCCCCGAGGGGAGGTCCTTTGCCTTCTAGTGAAAGTCTTCGTTGAAAAGGCACTTGTCAGGTGCTGACTGCAACGCTGGACTCAGCGGTGTGGTAGTTGAATTAGGTACCTTCTGGGGGGAAGTCGAGGCGCCCCTTCAGACCTCCAGATGAGCTTCTTTTCTTCTTTATCTCTTAAGTCTATATGTTCCTCTGAAAGAGCAGAGGGGGCTGTTTTGTATAATCCATGGATCTCGTCTTGCGTCTTGTCATAAAGAGATGAGAAAGGGCGAGGGCACAGGCACACTCAAATCTCAGAGTATGTTCGGATTCCCACGGGAAATTACGCGGAATTCCCGCGGAAAGGGAAATTTTTACCAATCAGACGTGATTTCCGCGACGGAGATTTTGCAGTGCCTTTATGACTACGGCACGGAAATCCCACGGAAATTCCGCGGAAATACCAAGTGAAGTGGAATTTTTAGCCATCGCGCGGGAATTCCGCGGAAACGGGAATCGAAGCCCTGAGCTCAGAGTGGGGAGTTCAGAGTTCTTATTCTTAGTAGTAGTAGTAGTAGTTCTTAGTGGACAAACAACTGCCTTCCCTTGAAACTCCAGCCATTTCACATGGCAGTCGCGATTGACACCACCGTGAGAAACGGTTCCCTATCACCGCAGTTCTCGTCTGTGCTGTGCGTCTGTGTTGTTCGCAAAACTACTTTACTTACTGTGCTAAGTACTATACTAGTATGGTAAGAATCTTCTTAAGTGACGAGCACTGTTCAGCATGGTTTTGAATACACAACGCTACTATCACTTCCATGGCCACTCGGGAATGTGTTCCGAACTGGCCTCTTAGTTTGAGCTGCTTTGCTTTTTATGAGACAGGCTTTTTCCTGTTAGCCTTCTAATTCCGGCCCCTCGGGGGCTCGGGGTCTGTGTCAAAACCACAATATTTTCAAGTTCTGCACCAATAGGCGTTCGCGTTCGTGAGAAAAGACAGACTACTGCACTAACCCACTGTACACTCCATTCCATCGCGGTATCGCGGTGGTCCGTGCCCCATGGCGGTGCAGTATCAGTAGAAGTAAGTTAAGTTACAGTAGAAAGTCTGTAGCAAGCTAGTAGCGAGAGACCTGAATTTGAACTGCTATTTCAATCATGTCTTCCAAGCTTCCTTCAACCCCCAAAAAGAATTGGGAACCCGACTCGTCTTCGACGGTGTGCAAAATGTGCAATGCTCAATTTAGCATATGGACTCGGCGGCATCACTGCCGATCTTGTGGCAAGCTGGCATGCTCTGGGTGCACTTGTCACACAGCCATGGTTGAGGGATCTTCGTTTCCAGAGCGAGTGTGCGTTGCTTGCAAGGCTGGAAGGGAAGATGATCACAGGGCTGGTGATGCTGTAGTGCCAGCTACTGCCGATGATTCATCTCTTGCCAAAAGAACAAACAATATTCTTGATACACCTCTTGTCGACGGAACTGTCTCGAAGCCTGAACGAGTGCCCGACATCGCACTCGATGCCGCAGAGACTACTTCAGAGGCTGATCCGCTATTCCGGGCACTCAACTCGAGCGAAGAAGCATGGCTTGCGCAATCCTCAAATATCTGCTTGATCAGCCGTCTTTCGTCCGCTGCCGCTCGAGCCGCTACTGACGCCGCCTTGGCGAGTGCTCTAGCTGTCACCCGCACGCAGCAGCCTTACCTAAACGTGTGCATAGATGCTCAAACAAAGCGCTTCGTGCGAATTACACAGCACGCTGACCATACCAGTGAGGACCTGAACTTTGTCGTCGAAAGCGATAATGGCAGTGATGGGCTCGGTGCGGCTGCGCGAGCGTGTGGACGAGCTCAATTGGCCGTAGGCATTGATCGTGGCGTATCGCTGGCGCGTTGCCATGTGGGGCGGCACGCGGAGAGCGGTGCAACCTACTTGGTGCTGGTGTGCGACCATCTCGCCATGGATGCGAGGTCACTTGTAATCTGGGCTGAAGACCTCACTGCCGCCCTTGTCAACGGCGAGGAGAGCAATGATGACATCAACAATGCCGAAACAATGCTGCCTTTCGTGGATTGGACAGAGCGTATCCCTCCTGTAACTCTGCCGCCGTTTGCCGGCCAAGCCTCAGTGATGTTGGCGGCTACCAAGGCAGTGGCGTCAGAATCTCTCGCGACAGCTCCTCCTGTGGTAGGCCTCGTGCACTGTATTGCTCCAGCCGCCTTTGAAAAGCTACGTATCGCAAGCAAAGCCCGCGGCGCTACTCTCAACGCTCCACTCATGACGGCATTCTTGGCAGCTGTGGTTGATGCAGCGCGTGGTCAAGACCCTTCCTTGGAAGCTGCGCCCCAGCACGTGCGAAGCGTGTGTGCCGTTGATCTTCGGTGTCGGCTTACGCCTCCGCTCGATGTGCGCTACATGAACAACAGCGCTTCTGTCGTGCCCGTGTCAGCTACTTTTCGTGCAGCAACAGCAGCGGTGGCCGAGAAAGAGAAAAAGGATGACTTGTGGAAAGTGGCACAAGAGGCGCAGGCGGGGCTAATGGAGGCAGTAGCTGGAGGCGAGCAGTTCCGATTGCAGGACATCACACGACGCGGCGCATTTGCAGAAATGGGACCCATTTTCGCGATACCTTGCTTGTGGTCGAATGTGGGGCATGTAGGCTCTGTAGTTACGATGAAGGGCGAGAGTGAAAGCGGTAGGGCTGAGTCTGAAGAAGTTTCGGCGCTTGTGTCGGCGGAGGTGTTGGTGGCTGGAGCGGGCTCGAACCCGGTGATCAGCGGCCATGTGGTTGAAGCAGGGGGAGCTTTGGCGCTCACAGTGACATATGCTCCTGCATTTCATGATGCAGCTACGGCTGAGCTCATCGTGCAGCGCTTCGAGCACCACGTGTGCGTTCTTGGCAACTCAACCGGAACGGAGGGCAAGTAAGAATTTGACTCTGGCAATATGTGCGGGTATTATGAGATCAATTGGAGATGGTTGACTGCTAAGATTTAGCTTGGGTCTATCTCTCTATGGAGATGTTCGCAAGCACAGCACGTTCATGCGAGAGCGTACTGCGCAGCGTAAGTGGCATGGTGATTACAAATTGCTTACTACCAATTTTTGTTGTCTTCTGGCGGAATCCTAGCTAAGTTCATGTACATGTACTCGTTACGCGTTACCACCACATAAGTAGGAATAGGCACGGGCAAATCCGATATTCCTTTGCCCTTTTGCTACTTGGAGTGTAAACTATGAAGTATGTAGTTGTCTTTGAATATCAAGTCGCAAGTCGCCACTCACAGAGGGGACTTAGAAAATTCATTGCGTATGCCGCTGCCGTTACTGTAATCGCATAGCTATATACGTAGGTACGAAGCAGCCCTTGTGATACTGGCGAAATGGGCAGTTCTTGTAGAAAGATGAACCCCGGCCGGGCATTGAATTCGCCCAGGCCCGTAAGACTGCGTTGATGCCGATTTGGTGGTATCATACCCTATGACTAGTACTTACTAAATCCAGTTCACCTGTCGGGGGGGGGGAGCACAGAAAATACACAGGAAGGAAATCAAAAAGGTACAAGGCAGAACTACCAATTACAAGTAATACCACCACCAGAAGCCTTACTAGGCCAGGCTAGCTAGTTCGTACTATCCCTAAACAAAGAAATACACGTGTACAGTAGTCGCAGGGGCACCATGGGCAAATCGATACAATCCCAATACAAAGAAAGGCACGTGCACAGTAGTCGCAGACGCAAAATAGGCGGATCATCTTCATGAAGGGACTTCTTATTGCCTACTCCTCTGTGGGTTGGAAACAGGAATAAAGAAAGCCGCTTTCCGGGTTCTTATCCACTTCCGATTTCGCCGGTTAAATGCCTCCGATTCCTCTACCTGGCCAGTAGTCGAGTCATTAAGTTGTCTCTAGTAGTTCGTAAGCTAGTCTGGTCTTATTATTTAGTCCCCAAAACAAAGAATGGCCGGTACACAGCGGCCTCAGGGGCACAATATAGAATGCGCTCGAGCTGCACATGCGCTAGGAAATTCGCCCCAGAAGCCAAGAAGGCCAATTAAGACTTCAACTGGCGCCTTTCCTCCGAACAAGTTGGAGGGGCTGAGTGCCCGTTTTCGCTTTCGCTTTCGCTTTCGCTTAGTTATATCCAGAAAACAGCGGGCCCAAAAGCTTTCCTAATGAGTCGGCTGTCTCTTCTTGAGTATTCCTAGTATCCCTAAGCTCTGCGATTTGCCCTAGCTTCCTCTCGTTCTACTTCCCTCTCTGCTATACTTGGGCCCGAGGGGGGGAATCCCTTCGGACGAACGGAACTTGGGAGCTAGCGTAACAGCTGTGTTCCCTTGTTCCGAACAGTGCCGTTCGTGTGTCACTAGCGAGTCCACGAGGATTTTTGCGGGCTTTTTCATCCCCAGTAGGAAATCGTCTTAGTTTTTTCTCAGTCGCCGGGCGCCAGCTGATCTGCCGATAACCACAGACCACAGGCCACAGGCCACACTCCGCAAACTCCTCCACTCCTCCACCCTCTGCAGAGAGGCACAAAAATATTCTAATGTATTATATTATATAATGGAGTTCTCCTGACGTCCACTGTACTTAGGGTCGAAGTCGAAACACAGGAAAAGGGAAACATAGGAAACAAACCCGGATTTTTCGCGTATTTCGTTTCCAAGAAACAAAAATGTTCCGCCCTGGGCGTTTCTGGTTTCTAGAAACGAAACGCATGGTCTTTGCGCGCTGTTTCTCTCACCATCCATCTGGATATTTCGTTTCGATCTCTCTAGTAGTAGAAGGAATCAGAATGCACTAAGAAGAGGCAAATGGCGAATACTTTTACTGTATAACAACCCTGTAATTGTACTCGAACTCCACTTAAAATTCAAACATGCATTATCGCACCAAGTGGACTGCGATCCGGGCTAGTCCTCTGAATAATCTCCCGAAGTGCACCTATTTCGGGGGGCGGAATTGAAATGAAACCCGAGAGTGACATTGGAAATCCGGGCGTTTCGTTTTCACTGGGGAAACAGAAACAAGCAGTCCGCCTTCGAGGCCCGTTTCATGAGAAACGAAACAATCACACCGGGTGCATCCAAGGAACATCCCTGAAAAGCCCGTGTTTCGTTTCTTCCGAATTTCCGGGTTTCAACTTGCTTCTTCCCTAACTGTACCACTCCCCATCGTTCGCGTAAACTTCGCACGTGCAAAGGTAACTTCTTCTTTACTACAACAGGGGCCAGTGTTAACTATCCACCGGTTCAAAAAAATGGTCGAAATCTATTACCTTCGAGCTCGAATAAATCCAGGGGATCGTTCCATCCGCGGTCATGGGAGAGAGATATAATGACTTCCATAATGCATACTAACTTTGGTGCAATTCCACTTGGATGGTCCTGAGTTACATCGATATAACTTTTGGATGTAAAATTGGCATGTAAATTGGTGGTGTATGATTCACCGAAGTATACAATTTTGCGCATGAAGACCCACCTCTAGCCCAACTGAACACGTTGGGATGCTAATACGGCCTTCATAGCTTTCTAATGTGACCTTTTAAGCCTCTGAGGATGCTATTTGGCCGACGCGGTGGCGTTTCGCGTGGTGGCGACAAAAATGCGCATGTCGCGAAAATTTGCATTTATACGTACATTTTCGCACTGGAGTCCCCGGAAAGTACAAGAAGACCGCCAAGTTAGTTCCATCCGCGGTCATGGGAGAGAGATACTGTATAGTAATGATTATGGCAAATTTAAAGTTTCAAACAAATCCACTCGGGTCCTCGCGAGTTACAGCCCATGCCCCTACTTAGCTAGCCAATGGGAAGTTAACACTGGCCCCTGTACTGAGATGACGTGCTCACATCAAGATAAAAAAATGCTGCGAGCTTCGGAGAAACATTCTGCAACTGCTTGACGTAGCCCGACAACAAGGTTGCTTGCTCATTCAGTGGCTAACCGACCTTAACGACTTCCTTAAGCACTCCGCATATACTTTTTGAAGCCATGGATGCTTTAGAGATGCATTTGCGGCGACTTAGGTGCGGACCCTCAATCTTTATTTTTCGTCTACCTACAACTTTTTTAGAGATATGTGATGTCGAGTATTCTCATAATTCGCTACTACGAAGAGACATTCGAAGCCTTGACTTCACTGTCTGTTATCTCCTTCTTTTTTTTGCAGTGATGCTGATGATGCTCGACTAGCTGGCGTGCTTCCCGAGCTGCTTCCTACAGTGCTCCAATACTTGGATAACCCAGAAACGAGGTCAGGCCTATTTTGAAGTAAAGGGGAAAGAACCGCAGCGCAGAAGACTATGCACTGCAAGAGTTGGCGTAGGGATATGTATTACCGCTCACTGCAAATTTTATACTTCTCACTCGCAGACTAAAAGCTGTCGAATTGCTGAACCACTTGTCGAAGCGCGTTCGGCCCAATCTGTCATTACCACTTCCAGTCTTTGCCTTAGCCCGCGTCGCGACACAACCAAACGCCTCTTCCTTTCAACGAAACTTCGCGGCCGCTTACTTGGAAATGGCTGCGAGTCGCTTGACGACACCACGCATGCGCGGCCAAGCTAGCGCAGCGGCGCTTGGTGCGCTTGCCGCTACCGATACATCAATAGCGCCCGCGTTCGGTGCTGTGGAGGCATCCCTGTGTGCCGTTGCGCTGCATACCGTATGCGACATCAACTCCGCATATGGCAACCAATTGCCACCGCATGGTATTGGATCATCTGATGAGAACGGTATCGCGTATTCAGCAATGCCTCCTCCGTTGCTTGATGGCGACCAGCAACCCAACCTCGAAGTACCATCCTTCGACGCTACTCGTGTGGTAGACTTCTTGCTCGATGTGCTCCTCGCCCCACCGCTCCGGCCCGATCACATCGCTTATCTTACCTCACCAGATGTCACTGCTCCAAGCGCTGTTTCATCGGATTCTGTTGCTACATCACCTGCTACTGTCGCATGGCCGATTCCAGCTGGACTCTCGCCGCGACGGCTCCGGCGGTTGTGTGGTAAAACACTCGACGCTGCGTTGACTACTACCGAAGCATGGAGCTCCGTGGCAAACTTGAAGTCGCGCAAGCTTGCTGTGCTGAATTTTCTACCGCCGCGTGGCAGGGGTGTGCTTCTGGTGCCTAGATTAAGGCCGCTTAATAGTAGCTGTGGCATCAGCGGTGATCCTAGCACCCCAACGACCGGAGAGTGGTGCACTGTGTGCTTGGGCCCAGGAGATGCACTGCCACTTCTTCTCGTAGCATCTGTGGACTCATCAGGGGCTGTGGCAGAAGCAGGATCAGCGGGGTTAGCGCTGCTTCGCTCTTCAGAGACCGCGCGATCAGCGCTCGTGAGGGATGCTACTAACACAGCGCCGGTTTCGCCCGAAAGGGAGCCTAATGAGGAGCCGCTGTTGAGGGAAGACGAACGAGTTGCAGAAACCTTGCTCGCCTTCTTCTTAGGCGATCCCTTATCTGTACATGGCGGGCCGCGCAGCCCACTTACTCCCAACATGAGATCTGCCATCCTAAGGTGGCTCCTGAACGACTGCCCCACGGGACTCGCCAGGTGCAGGCAGGCTTTCACAACTTAATTTTCTGCTGAACTTCTTTCGGTTTATCTGGTTATCTATATTGTTAGGGGTTTGCTGCAAAATTGCTTTTATAATGTACTAATACTATGAGCTTTCATGTTTATTGAATTTGTTGTTCTCATTCGTCTTGTTAGGGCGGGGGCTGGACCTCTTCCGTTGCGAGTGGTTCAAGAATCTTTGTTTGGTGACCATGGATCTCTGGCGTTGCGAAGCGACGGCGCTGCTCTTGCACACTTTCTGGCCGCACGAGTTGACACTCAAGACCACGTGAAACCAGGGGGTGGTGACGACACATGTTGTGGCAGAACCGACTCTCCTTGTGAAGGATACGCCATCCTGGCCTCGGTTTTAGTGGAAGCTGCTCTCAAGGTAAGCAGTGCGACCGTTAATCGCTCTCTGAAGTTATATACATTACTTCTAATTGTTAAATTCGCACAATAAAAGGTCCTTGCATCGGCCCGAAGTTACGAAACTATTCAAGGTGATGCCTCGACGGCGGCAATAAGTGATCGCGGTGCAATGAGAGCTGGCGACCTTGCAGAGCGATGTTGTGGCGTGCTTGCTACCGTGGCCAACCGCAGCCCACAAATCGCCTGTTGCGCACGTCCTGTTGTTTCCCCTGACTCAACAGGAGGCGAAATAAATTCACGCAGAGGTGTTATCAAAGATAGTTATGGCCTTGCAGTAAGGTCCGCAGCCACGCTCTTTTCACTTCTCGCGACCAAAAGTACTGCGTCACACTTACGCACCGCCGCTGCAGAAGCTCTGCATGCACTTGCAGCTGCCTTCGCCTCATGCCGCGCAGAAGACAAAGGCCTTGAGTGTTTCGATTCGGTTGAGACAGGTCATGGAACACTGCTCGCTACCCTCGTTCCGCTAAGGAGGCTGTTGTGGTCAATGTCAAAAAGCAGCGATTATCGCGCACGACACTGTGTGGTAACTTGGGCAGATCAAGCAGCCTGGAGCCGTGGTGAACCTGCTGCTACTTACCTCTTGAGCTGCCTCGCGTCAGACCACCATGCTGATGTGCGTGAGGCTGCTTCTCATGCTTTGGAGGCTATTGATTCAGCCGAGGAGGCCTCGCCCTCATCTGAAGCTTTACCTGACCGTGACCCTATCGCTTCGTTTGTTCACTTCGTCAACTTTGCTGTTACTGGAGGTGACGGAAGCCCTGCTCTGCATACTCTCCCGCTGAGAGCGCGAGCATCAGTTATCAAATTTGCGATGACGATCCTTGAACGTATTCGTAGCATCGATGCGCCAACCAACACACACAGCAATACTGTCCGTCTTAGTGAAGTGAGCCCTGCTGTTGGCGCAGTGCTCGTTGCCAACTCATCACGTGAGACTTCATTTGCACTCATATCAGCGGCTCTTAGCTCTGATAATGTGCAAAGCCCTCAACATAACAAAAGTGTTCGACCCTTCCTAGCGGCATTTAGTGATCTAGTAGCGTCATCCATGCACCTCCTTGACGAGGCTGCTCTTGAACAGCAACACTCATCAGACGGAGATCACACGGTAATAGAGACTGTGCCATCAGTGGTGGCCGCCAACTGCCTATTACTGTCACTCAAAGCTTGTGCCCAAGCTCTCCAGGACGATTCATTGACGGGTGAATCTATTAAGAATCTCTGGTCAGGATTACCTGGTACACTCCTTCGGCAATTTGCGGCTCAAATGCATCGCTTTGCTTCTCTTGCTGGACACACGAGTGAGGTATCCAACGCTTCGCATCTTGGCGTGCAATCAGTATCAGGAGGCGATAGTGGAAGCAGCCAAATAGGGCGAGCAGCATCTGATGCGACAGCAGTAGCATTGTCAAGGCGCTGCGCTGAAATTATGGGTGTTTTGGCGCCCTTTGCACCATCAGTGGCCTCAGAGCAATTGCTTGTCGCAGCTACAGGAGTCTTGCAAGCCGAAAAGAACGAGCACAATGGTTTCTTAAGTAATCGTAATGTTGCGCCTCAAAGCAACAGTGCAACTGGGGCTCGCCGCTCAGCTCTTGTATCTGCTCTCACCTCCGTAGGCGCCCTTGCGGAGGCCCTTCATGCGTCACATACCAGCCTGGAGAAGATCAAACAAGTGGTCGTTTCTGAAAATGCCAATGGAGCTCCAGACGCTGCGTCATCTTCGTTGTTGTCTTGTGAGAATTTAGCTCGATCGGTGCATCGAGCAGTTGCTGCAGCAGGGGGTTTCGTTGGATGCAACGACACCGAAGTTCACTTGGCGGCTGCGTACGCCATCACGCGCTCGGCAAATTTTAATGTGCCTCTGCCTTCACTTGGGGTGGAAGAGGTCCTCCCTTCACCAGCACCAGAAAGTGCTATCAGTGCACCACCATCACCAGCTTTGCAGTACAGTTCTATCGAAGCAGCAGCAGCTGCTGGAGATCGTGCTGCGGTGCGCTCTTTGATGCAGCACCGAGACGGTGCAACCCCTGCTTCTGAACCTCTTCAGTCCCAGGTAATGGGATTCGGTGCAGGGTGGATAGGTGATCTCTGGCAGAAGTGTGCAACACTTGCAAACACTCATGCCGAAGATACTCAACGTGCAGGAGCTGCTGCTGCTGTCCTCGCCACAGCTGCAGCGTCTCCGAGTGCAACTACGAGAAGTGCAGCAATTTCGGCGCTCTTGGCTACGGCGAATCGCAATGACCCAGACTTTGCTTTTGCCGTGGGCTTTGCGCTAGCTGCTCACGCCCTCGCATCGCCCGTCTTTGCCGACAACGAGTTAACAGAGGATCGATTTTCACCAGTGGGTGGTGTTTTGGTGCTCGACGCGGTGCTTCGCGGCCCGATGCAGGACTCTTCCCCCATGGTGCGTCGCAACGGCGCCACTTGGCTCCTCGCGATCCTCGTAGCTGCACCACCTGCGTTTGTTGCACTTCGTAGCATGTTAGCTAAGGGTATCAGCCTTGGCTCAAGTCAGACAACTGTGGACGGTGAAGTGGCAGCATTTGTGTGGCAGGGTTGGCTGGAACGCATCCCCATTTTGCAGAAGTGCTTTCTCAAGCTTCTCCTGGACCGGCGGCAAAGTGAACTAGGCAAAGAAGTAGCTGCTCTCGGACTCGCTGCCACTGCCAAGGCCGCTCAGGCCATGGATAATGTTGTTTACAAAGTTGGAGGCGATGATAAGAGGCATGAGGTGCGTTGATGAATGACATGAGAGGCAACTTTTTCTTCTTAGGGATTAGTTTTCTGCGTTCTTGTCAAATTCATAATCATATTACTTAATTTCTCTCATTTTACTACACTGTATTGTTCGAAGCATGATTTTTACTTGTTCGTGTCTGGCCCCTCTTATGTAAATTTGCTAGATTCTCAGTACAACTTTGTTGGCGGATCTAACCGCTGCGTTCAAGAAGTCCGACCCTTCTGCTGCGCACACGGACGCCGAACCTTACCCTTCTAGGATGTCCCCGCTAGAGCCTGGATCTCCAGATGATGGGGATGGTGCCACAGATGTTGTTCAGGGCATCGAAGCTGGCGCTGCACGCGAACTGCTTGCCTCTTTAAGACAGCGAGTGAATGACCATCAAGAAGCTCGAAACCAGGGAGGTCGTGCTGCCAACCGCTTAAGCCACGCTGACCCAATTGAGCTTTTGGGTGCTCTATACCAACAAGTGGGCTCTGCTGCATCCGGAGAAGGCCTCTCTTCGACTGGTGTTTACGCTGAGCTGGTAGTAGGCGGCTACACTCAAAATTCGGCTTTTTGAAACCTTGCGTTTAGTTTGTGTGATGGAAATTTCCCCGCTTGACACATATCTTGAATGCACGTGACCCTCCTCAGGTGGACCTGGCGATGGGAATGGGCCGACCTCAGCTCTTGTACACGTTCCTCGCGGCTGTTGCATCACATGAGGTCTTTTGACCTCTCACATAACTTGCTCTAGATTTTGTTATCGGAAGAACGAGAGGTGTTTGTTTCGAAATTGTTTTTGATGCCTAAGTTGTTTCCCATCATCGAATAGGTCTGGCAGTCGAGTGAACACGCGAAGCGCTGTGCGAAGCATTGTATTCAGAACCCGGGCTCATCTTCTGACCCTGCCTCAACGGCGGATGCCACAACAATAGGGCCCGAGAAGGCGTGGACTGCGAGTGGCGATCTCCTTCCTCGGCTCTTTTGCTTGAGATTCGACCCGAATCCCCACTCGAGGCAAGTGATGCGGCGCCTGTGGGACACCCTTCTGCCGAAGAGGTCTGACCAGCAGGCAGCCGTGGCACTGAGATGGCCGGATGTCGTAAGCCGCTGTGTGAACAGAGCGACATCGGCGGGGAAGTGGCGCGAAAGGGAGGCAGCGCTGGGAGCACTTGCGGAGTTGTGTCGGCGAAGCGGAGAGAATGCATGGGATAAATTTGGCCCTTGGATCGAGGCGCTTTGGCAGTGCGCGCTTGGAGGCTTGGACGATGTTCGAGAAAGCGCCAAAGCGACGGCCCTTGCCCTGGCCAAAGAACTAGTGCGACTCACTACTCGGTAAGAAAAGTTCTTTTTAACTATGCTTGCAATTTGTAACAAGTGATTTTACCCACGCAGTAAGCATTGTTTTGAAAGGCGATTTACCATGAACGAACCAATAACATCACCAATCGTAGGTTCGTGGATTTAAAAGTGAATGCTCGCACTGCGCCAGCAGCAGTAGCTCGCCTGTTGCCTTTGCTGTTGCGTGCGAGCACTTCCACGACCAGTGCTTTGGACGACGATGAGGACGATGGCAGTAGTATGGATGATATGGAAGGCAATCGAGAGGAACGCGCTCCATCCAGTGCAGCTCTCGGTCGAGCGGTTGTCGTGATGAGCAGTGAAGGCCGCGCTGTGGCTATGGCCGCTCTCGTCAAAGTAAAATGCTGTGCATGTCATATAAGAATTAATCTCGGCCCCGTCATCTCAGCCCTTTGCTTGCTTCACAACAGGTGGTGGAGTCGGCCGGCCTTGCTTTGAGACCATACGCTGCGCGTGTCATTGTCACCGTGGCAGTCGCAGTCTCAGAACTGGAGCCCCCGGCACTCGCGTACTTGCAGTTCCATGCCGAAGAGTGAGATCATTATGTGTTTTTCCTCAACTCAAATTATTTATTAATGCTTGTTTATATCGTCAGTGTACTCGCCTATTGAATATTGCATTTCGAAGAATTGCTTGTCCTCTGGACGATTTCAATTTCAATGACACAAGTGCAAATTTTATGCACATACGTCATGCTGCTTTGATTTCTATGCTTTCTTCAACGAATGTTGCCTTCTTCTTCTTCTTCTTCTTCTTCAGGTTTACAGGCGGCTCCTCAGGGCTCGAAGAGTTGCGCCTCTCTCTAGCTAAGCAAGGGCCTCTAGCGAGCGCGTTTCGGGCCGCCTTAGCCCTGGTAGAT
>Ga0307979_1001787_pt1 | contig 15174 bp, 10 predicted proteins | sample OrgLakmetage1058_FD_201833 | JGI IMG/M metagenome (GOLD analysis project Ga0307979, IMG submission 201833) | Saline water microbial communities from Organic Lake, Antarctica - #1058 | ecosystem: Environmental > Aquatic > Non-marine Saline and Alkaline > Saline | place: Antarctica: Organic Lake...
CAAGTTCCTCGTGCGCCGCCGTTTTCAGTTGCCTCACTATTTGCGGCATCTCATGAGCGTCGATGCCAACGGCGAGATCGACTCCTTTGGGCGGAGGACGTTGCGCGACCGCCGCCAAATCATTGCAGGGTCACGACGGGGGGCGATGTGAGATGCCCAAACATCCACGTCGTGCGGTTGAGGGAACGCCGCGACATCGAGTCAAGCCAGGACTTCTTCCGGAAAAAGCTCGTTGACAAGGAGGTGCACGGAGAGCGGACGTAGTAGGTGTTCTGATTCGTGTGTTTCACATCGCCAAAGCCCTGGCCCTGGGGCACGTCGGGTCTCATGATGTTTTGACATAACTTAGCCGCCGCGCCCAACGTCTCCGGGTCGTCGATCATGGTTGCGTTGTCGAACTGGTTGAACGTGACGACTTGCAGGTCGTCGTGCTTGCGCATGTCGTCGATGATGAGCCCGGGGTCGACGTCCGCGACGAAGCTGGCTTCATGGATGAGCAATACAAACATGTCTTGGTACTCGTCGAGAAGGACGCGGCGGACGACATCTTCGGTGCTGGCGCTGCTGCTTGCGAGGCGTCGGACGTCAAAGGGGATGTCGACCCCGAGGGGGCTGTCCTTTGCATAGTCCTCGTAGTCGGACTGTTCCGAAGAAACGTCGCTCTGCGCCTCGACGATGAGGACGACGTTGCGAAGGCGCCACAACGTGAGATGTCGAGACACGGAGTCGACGATGGTCCGCGCCCGCGCGAGCGACGATGCCTTGAGGAGCACGGTGAATGTCTCGTCGTCGCGTGCGATGAGAGTCGTTGGGAGTTTTCTCCGGCTGCCTCCGAAGCCCCAGCTGCGGCGGAGGTAGATGGTGAGAATAATGAGGATAATCAAAGCGACAATGATCGTGATAATGTAGGATAGAATGCCCATTTTCTGGCCCTTTGATTGATGGCCGATTTTTTTTTCTCCAAAGAGAAAACAACCGGGAATTACGCCCAGGAAGCATGAGAATATGCAATCGATATCTCGTGCAGAAGCCCTTGGGCGAGGGCGCCTTCAGCAAGGTCTTCGCCGGCAAGGACGTGCTCACAGACCAGGACGTGGCGATAAAGTTCGATAACTCGAACGTCAAGTCGGGGAAGACCCGGAGGGATCTCGTGCTCTATGAAGCCGCGGTCCTCACGGAGCTCCACCTCGGGGGGACTTTGAAAGGCATTCCCCGGCTCCATTGGAACGGCTACGTGACATCGAAGAGCAAGAAAGAGATTCCCCTGATCGTCATCGACCGCCTCGGGGACGACCTCGAGACGGTCATCACCCGTCGGAAGAAATTGTCTCGGCGCGAGACCTCGCACATCGCAGTGGCGCTCCTCGACATCGTTCAACGCCTCCACGAGGCGGGATTCCTGCACCGCGACCTCAAGCCGGCGAATATCATGTTGGGCTATTCCGACCTCAACATCTACATCGCGGACTTTGGTCTCGCGAAGAAGTATGTTGGGACGGACGGCAAACACATCGCGTTCACGGACAAGAAATCGGGGATCACGGGTACCTTGCGGTATTGTTCGACTCACACGCATGGCAACGTCGAGAGCTCCCGGCGCGACGACCTTCAGAGTTTATTCTTCATTGTTGTCTACATGCTCCAAGGGAGCTTGCCATGGCAGTCGTCGCAGAAGAAGAAGAAGGACCCAAGCGTCGAGAGCGATCAGCGCCTGTGCGTGGCGCAGATGAAGACGTCGCTCCTCTACGGCAAGTGGAACGACAGCGACCTCCCCAAGTCCCTGGGTCAGTTCGCCTCGGACATTCGTCAGATAGAATTCGAAGAGACGCCGGACTACGACCGACTGCGGTCCCTGCTCCGCGCCATCAATGAATGAATAATGTTTTTGAAAAAGAAAAGGTAGAGTTTTGGAACATATGGTTGAGACGACGCCCGGAAGAATCAAAGTTCTTTTGTACATTGTGGTGGTCCTCCTCGTTGGGGGTGTTGCGGTGACGCTTTACTTCTTCTTCTCGCGCCGTCGGGGCAGGCGCGGTCAAGTCGGTCAAGTCGTCGAGAACACGTCGTGTGCAGACGCGTGCGCCATGAACGTCGTCCCCGGTGTCCTAGGAACATACCCAAGTTTTGCGGCGGCCTGTCTCTCGGCCGGGGGCGCGGTCCAAGCTACGGGGCGTGGGAGCGGTGCGTGCAACTGCGACTGCGTCGGCGCGACACCGACGAAAGATTTTGTGTCGGCCGATGGTGTGTTGTACCAGCCGTCCGTCGAAGGCAAGGGGTCGATCTCGGGGATCACAACGTGCAAGCCCGTTACAGAGGCCGAGATGAACCCCAATAACACGACCTTCGAGGGCGGGGTCGTCCCCGACGACACGGCTCTCGTCATCCCGCGCGGGGCGACGTGCACGCACCAGCCCCTTCGCCGGCCGGGGGAGTGGAAGTCAAATCTGAATCTCCAGAATCAGATCATCGGCTACGACGCCCTCGACAATCCCTTCAGCCTTTGCGCCTTCAGCCATTCGCTGGAGGGCTATCGCGAAGCCATAAACTTATGGACGAATGACGGGTTCAACCCCGGGAACTTCCCACTCGCCACCGATGCGGGCGAGCCCACGAGAATAACGTGCAGCAGCATCGTCGACGCGAACCTCTGCAACACGAGCTACGTCGCGGCGGCGGGCATCGGTGGGAATTTCTATTATGCGTGTCGCTTCGAGGCCGGGGGCTGTGACGTTTCGAATCAATGCTTCTTAGGCGACCCGAGCCTCGCGTGTGACGATGACGAGGTGTCGGCCTGCCCGAACGCGGTGATCACGAGCGACGTCGCCGGCTTCCTCGTGAGCCTGACGGTCATCTGGAGCGAAACAACGGACGCCCAGAGCGCCCTGCGCGTGCTCTACTTCCCCGCTCGCGGCTCGTGTTCTTTGAGCGGCTGTCGCGGGAATAGTATCTCGAGCGGTGCATCGATGTGCCGCCAGACCATAACAAGGGGAAGCGACGACCCCTCAACGACGTGTGTCTTAGCCTGCGCTCCCCGGCCTCAGTCCGACGAAACTGCGAATTTAAGTTATGATATAACTATCGGTGGAAATACAACAGTTGACGGGGTCACACTGCAGTCTATCTCGCCTAGCCTTGTTCAGAGGACTACGACCGCCGGGGAAGTGGACATCTTCGGCCTCGCCCAAGACTCGCAGCGCATCCTCGGGGACACGACATCTACGACCGATGGGCTCGCACGCATCGATGTCCTTCTGACTGCGACCTAGGGGCTCGATGTCCTTCTGACTGCGACCTAGGGGCTCTGCCGCTCTTGGCTCTTTGCCTTTTGCATCGCACGCACGGCGCGGTGGAGCTTCTTGCAGGCGTGGCAGATGTGATCGTGGAAGGGTGCTATGTCACAGGACTCGAGTAGGTTTCGCACGTTTCTCACATGCAAGGTATTGGTGGCAAAGCCCCGCGCGACGGCCGTCTCCTGGGTTGCGATGTGTGCGATGGCGGCGACGATGGCGTCCATGTCCTCGGCGCGAAATTCCGCCAGGAGTTCCGGCCAGGTGCGTGGCACTCTCGGGAGCCACGCGAAGAGGAGCGGTACAAAGTAGCACGTGTGTGCGAGCTCATTTGAAACGGTCTCGGCGGCACGCTTCAATGTCGCAGCAAGAGCACCTTGGAGCGCTTGGACTCGCTCCTCCGCCACGACGCTGGACGCCAGCTGTGGCCGGTTCGCCACGTTCGCCACGCTGGCGTTCGCCAAGGGGCGGGTGCGTCGTGCTCTTCGTCGTGTCATGGCGTTTTTATTTTCGCTCCCGGGAGGAAGACCCGCGAGGCGGTCGAGAGCTCCCTGCACACGTATGGCCACGATGGGCTCGCGGTTCACAGCGTCGGCAATCATTGCGGCGTGCAGGATCGCTACTCCGACGTCGACGTCTCCGACGTGCGAGATCATGAAAAAAAGGGTGTTGCTCCGCGGTTCTTCGAGCTTGTAGCCGTGTCGCCCGAGGTCTAGGCCGTTGTCGCCCTTGGAGCCTTCGGCAAAGAGGGCATTGAAGACTGGACGATTCTCGCGGAAAACGGTCGCGAGCATGTGGACGGACACCTTCTTCGAATACTCATCGAGGGTGTCGGGACACAGCAGCGTGAACATGGCGCCGCCCTTCATCGCGTCTGTCGCCGTGCGCAGGAACTTTATGACGGTGAAGAAGGCATAGCGAAACATTGTGACAGGTGTGATGCGCTTATCCTCCTCGTAGATGCGCTTCGCTTCTTCCATGAGGTATCGCACGACTTGTCCAGCGGAAACCGCGCCTGGCACGTCAGAAAGTTGTCCCAAGCGAAGCGCCTCGACAAAGTGGAGGAATGGTCGACATTGCTTCGCCCTGTTTGCCACGGCGGACGCGTTGACATATGCTGCGGGCAAGCATTTTTTGAGGTGTTCTATGGTCTCGTCGGCGGCGGGCTGGCCCACGAAATACTCTTCGTTCAAACGAAGCATGACGACGGTGTTTCTTTGAGTCGCGACGTTTCCATGTGTTTCTTCGTAGATGCCGCGGACAAAAGCTAACATCCATCGCGCGACCCGCGGGTGTGAGCGGTTCGGAGGTTGCGGTGCGCTGTACAGAATATGTCTCACGACGTCCTCGACATCCGGCAAGCCCGCGCACTGCTCGTGGAACGTGCAGACGTGGTCTGCGCACCAATTCTCTTCGACCTCGACCCACCTGCTGAGGGCGGCGTCGTCCTCGTCGAAGAGGAGTTCATCCATCGTAGTCTGTCTCTGTTGTTGTGCTTTCCTTGTGGAAGGTTGCAAAGGTCACAGGCAGTGGAGGCACACCCCCCTCCGTAAAAATAAAAAAGAAACGGTCTTCTAGGTTGTGAATTTTGGTAACAAGTAGTAGGAGGCGGGCGCGAGGCTGCTCCAAACCGCGATCCTACCCCAGCTACAGCGAAATCCATCGAGGTCGTCGTCCGACCTCGTCCTGCAGACGAGGGGTGGTTTGAGCAGCCACAAGAATGCGGCGGCCACGGCCCAGATGACGATCGCGTGTAAGAGCTTGTTCTCGAGAAGCCCATTGCGAGCACCCGTGACCGCCGGTGTTGCGGCAAAGGGATCGCTACCACCGGCGGCGAGGGGCTTCTCGTCCGCGTTCGAGCCGGAACTCGAGATCTTCGACAACGTCTCTTCTGACTTGAATGCGCTGCGGAAGCGATCTCGCAAATAAGTCCTATCGGGCGAGAGATCCTGTGCCTCTGCTGTCCCTGGACCCATCGGACTTCGTAGCGACACCTCTATGTTGTTGCTGCTCAAATTCATTTTGTTGTCTCCTTGAGAATATATTTTTTGATCGTGGACGCGAAGAGGTTCTCGCCCTGGGTCGCATACTTCCCTACGCCATTCGCCAGCGGCCGAGGTACCTTGCCGGCCGCGACGCTCGCATATAAAATCGGCACGAGGTAATTGCCCTTGCAGATGGTCGGCGTATTATGAATGGATGCCGCCGCCGCTTCCAGGGCTGTCTTTGGGGCGTCGCCGCGCAGCGTGCTCTCGAGGAAGACGGCGTTGGCGCGAAAAGTCCGGTAGTCCTTGCAGGAGAACCCCTCCCCAAAGGTCTGTAGGAATTCGTTGAGGTCGTGTCGCGAGGGCTTGTATGGCACGTAGTGCTTGCGAACGAGCGCCGCAAAGGCCGGGTCGACTTGACAAACATTTCGCACCGCCGACTTGCCGAGAAAGGCGATGGTGCGTTTCCCGACGTGTTTTTGTTCCAGGGTCGTCACGCCCGTGGCCTCGGTCGTCCCACCGACGCGAAAGCCACATCGATCCATCAAGGTCACACCGATGGCGATGGCGCGCTCGCGGGGGTCCGCGGCCTTCAGCATGCGCTTGGCTTCGCCACGGATGGCAGGAATCGCCTGCACGAAGCGGCTCGTCTGCTCCCACTTCTTCCGGGATCGCTTCAGATCCTGCTTCTTCGTGTAGTGATACTGCGTCTTCCCGGAGGCGTCCACGGACGTGGCCTGCAGTAGTGCGCTCGGGTTTTGTGCGATGCGGAGGTTTGTATACGCCGGAGGCACGTAAATGCCCCTCTTCCGGAGGATGTCGCGCCCACGTGCGCCGGCGATGGGGGTGAGGTCATTCATTGACGAGAGCAGCTTGTAGAGTCCGCAGAAAAAATCGGTGCTCAGTTGCGGACGACACCAAAGCCGGGAGGAACGGTGCTTCCGCCGCCGCCGCCGCCGCCAAAGGCTTGCGGGACGTGGTAGTTGGGGGAAATCTTTTCTATCGCATCCAGGACCGCCTGCCGGCCCTTGAAGCCCTCCTGATTACGCCTATTCACGAGCAAGGGCACGCCGGACAACCAGGGGCTACTCCCGAGCTCGTCCTTGGAGAGGTCTGCGACATTCTGGAACCAAATCTTTGACTTGAGGTGCTTGTTCTGGTCTTGCTCGAGGAAGTCGACGACCTCCATGGCCGGGCGGCTCCGCGCGTGGCAGTAGAGCACAAAGTCATACATGATGTCCGGTCGTGTGAAGTCGATCTCCTTTTCCTTCTGCGCCAACGACCCCGGGGGAGGCGGGGCTTCCTCTCCGGCGGAGAGACTCACGGGCTGCTTCTTGGCGATCGTCTCCCCGGGCTTCGCGGCCTTTAAGACATTTGACTTTATGGGTTTCACAGCTGCCAGACTTGCCATTATATAGTTCTTGGTGAGACAAACGATGGATGTTTCACACATTATCTAGGATTCACATTTTTGTGAAGCCCCTCTCAACGCACCGACCCCCCCTCCCAGCTGAGAAACTTTTTCACAGGGGGTGGGAGAGAGAGAGAGAGAGAGTAGACGACACACAACGGCCCAAGTTTCAGTTTCTAGAGGGGGTCTTCATTTTATCAAAGGGGTCCCAAGGAAAAGCACAAAGGCACCAAAGAAGAAACAAGAAGGAAGAAACATGAGTGCCATGGACCTCGAAGACGCGGGCTGCTGCGAGGACTACTTCCACTTCCAGATCATTGATGTTCGAGTTGCGAATGGCCGGGTGCACATCACTGGTGTCGATCAAGCGGGGGAAGCGGTCTTCCTTGGGTTGTCTGACTTCTCTGTCTTTCAGTTCCTGGTCCCAAAGAAGGCCAACGGCGAATGCTGTACGAGTCCCATGTGGGAGAACGTCCTCCGCGATGCGGCTGAGCGGATTTTGGAGACGAATTATAAATGGTCCGTGGAGCAGATGTTCCCCTTGTGCGGGTACTACCCAGCGCCGGTCTGGTGCTTGCGCGTGTACGCCGAGCCCGGCGACAAGGGCGTTCACGTGAGACTGCAGCACGTCATCGAGAACATTGCCGAGGAGGAGGCCTCGGCCGTCGACGGCGAGCTTCTGGTCATCGACGAGCATTCCTGCGAGCAGCAATTCTACTACGCCACCAAAGTACGCCCTTCGAGCTGGGCCAAGGTCCTGAAGTACGGCGCGACCGTCGTCGAGAAGCCCCGGTTCTTGCAGATCTCCACGCGGCTGGAGGCGGTAAGCGTCTCCGACATCCAGAAGCCCGCACCTGCGATGATGATGGTCTTCGATATCGAGTGCAATTCGGAAAGTTTCGGCTTCCCCGACGCGGAACTGCCCGACGACCGCTGCGAGCAGATCGGCATCGTCCTCCAGGACGTGAACGAGAGTTGCGGGCGCAAGTACATCATGCTGTCGCGCATCTCGACCCGGCGGGCCAAGAGGAGCAAGCTCGAGGTCAGCGGCGAAGCTCAGGGCCACGGCGACGCCCCGGCCCTGTCAGTGGACTACGAATGCTTTGGGGGAAATGAAAAGGCGATGTTGCTGCGCTTCGTCGACATCATCAAGGACAACGGCGTCGTCCACATCGTCGCGCACAACGGCCTCAACTTCGACATACCCTTTCTCGTGAAGCGCGCGCAGCACCTCAAGATCGACAAGGCCTTCCTGCGCATGAGCATCTTTAATTCCATGCCCTGTCGCTTCCAGGAGCGGGAGATCCAGAACAACCAGCTCGGGGCCTATAAGATCGGAGAGATCGACCCCCAAGGTATCGTCGTCCACGATACGCTCATCTACTTCCGCAAGGCCTTTAGCCTGTCGTCGTATTCCTTGAACGCCCTCGGCGAGCACTTCCTGGGCGGTCGACAGAAGTTGGACATGCCTCCCAAGAAGATGTTTCGCCTCTTCCAGCAGAAGTTCCACGCCGCCGAAGATGGCCCGCGCCTCCTCGAAGACGTGGCCATTTATTGCCTGGTCGACACGATCTTGACCATCGACCTCGTGTCGAAAGTAAAGATGATTCACGCTCTCTACGGCCTCAGTGCCGTGACTTGCACGAAAATGCACGAGTACATCGTCACCGGCGAGCAGCGGAAGAGTTATGCGGTCATCTGCCAGAAAGCCATGGAGAAGAACTACTTCATCAACAAGGACGCCCTCCCGGTCCCGCCGGAGTCGTATCAGGGCGCGACGGTCCTCCCCCCGAGCATCGGCCTCCACCTTCAGCCAATCCTGGGCCTCGACTTTGCCTCGCTGTACCCGAGCATCATGCAGGCCTACAACCTGTGTTTCTCCACCTGCGAATGGCTCAAGGATGCGCCACGGCGGGCCCCGGGTCTCACCGACGACCAGCGCGACATCTACCGCCACACGATCAAGCCCTACGGCCAAGCCGAGACAGAAGTCAGTGTCTCCTTCGTGAAGAAGGAAGTGCGCGAGGGACTCCTCCCGATGCTCCTGGCCGAGCTCCTGGATGCGCGCAAGGGCGCGAAGAAGAAGATGAAAGACGCCGACAACGCCTTCGACAAGATGATCTACGACCAACTCCAAAGGGCATTCAAGATCACCTGCAACGCCATCTACGGCTTCTGCGGCGTACAAGGGAGGCGCGACCCCGACTGCGCGGCCTTCCCCGGCTGCTGCGGCCTGCGGAGAGACCAGAAGCGATGCCAGTGCTACCGCGGCATGCTCTCGAATTGCTTCGTCGCACAGACCGTGACGCAGCGGGGGCGACGGCTCATCGACGAGACGGCCAAACACGTGCTCGAGAAATGGCCCGACGCTCAGATCGTCTACGGCGACACCGACAGCTGCTACGTCAAACCGAACCTCCCGCCGACTGTCGCGGGACTGAAGCAAGCGATGACCCTCGGCGGAGAGATGGCCGCGTACATCACCGACAAGTTCCCAAAGCCCGTCCTCTTGGAGTTCGAAAAGGTTATGTGGCCGTTTCTTCAGAAGGCGAAGAAGAGATACATCAGCGTGTGCTACGAAGATCTCACGAGCAAGCCAAAGCGCGACGCAAAAGGCGTCGAGCTCGTCCGCCGAGACAACTCGGAGATGCTCCGCAACTGCTACAGGGAGGTCTTCGAGGCGCTCCTCCCCCTCCCCGACCTCACAAACGACGCCTGTGGCTTCGACGAGGCGGCCATCAACGAGAACGTCTCCGGCATCGTGCGACGCCACCTCACGGCGATCCTCAACGACGACATCCCCGCGGAGCAATACGTGATCTCCAAGCAGCTGGCGGCCTCCTACAAAAGCACACCCCTGCACCGCGTCCTCGCCGACACCATCAAGGAACGCGTTCTCGCCGCAAAGATGACCTGCGACATACCCATGCCAGGAGATCGCGTCTCCTTTGTCATCGTCCTGGGCCCCGACGAGAAAAAACTCATGAACCGCGCAGAAGACCCCTCGTGGCAACGAGAACACGGACCCCCCATCGACCGCCTCTACTACACGAAACAACTTTCGAGCGCTATCTGCGGCATCACCGAAACTGTCCTGAACCTCGAGCCAGACTTTAACCACGTCATCGCCAAGATTCCGCGCCTCGGCACCTACCGAGCGCCCAACCAACGATCAATCGTCGAAATGCTTCAAGGACCGACGGCCCCGGCGCCACCGCCGCCGCGGTCGCACGTGATACCGAAGACCGAACAACCCGCCAAGAAGAAACTCGTGCAGCGCCAGCTCTTCTCGAACCAAAACGCCGTCGCCGAGGCCTCGACCGCCGTCAAGCGCCGCAAAAAGGCGGCGACCGCTTCGAGCGGCCAACAATTGACCCTCGACAAGAAGAGTCTTGCGCTCAAAAGGTCCAACACAAACAACAAATGATGCGCTCTATGTCCCCTCCCTCCCCATTCGCCCATTCGCCCTAGAAAAAAATAATACCTTTAAGACTAGAATAACAGAGACATGCCCATCGCCGCTTGGGGTTGGTACGTGATTGCCACCGTCCTCGTCGTAGTCATCGTGGCCATCGTTGCTCCAATTCTAGTCGTGAGAAATCGAAGACGAATCATGATCAAAAATGACGACGATTCTGATGCTAGCACGGACACGGACGCGGACACGGACACGGGCACGGGCACTGCTGTGACGGCGCCGAGTAGCGCCTGCGTGGCGCGCATGAGCACAAACAACTGGGCATTTGACTCTTTCAGGAGCTTCGCCGACGACAAGCCAACGATCGGTGTCTTCCGCGATGCGAGCGCGGGACGGTCGTGGTCCATGGTCTTCAAGATCAGCTTTGACGCAACTGCCATGTACGCCGAGGATCCATTGGACTCGGAGGACACTATCGTCGATGTCATCAAGCGAAGCGCCCTCGCTCGCATCCAGACGAGCAATAACAATGACTTCCTTGTCATTCGACCAGGCAAGTGCGACGTGTCGCGAAATAACGCTTTCGTTGAAGGCTTGAATTACGGCGGCATCATGGGCCTGCCTACAGCAGATGACCAAGATCTCCTCGAGGATGTCTACACGGCGTACTTCCTCTTTCAATTCGAACCCATCAACGACACCGGCAGTCGTCTTCGAATGCGCTGGTATAAGAAAAGAAGAGATGGTACCTACCGGGAGTTTCGCGTCGCTGCCGATTTTGAGGACGGCGAGGCTCCGCCAAACTTCATCGACATTCCATCGTGGTCGCCGCAAGTCAATTTCACCTACTTTAACTCGCAATTACCCACGACCATCAGCAACGGCTTCGAGGGCCTCGACTTTGAGGGGACGAGCCTCGACAATCGCATCCTCTATGCCAGACTCTTTAGAGACCGAGTCTTCTCCACCCCAAGCGCAGCAGATCTGACGTGCCTCTTCGACGACGGCGGCACTGGATCCTATCCATGAGTAACGCCTAGCTAGACTCCTCGCATCTATACATATAGACAGCCATGAGGATATGATAGATATGCTCTCTCTCTCTAGTTGGGGAGGCAGACAGAGAGTGGGCCCCTCTGTCTCCTTTTTTGGAACACAGGGGGGTCCTGCGGCTTGTAAAAATAGTTCTGATCAGCAGCAGTAGGTACCGCAGTAGTCCCCAGGAGCAAAGAAGACGATGGCTCCGAAGAGAAAGAGCACAAGGAACAAGAAGAAGGGCGGAAAGAAGAGCGGAGGCGATGAATTGACCTCCGCTTTGACGATGGAGGCGAACCAGGACCTTGCCGATGCCCAATTCAGCCTGGGCATGTCTTATTTGGAGGGCACTGGTGTTGAAAGGAATCGCAAAGAAGCGGTGCGGTACTTAAAATTGGCGGCGGACCAGGGCCATGTCGCAGCCCAATTCTACTTGGGAAATTCTTATCATGACGGCGATGGATTTGAAAAGGACCTCAAAGAAGCTGTGCGCTACTTCAAATTGTCGGCGGACCAGGGCCATGTGGATGCACAGTTCAATTTGGGAAAATCTTATATAAACGGCGAAGGCGTCGAAAAGAACCTCGAAGAAGCGGTGCGGTATTATCGGCTGGCGGCGGACCAGGGCCATGTCGTAGCGCAATTCTACTTGGGAAATTCTTATCATGAAGGCATAGGCGTCGAAAAAGATCTCGAAGAAGCTGTGCGCTACTTCAAATTGGCGGCGGACCAGGGCTACTCCAGCGCACAATACAACCTGGGAAATTCTTATCGTGACGGCAAAGGCGTCAAAAAGAACCTCGAACAAGCGGTGCGGTATTATCGGCTGGCGGCGGACCAGGGCATTGCCGATGCACAGTACACATTGGGTTATACTTATCAAAACGGTGGTGAAGGCGTCGAAAAGAATCTCGAAGAAGCCGTGCGATATTTGCAATTGGCGGCTGACCAGGGCGATGCCGAAGCACAGTACCACTTGGGAATTTCGTATGACAACGGCAAAGGCGTCAAAAAGAACCTCGAACAAGCGGTGCGGTATTATCGGCTGGCGGCAGACCAGGGCCATGTCGCAGCGCAATACAACGTGGGTGTTTCTTATTACGCCGGCAAAGGTGTTGAAAAGAATCTCGAAAAAGCCGTGCGACATTATAAATTGGCGGCTGACCAAGGCTATGCTGAAGCCCTATTAAACTTGGGTCATGCATTTCAAACTGGCATCGGCGTCGAAAAGAATCTCGAAGAAGGCGTGCGACTCTGGCGGCTGGCGGCGGACCAGGGCTACGCCGGAGCGCAATTCAACTTGGGTTATGCTTATGGCAACGGGGAAGGCGTCGAAAAGAATCTCGAAAAAGCCGTGCGATATTTTCAATTGGCGGCGGACCAGGGCCACGACCACGCGCAATGCAACTTGGGTATTTCTTTTCAAAACGGTGATGGAGTTGAAAAGAATCTCGAAAAAGCCGGGCGATTCTGGCGACTGGCGGCGGACCAGGGCCACGCCGAAGCGCAATTCAACTTGGGTGTTGCTTATTACTTCGGCAAAGGCGTAAAAAAGAATCTCGAAGAGGCCATGCGACTCTGGCGGCTGGCGGCAGACCAGGGCCATGTCGGAGCACAACACAACCTGGGAAATACCATGCGACTCTGGCGGCTGGCGGCGGACCAGGGCCATGTCGGAGCACAACACAACCTGGGTCTTGTTAACGGCACCGGAGTCGAAAAGAACCAAGTTGTGCGGTATTTTCAATTGGCGGCGGACCAGGGCGATGCCAATGCACAGTACAATCTGGGAAATTCTTATCATGACGGCGAAGGCGTCAAAAAGAACCTCAAAGAAGCCGTGCGACTCTGGCGGCTGGCGGCAGACCAGGGCCATGCCGATGCGCAATTCGCCTTGGGGAATTTTTTCAATAGCGGCACCGGTGTCGAAAAGAATCTCGAAGAAGCGGTGCGACATTATAGATTGGCGGCTGACCAAGGCCACGTCGAAGCGCAATACAACTTGGGTGATGCTTATCGCAACGGCAAAGGCGTCGAAAAGAATCTCGAAGAAGCGGTGCGACATTATAAATTGGCGGCGGACCAAGGCCATGCCGTAGCGCAATACAACGTGGGTATTGCTTTTCAAATTGGCGCCGGCGTCGAAAAGAATCTCCAAGAAGCCGTGCGATTCTGGCGGCTGGCGGCGGACCAGGGCTACGCCGGAGCGCAATGCAACTTGGGTATTTCTTTTCAAAACGGCACCGGCGTCAAAAAGAGTCTTGAAGAAGCCGCGCGATATTACGTGCTGGCGGCAGACCAGGGCCACGCCGAAGCGCAATTCAACTTGGGAAATTCTTATTACTACGGCAAAGGCGTCGAAAAGAATCTCGAAGAAGCCGTGCGATTCTGGCGACTGGCGGCGGACCAGGGCCACGCCGTAGCGCAATTCAACTTGGGTACTTCTTTTCAAAACGGCAAAGGCGTTGAAATGAATCTCAAAGAAGCCGTGCAGTATTACCGGCTGGCGGCGGACCAGGGCCATGTCACAGCGCAATTCAATGTGGGTCGTGCTTATGAAAACGGCACCGGCGTCGAAAGGAATCTCGAAGGAGCCGTGCGGTATTACCGGCTGGCGGCAGACCAGGGCTACGACAAAGCGCAATGCAACTTGGGTGTTTGTTATGAAAACGGGGAAGGCGTCGAAAAGAATATCGAAGAAGCCCTGCGGTTTTACGGGCTGGCGGCAGACCAGGGCCACGACAAAGCGCAATTCTACTTGGGAAATTCTTATCATGACGGCGATGGAGTTGAAAAGGACCTCAAAGAAGCGGTGCGATATTACCGGCTGGCGGCGGACCAGGGCCATGTCGTAGCGCAATTCAACTTGGGAAATTCTTATCATGACGGCGACGGTGTCGAAAAGAACCTCGAAGAAGCGGTGCGGTATTACGGACTGGCGGCGGACCAGGGCCATGTCGTAGCGCAATTCTACTTGGGAAATTCTTATCATGACGGCGATGGAGTTGAAAAGGACCTCAAAGAAGCTGTGCGCTACTTCAAATTGGCGGCGGACCAGGGCGACGCCTGCGCACAATACAACCTGGGAGTTTCTTATCACGACGGCGACGGCGTCGAACAGAACCTCGAAGAAGCCGTGCGCTACTTCAAATTGGCGACGGACCAGGGCTACTCCAGCGCACAATACAACCTCGGCATGTGTTATTGCCATGGCAACGGCGTCGAAAAGAACCTCGAAGAAGCCGTGCGACTCTGGCGGCTGGCGGCGGACCAGGGCGACGCCGGGGCGCAATGCAGCTTGGGAAATTCTTATAACGACGGCGACGGCGTCGTGAAGGACCTCAAAGAAGCTGTGCGCTACTTCAAATTGGCGGCGGACCAGGGCGATGTCGTTGCACAGTTCAATTTGGGAAATTCTTTTCAAAACGGCAACGGCGTCAAAAAGAACCTCGAAGAAGCCGTGCGACTCTGGCGGCTCGCGGCGGATCAAGGCGAGGTCCATGCACAATTCATTGTGGGAGTTTCTTATCAGCTCGGCGATGGAGTTGAAGAGGACCTCAAAGTAGCCGTGCGCTACTTCAAATTGGCGGCGGATCAAGGCTACGCCAAGGCCCAGTACCTGCTCGGGAAGTGGTATTTGACGCGCCCCAAGAAGCCCCGCAGCTACAAGGCCGTCAAACTCATCCGTGCTTCCGCCGACCAAGGCTACGAGGAGGCCCGCGACTACATGCGCACCATCGTGGCCGATGGGCTCGTCGACGTCGAAGTCTGCGCTTGGTGCGCCCGGGAAATCATCGGGGCTCGCAAATGCGAGCCCCGATGCCAACAGGTCTGTGACTGCGCCCTCTACTGCAACGAAGCCTGTCAGAAAGAGCACTGGAAGAGTCCCCACGAGGGAAATTCACCCCCCCCGGCCGAAATATCCCGAAAAAGGTGAATCCTTGACACCCGTTGTAGATAGAAAGTGCGTAGAAAAACTAGAGGAAATCCTGTATGGAGAACGAAGCTACTAGTTCTTTTTTTGCAGGGGGTCAATAG
>Ga0307979_1001789_pt1 | contig 15171 bp, 14 predicted proteins | sample OrgLakmetage1058_FD_201833 | JGI IMG/M metagenome (GOLD analysis project Ga0307979, IMG submission 201833) | Saline water microbial communities from Organic Lake, Antarctica - #1058 | ecosystem: Environmental > Aquatic > Non-marine Saline and Alkaline > Saline | place: Antarctica: Organic Lake...
CATGCGTACGCCGCACGAGGATACTTGCACGTCTGCGAGATAAGGCGAGCAACCCGCCCCCCGCGTGTAAGTTATGCCGAGCTCCATCACGTCAACACATAACGAATACATTGCTGAGCCGCTTAAAATCTTCACAACGACTGAGCACATCGATTGGCAGCTCGAACACTGAGAACGCTGCAATCTAAAAACAAACAGAAACATCTATTGAGCCAAGCGCGTTGCCAACTCCCTCCAATCGCGTTACACCTGGTCAAGCTGGCCGGGTGCTGAGAAACATCAGGAAAAATGTCTCCCACCGTCTATTGACTTAAGACGAGACGCGTTGAAATGTCAGCTGCAACTGGTGCCGAAGCTCCTCTTTAGCTTCCATAGACTAAATGCCTCGCTGTACGCTTCTTTTGCGCTCACTTGGCACTCTGACCCTCTGCTGGGGTCCACATCTTCTTGTTTCCAAGTTCCAGCTCTTCCTTCGCTGAATTGACGACGCAAAACTTAACAAGCCGCCGTCCTTGAACAGAGCACATGAATTCAATGATTGCGCCCTCTTCCAAGAGAACATCGTCATAATCCATGGTAATTTTGACACGAGCCGACGCGTCACACAATTGTTAAAACTGAATCATTCTACGAAGTTTTGACCGATTGGTGCATATACCCTCTAACTCAACATACAACCCGAATGGTATAGAAGCCAACGATGTAGGCGGAAGTGCACAGAGGGCAGGAATGAGAAGTCTATGACTTCTGGCCCCTTTTATAAATTGGAAACTGTTCATAAAACGAATCCGAGTGTAACACCGAATATGTACTGAAGCCGCCACTGTACCTGTTTCTAGATTGAAAAATTACACCGTTGTTCCGTCTAATGCGCCAGTGCCCATGCCCACCAGCGCACCCGTTCGCAGCTACGATCACACCTTCACCAAATTCCTGCGCCGCCACTTTTCGCGTAACTTCGGTGAGTTGGACAGTTACTGATAGATAGCTCAACCCACTACAAAGTTGCGTTCACTTGAACTCGAGATTCACGCTCGAAGTCTATTAATTTACCTCACGCGTGGTTTTAGCGTAATTTGCGCATGATTAATGCGCCTAATTTACTTTCAAAGATTTGGTTAGGTTAAATTATAATCCCAATTGCGAAGAAACATCAACAAATCTAAAAAAAGCTGCGCATAGTTGAATTCTCTGGAACAATTCTGACTGGGTTGGGTGTCCTTTTGCGTAATGAAATGTTGCGCACGCAAATGGCTTCGTTTACGCGCGACATACGCAGAAATCCTAACCGAGAGATCCGCTGATAATACTCAGCTTTCTATCAGCGCCAGTATTCAGTAGCTATTCCAAGGTCATGTGCGGATTCACAGCAGCAAAGAGGCCGTATCGTTAGCTAATCCAAACCACCCCTCGACTCCCCCAGAGAGCAGTTAAGGATAGGGTTCGCGGTCCACTTAGAGGTGGGCCAAAATTTAATTGGGTGCTTGTAGTGTGTCACAACCCACCAGAGAGTCTTCCATTTCTTTTGAGCCCACCCAGGGGCAGGGGGGGGGCTGGCTTTAGTAACTACTAACAGACAGGGTCCTATCTACAATAATCGGCGTCTGCAGAGTAACCCGGGCCAGACTAAAAGCCAGGCTCAGGGTTCATATGAGCATTATAAGCGGCCTCTTCGTTGTAGCCACGGCGAGCACGGGGGGGTGTTGCGTAAAGTCACGTACGGCGATCGAGGCTTGTACGAGGTCCCGGCAGCTGAGCATAAGGCCCCATGCGCGAAAATGCACCAGGCAGTAGATGGGCTGGGCTGTCTTCGAGCCCCTGTCGCCGTAGTATGAGAGGTCTGCAAGAAAGTCGACGTGCGCTGACATCTCCCCGAATGCGCCAACCACTGGTCCAAGGACTGCCCCCTCTTGCCCGAAGGTGTTCAATTCCGTGTCTCTCCCGAGGCAGATGTCGAGGTCCTTGGCTCTTTGTGGAAATCTCAGTTGACGCACACTTGACGGGCATTGATAGCAGCATTGGATTCATGGGCACGATGAAGGGGCCTAATCGTCGGTGTCTACGTCCTCGGCGACAATGTCAAAATTCACCTGCAGCAGTTAGCGTATTGACAGGACGTATTCAATTTTAAATACAAATTTTACTTCTAGTTGGGGGTTGCCGCCCCCCAAACCCCCCTGCTCGTTTCCTCCCCGCCACACCCTACGTATCTGCACCCTACTAACCTGCTGGATGAAGTGTTGAACGAGCAGCGTCGTTCCATCTAAGATCTAGATGTAGCATGGTATAGATAAAGATAGGAGCAATGATTACCTCGGGTTCACGCTCCGTATATGTGGGATCAAGCGTAGGATCAGGGGCTCGGCTGGGAGTGATTCGCGAGTCGGATAGTGAAGCCCGACGACAAACCCCTTATGTACCTGAAGAGCCGAGGACACATATACACTGAATGCAAATCAAAGTCAAAGTTTGGTACTGGTGACGACGCGAAACCTTTGGTTTGAACGCGTGCGTCAGTTGGTTTGGGCGGAGGAAGACTCTGAAGCATATAGGTGACCTACCCGGGAACAATGGTTCTATGCAGTCTTTGCACCCATGCAAAAAAAAATTGCAGCAATCTACGTAGAAACAGTCGGAAAGCTTAATTTTTAAAAAGCTCTACGTAAGTTTGAAGCCCCATGGATGTAGGGCAAAAAAAACGCCTATAGCCCGCACCCCCATTCTGGAAAACTTTTCCCGTGTGTGTGTGAACTATAACGGCGTCAAAACCGCCCCCTGTAACCTGAACGGTATCGGTGTCGCGAAGCGACACCGAATGACTCTCTTCTGGAAACTGCCTCGAATTTACTGTGCTGACGTGCTGCGTGCTGACAGCTGACAGCTGACAGCCAGACCAAGGGAACCCTTGGCCAGACAGCCAGTTGGAGTTCCACTTTAAAGTGTCGATAAGTCTTTCATGTAGCTTTTGACTAGCAATTCTCTTCACGACTTTCTCCCATATTTCGTGAATCGCACTGGGCAGTACCTTGCATCGCTTGCACGTACATATGCGTTATACTAATATTATACTAAAATTTTTGAGACAGGCCCCGAAGGGCCGGAATTAGAAGGCTAACAGGTAGAGAAGAAAATTTTAGTCTGGAACTCTTTTTTGCCACTCGGGCATATGCGCCTGATTAGCTTCTTCGGTTTAGTTTAGCTTTGCTTTTATCTGTTCCTATTGGCCTTCTGAATCCGGCCCCTCGGGGCCTGTCTCAAAAACTCTGCTGGTATGAACATGAAGTGTCACTCTTTCCACTTGCCACTGACACTCAGCCCAGTCAGACTTGTTCTGAAGGGATTATCAAAACGCAGCTCTATACTACTTGTTGTTGTTTCTTTGAAGCGCACGGAAGTGAAACTTGGAGCTCAGAGAGGCAGAAATGCGGCTCCTGAAGTAAGGATAGGCCTCTTGTTGCATTTGCGATAGGAGATCTCGATTTTTCGTAAATTAGGATCTGAAATTCCAGATAGGGGACTTCGAGGAGGAGTTCTATATCCCTACAAAACAGCTCCAGAAACAGCCACAGCTCTTTCCCACCAATCTCCTAGGCTTTTTGTGGAACGTCCAGGAGGTCCAAAGGCGGCAGGTGGTGGCACAATGTAATCACTGGCGATGAACATGACAAGCGAGGTGCGAGACTTTGGCAGTGGCAGTCTTCGAACGCGGTGTACAGTCGCCGGAATAGCACTGTTAGTGAGTATGGCGAGTGCATCACCGAAAATAACGGCCCAGGATCCGCCAAGGGCTTGTGCTGCAGGCAGTTGGATCCAGTAGGGGGAGTCCCCGTGTTCGTGACCGCGGTTGATGAGTACTTCCAAGCCAGGTGAATCGAAGTGGAGAAACGTGATCATTTCCGTGTCCGTGCTACCAGTGGAAAAGAAATTAGATAAGATATTTGAAAGCGTTAATACATGCGCATATTCGTAAAGTAAACATGCAACGACTGAAAATAAGAACATTGGAGGAGAATGAAAAGGGGACTCACTGCATTCGCATGCCAAGGGTTCCCGCCGCAGAATCATCGCCTGGGCTAGCGGGTGGGTACACACGAGTAGTCAAATAGCTGAGCGCATTCCCAGGCGAGCATTTACTGCTCAAATAGTCTCGCGGCAAGCACAGTGCCTCTTCCAGTAGCCCTAGTACTGCTGGTCCAGCATCTCCGCTTAGGGCCTGTGCGTAGCCATGCAAGGCATCCCGAAAACCAGGCAGCACATGTGGTTCTGGCCACAAGTGGCATTTGCCCAAACATCCACCGCGTCCCGACATCGCAGCTGCCGTCACGTCCGCCGCCGATGGAGCTACATTTGGCACACTTTCATTGGTATTGGTAGCAGATGAATCTAAACCTTTTTCGCTACTTTTGCTTTTGTTACGATCCTTAACACTATCTAAGGATACAGGCACGTCTTCGACAGCACAACGGAAACTGTCGCAGTATATAAGGTCCGTTTCGCCGCGCCGCCAGCCGCCCAATAAGCCACGAGCACGCGCTGCTTCAAGACTCCAGCTGTCTTGTTTTTGTGCCAAGGGCATGGCGGCCATGGCCGCACATTGGGCGTAGCATTCTGCGACTCGCTGTTCCGTCGCAGGAGAAAAACTTGGGAAATTTGCGTGATCACCGCTTTCGGAGAGCTCAGATTCATCACTTGATGGCCGTAGCAGAAAAAAGCCCACCTCAGAAAGTGCATAACGGGCGGCACTCAATGCGGCATCGGGCAGTGCAGGTCGGAGACATGGCTCATCGCGTGTGCTGATGGCAACATCTCCACTCGGGCGGCTTTGAAGAGCGGCACATAAGAGATCAAGGTCAAAGCGAGGCACCAGAATACCATTTACATCTTCATAATCAACCAATGGAGTCTCTTCAGCACAAGGAGTTGCCTCCTGAGATATGTCATATTTAGAATCCATGGAGTTGTCTACATTGGTGTCGCCACTGTCAGTGGCAGTAGCCGAAGAGGAATGTGGCAAGGTCGACTCTGCAGTGCTTTTGGTTATTGGAAGAGTAGTGGCGAGTGAGCCAATCCCGCAACGTCTATTGTCAACTACTCCAAGCAAAAATGCATCAAGAATGTGAACCAGAACACCATGGTTCCGCAGATGCTTTGCTAACGCGTGTGCTTCATCACCCACTGGTCCATCATGAGGCACGCATCGTACCCGCAACACAGTCGGCATTGATTCGCAATCTTTCCTGGGCTCAAACTCTAAGCGGCGCAGGTACGTGGCATGGCGAGCGTCGAGGTAGTGATTAAGGTTGTAGTGCACCTCTACTCGTGGTGGCGGGCGTTGAGGCGATGGTGCTGCCACAGCAAGGCTTACGTCGTGCAACAAATTCAGAGGCATTCCGGCAACTGTACTTTCGTCGTCATTCACAGCACCGCTGCAACTACATTTATTCAAGTGATTAACGTACGGGGCCCATCGGTCGTCTTCTTCGTTGACGCGAGTGGCAGCATCTAGAAAGGCTTGAGGCGAGAAAGCTGCCACATGTGCTTCGGGAAAGAATAGTGCCTGCAAAAGAAGCGCTCCCCAGCCACCAGCGCTAGCTCCAAAGAACACCAACTTGGTTGCACCGCTCGCCGCAGAAGCTGCTCGAATCACAGATGCAAACCACTTTCGATTTGGCACATACCATTGTAAATTCGAGTCACGCAAAAACAGTTTATGAGTCTGAGGGTATCGCTTTAGTACGGATTCGAACTCGTATGCAGGTTTGTCAGAGTTACCCAAGCCTGCAAATGCGACCACTAGAATACCTCCAGTCACCACTTGCTCTTCAGTGTCTCTGTGCAAAATCAAACGCCAGTCACTATGCGTTGAGGCTGGTTCCGGGCGCCAGTAAGGGCGTGGGCTTAAGTCAAGCAGTACATCATCTAGTTGATCACCATTACTATTCTCCATATCGGTACTACTTATTTCGTCGTAACCTACCCAACTAGCCACTTCAAAAACCTACCAACTCTCGCATGTACAAGCTGGAATCAAGAAGGTCTAAAGAGATCAAGTACTGTATGGGCTAGAAGTTGCGTCAGTGCTTGTGAGTAAACTATAGCAACATTATCAATTCCATATACACTATAGTTGGCCTAATGAATGGGTGCGGTGCTGAACGTTCCCATGTTCCCATAAAGGTTTGTAGAAATCTCGTTCCCATCTTTCTTCCTCTTCCTTCTGTCTTCGCGTCCGTCTTCGCGTCTTCCCAACATTTGTGTCATCGTGTCAAGAGTCAAGAAGTCAAGAAGAATGCATGCCCTAATATACAGTACGTAACCAGGGGACACCCTGCCTGGCTAGCGAAGAGTCCACGGCGATCTTGGTTTGACCGAGGCGACAACTTCGTGTCAGCGTTTCAACTTGAGTGGTTCATTCAGGTTAGAACTCCAGGACTTCAGAGTCGAGATTCGAGATCACGTGCTGGTGCCCTTGTCTACAGTAAATCACCTCTTGTTGTTGTTGGCCCTAAAGAAAATTTCCACGCATGTTTCCGATAGCAAGTGCAAGTTCGCTGAGTTTCCCGAGGCCGTTATGCTCCGTGCTGCAAGCCGCAGTATATGACGCGCACAAGCATAAGCTTGCGATTGCGGCCTCAAAATAACGCAGTTCCCCTGAAAGCAAAAATCCAGCTCGCAGCTCGGCGACTGCGGCGAAGCGGCCATATCAATATCAACTGCATTAACTTTCGAGCATTAACTTTCGAGATACTATTAATGTGCGGGGGGTAAGGGGTAAGGCCCTATTAACTATTACGAGTTTTCTATAAGCCCCATCCCGCAGGCCGCTCCATTCCCTTTAGTTAGTGGAACTTAGTAGCTTTAATATCAATGAGACAACAAGCAATAGAACTAAGAAGGGGCTAAGCATCGGGCATAGAGCAAAAAAAAATCATGGAAAATTCGTCGAGATTTTCCGAAGTATGTCCCTACAACCCACCGGCTTTCAATTCCAAAACTGCTGGGTCTTCCAGCATGATGTCCTCGTAACCCTTCCCACTTGGAATCATAGGGTACACGTGGTTGTCGGCGCACACCACATCCACGAGGAAAGGGCCCGGAGTCCGAAGCATGGTCTCGTACGCTGCTTTCATGCCTGCTTCGTCGAAGACACGAACCGCCGGCACGCCATAACCCTTGCAAATGGTCACGAAATCGGGGTACATGGCTCCTGGCTGCTCCGGATCGCCCATGAAAGTGTGCGCGTGCTGGCCCTTGTAGAAAGTGTTTTCCCACTGGAACACCATCCCCAGGTACTGGTTGTTCAAAATGACCATCTTGGTGTTGAGTTTCTCGATGGCCACCGTGGCCAACTCCTGAATGTTCATTTGGAAGCTTCCGTCGCCGTCGATGTCAATGATGGTGGCCTCTGGCATGGCTACCGCCGCGCCCAAAGCCGAAGGAAGGCCAAAGCCCATGCTGCCTAAACCCCCGGAAGTCAGGAACCGCCGCTCGCTCTGAAACTTGAAGTGCTGGGCCGCCCACATTTGGTGCTGCCCCACCCCTGTAGTCACGCACAGCTTCTTGGGGTCGGGAATTTCCGCGGCGCACACGTCCGAAAGGAGCGAAATGGCAAACTCCGGGCGAATCGCTCCGTTCAAGGTCTGTGCAAAAGCGACACCAAGAAGAAGATGAATGAAGACGAAGATGAAAATCAAAGCGAATAGCATTTATAGTAGCACCGGAGTAAATACTTTTAATTTCAAAGAAATAAACATGTATAGCGGGTGGCGCATTACTTTTGTACTTCATGTAATGACTCATTCACGAGTACTACAGCACAAAAAACCTTGGTGCCGTAGTGCATTGGCACGGCCGCTTCCTTAACTTTCACTTTCTTGAACCAATCGCTGTGGGCTGGCGTAAGTGTGGCAGCCGCATCAGCCGCACTCGTAGCGTGTTCCTATAGGATGCGAAAGGTAGCACAAGCACAAGAAGACGTCGAAATAAAAAAATATGTGAGTATATCACAAGTACCTATATATACAAAAAGACCACTTCAGAGGCGAAGGTCAGATAACAACCAAAGCAAGCTCAGAAATTTCTCAAACACTTTCAACGTTAATCGAAGCATCAAAAACTGGCACGAGAATGCTCTCTCACCTCTGCCACCAGCTCATTGAGCACCCGCAGCACGTCGCCAACATCCGCGTTCAAACTCAAGTCCACGGCTTTGATTTTGCCGATTTCCTTGGGGTCCACATCAACGTGGACAATGTAAGCGCGCTTGGCAAATTGCTCGACTTTGCCGGTGACGCGATCGTCAAAACTGGAGAGGATAAAGATGATGATGAAATATAATTAGGAGTGAGGAGTGGGAACATGTGGACCAAAGCACGAAATGCTTTTGACTTGATCGCGACCTACCCACATCCTCTCTCAATCATTCCTGAAACTCGCACGTAGTGAAATTATAAGACTTCTTGAAAATGCTCTACTTTCTATCCAATCTCTTACCGCACACCAAAAGCCAGCAACAGGTCCGATTTGAACACCGCATAATTGGCGGCCACCGTGCCGTGCATTCCCAGCATGCCCAAGTTGCGTTCGTCCTTGGCAGGGACTGCGCCGATGCCCATCAAGGTCTGCACTACAGGGATACCCGTGGCTTTCACGAATGCTTGGAGCTCGCCCGCGCAACCGTTGCACCCGCCGCCCACGTACCTGGTGGGTTTGAAAAAGAAGGAGATTGGAGAAGAAGGAAGAAGAAAGTGAAGGGAGATAGGAGGCAGAAAGAAGTAATGTGCAAGGCTGAAGAATACTACTTTAGCACCCTGTTCTGATCATTTCAATGTGATTTGAGTAGACCCCTACCCTACTTATTGACTTCGTTGAAAGTGCTCTTAAGCAACTTACAACAAAGGCTTATCGGCTTTTTTGATTTGGTCGTAAATGGCTCTGACAGCTTCTCGGCTGATAGGCTCCGCCGGCCCGGACACCACCAGATCCTTTGGGTTGTAGAAATGCTCCAAACTCGTAGAAAAGACCGCTTTAGCCTGGAAAGATAGAAGCAGAAGGAAGAGGCAGGAGGCGATGAAGTTGCATGAATTGGAATGTGAAGTTGAGTGGTCAAGAATCATAAAGACGAATCAAGCAAAACACGCTTAACGCGCACAAAACGAATAGGACAATAGCAAAGGCGTGATTTATCTGTTCCATTCCACGTGCGCACCCTTTGTTGCTGGATGTTTTTGGGGAAGTCAATCAGCACGGGACCGGGCCGGCCCGAGGTGCACACGTACAGAGCTTCCAGCACCGTGGACGCCACGTCATTCACGTCGGTGATTTCGTACACTTTCTTCACGATGGGTCGGACCAGGTCGGCCACAGGCACTTCCTATAGGAAGAGCGCATGTAAAGATAATCATCATAAGGAAATGTTGCCCGCTCACAAATGCAAAGGCTAGTGAAGCGAATCGAACAACTTGAGTAAAACGACAAAGGCCGCGCAATCTAAATCTAAAAAAAAACGCTTCAGTAATCACACGGGCCACCCATCGTTCTAATCACGTCTTGATATTTACGGTTCATTCTACCTGAAACGAGTTGAGGCCCATGAGGGCCTGAGGCACTTGTCCAGTAATGCACAGCAAAGGCACCGAGTCACAGTAAGCGTCCGCAATGCCCGTAATCAAATTCGTGGCGCCTGGTCCCGACGTCGCAATGGCCACTCCAACTTGCCCGCTGCATTTCGCAAATCCTTCGGCCGCGAACACTTCCCCTTGTTCGTGGCGGCACAAAATGTTGCGAATCCGCGACGAACGCAGCAACGATTGGTGGATTTCCAAAGAAGCTCCACCAGGGTAAGCAAAGGTCCGCCGGATTCCGCCGAGCTCGAGTGCCGCAATCAACAAGTCGGAGCCGCTCATTTCCGCCCCCATTTCAAACCCGTCTGCGAACGGCAAGGACACCTCTGGCATGTCCTTATCGGTGCCAGCGGCGCCATCTACTTCGTACACCCCACCACCTTTCACATTCACCTGATTGAAGCGAATTCATTCTCAAAGATGTGAGAAGAGGAATTAAAGCAAGGCCGCCACTAACATACGTCATTGCGGGAAACGACTGATGGCATTTCCCTTGTGATCACTCAACCGGAGTAATGGTCAGAAGCCAGTTTCAGCCAACGAAATAACAGAAACACACTACTTAAGTAATCCATTGATGCTATGTTGAATGCACAATACCTTTTCAAGTCGACCGAGCAATGCGTACTCTTCTTCAGTGATATCGTCTAAGACTGGGGCCGGGTTTAACTTTGGTTGTACGGCGTTTCGAACAATGCGGGCATCGCGTTTACCATGAATGGCGCGAAAACTTCGGCTAGGAGTAAACGCACTTGATTCAGACCATAAAAGCGTGCTGATAGCCACGAACCGGGCACATCGAGCCATTTTATTCGGGCCTGATTCTCTGGGGGCTAATGCATCTTCAAACCGAATCTCAGAGATTTCTACGTTCCCAGCGGAACGGTGTAACGTTTCAAATCCGCCCTGTAATAGAGCCCATACACTCACAACATCTCACAACACTATTTCACAAATAGTGTTGTGAGATGTTGTGAGTGTATGCGATAAGTGGACCTGAACTCCCGGAAGGGGGAGGGAGGGTCTTTTCAACTCAAAACCACGTGGGGACAAAGAAAATTTCGATGAGAGATGAGTGAAATTATCACCGATGAGCCGATGAGATTTTTCAATTTTGGCCAATATGGGAGAGCTCCATGGAGTCACAAAGTCAGGCAGCATTGACGCATGGGTCTTCAAACATACAGCACTTCTATTGATCGATCTCGTTAATTAAGGCTGATTGACCATTCTGAGTATAATTGGTTGATTGAATAGTCTTTAGCCTACGTGCTTTCAAAGGCCAATATATTAATTGCAATTTCTAATCATTTTTATTTGAAACATTTTTGAAGATTCCAATTTAGCATCAATAGAGCGAGGCTTTTGCTCGCAAGTCCACTAGCACAGCCATGGTCAAGCGGCCTCCAAATCAATCATCAAAGAAGCCGCCGGCATCTCATGCATCTCTTCCACCTCCGCTCGATAGCCAAGGTGGTGAGACAATGGGGGTTGAAATAGCGCCGCCGGCACCTGTAGAAGCAACCACGGAGCGAGCAGTAGCGGCTACTAGCATAGGCGCCTCGCCATCACCGGCCAATGCACACATGTCACAGGCCGCGAACCACTCGGTTCAGGCTGATGCAAGCACAAGGCGGCCACCGCAAGGGCGGACTACTAAAACAGGCGGGTTACGGGCCGACGACACCCGTGCGGAGCGGAGCGGTTCTTTCGACGGGCTCATTCAAATCACCGATGCAGAGCGTGGGCGCGGCACTTCCATGGACGCCGTGTTCAAGAAGATGCCCATTGGCGTGGGCGGGGTGGTCTTCAGTGAAGCAGGCAGCGACAGCCACGGCCCGAAAGGATTGGGTGTGCTGAAGTCGCTTGGGTGTTGCTTCGGGGGGCAGGGGCGCCGCCGCCATCAGAGTCGTGGCCATCAGGGCCGCGCCAGCAAAAACCCCTACGATACTGGCGTAGCCTCGCCGGCGCCAAGCGCGCGGATTCCGTCGGCGGACGAGCTGCCGTCAGCGGCCGAGGGGTGGCAGAGCGCCTTAGTGTTCTTGAAGCCTCACGCGGCTAAGGCCAAAGGTGCCGCTGCGCTCGTACGAAAGTTGCTGGCAAGCCACCAGATAGAAATAATGGCCGAAGGGGTTGTGGACGCCAAACACATCGCCGAAGAAGGCAAAATTGACGCCCACTACGGCGCCATTGCCAATCGAGCGGTGGTGCAACCGCCTCATGCGCTCGCGGTGCCCGCGGCAGGCCAAGCGGCGTTTCAAATGCGCTTCGGGCAGTCGTGGCAGGCCGCCTTAGAACACGGCAAGGTCTTCAATGCCGCTGCCGCTGCGGAGCGCTTGTGTGTCGATGCGCTAGGCCTCGAGAAAGTGTGGCGGAAGATCCCAAAAGACGATGTGCTCAAATTTGGCGGAGGTTTTTACGTGGGGCGGATTGGCCCACTGGGAGAAGGACCTGACTCCCCCAATGTGTTCTACTGTATAAATGGGTTCTACCTTCAAATGCGAGCAGGGTTTGTAGCGTCCGGTGCGCAAGTACGGTGGTTCAACGTGAAATGGCCGGCCAGTCAGCTGAGCTGGAAACGGTTTCGGTCGGAAGTGATCGGCAGCACCAACCCCGAACAGGCCGCCGTAGGCAGCGTGCGCCGAAGTCTGTTCGAACAATGGAAACAGCTGGGTCTGCCGGAACAGCCCACCACGGGTTTAAACGGGGTGCATGCGTCAGCGTCTGCGCTGGAGGGCCTCTTTGAGCGGGTTAATTGGCTGAGCTTAGCGGGTGTGGAAGCAGACCCGTACGGGCGGTCACTCGTGGCCCAGGCGAACATTCCCGCGGAGGTCTTAACGTCCTGGGCGCAAGACCCAGCGGTCATGTTTGAGGGGGCGCCGCAGTCGGTGTTCGATTTGCACGATGGGTTAGACGCAGAGCCGTGCTTGCGTCGAGCCGCGGTGGTCCACGAGAGCAACGCGAGAGCGCAGGCCATCATGAGGCGTTCGGTCAGCCGGGCCAAACAATTCTAATTAGAGTTAGCTGAAAATGTAGCCGTAGAGGGTAGAGTTCGATTCAACTTGATGGGCTTGTTAAACGAGCAAGATTTTTCTACTTAATTGCCATTATCATACGTCATACGGGCGCTTCCCGAGCTGACAGAGAACTCGGAGAAAAGGAATAAGGCAAGTAAGGAGCAACGGCAACTCGTTGCTCCTACTCGCTCCTCGGACTAAGTATAAGTCCGGTATTTAAATCTGAGACTCTAGAAGTTTATAACCAACATTCTCTGATATCTGATATGGATATGGTGCTTGTACGGCGCTAGATCTAGAGAATGGCTTGAGGTAAAGAAAACGCTCATTGGTTAGATGTTAGATCGAGATCGAAGGCACAAACACACCGGGCAACGCACACAGCACACAGCAGGCACATTTAAGGTTGCGTTTCACGTGCACGCGTGATTCGCGCGTGGAGGCTGAAAATTTCCTTTCCGCGTGATTCACGCGCCATGTATATGTCTAGGACATTTTAAAGTGCGAACGTGAATCACTTCGGTATCGTTTAAATTTCACTTTCCGCGTGATTAATGCGTGATTTCCGCGGAATTCCTAACCCAGGGAACACTATCACACCGCAATCATAATAATGGATAATGGGCACCAGGCGCACTAAAGCTCTTTTATTGAAATTTTCAGTTCTGCTCTTCTCTGTTCTACTGCCAAATAGCACAGAAAACCATAATCCAATGCGCTGTATGCTTCGAATATAATCTATAATGGCATGATGGATGTTGATGTATGTGGGAGGCGCCGTGCTATTGAGGAATTTCCCCTTTACAGTTTACAGTGGGGAAATTTCGACTTACCTTTTTAACGAGATTAAGAGAATGGAAGCAGCGACGAAGAAGGCGTACGAGGAGCGGCCTCGGTGGCGGTGGGCGTGGCGAGGCAGTGCGTTGAGTGTAGCGATGGAGCAGTGGCAGGCTCAGTGAACTCGGTGGACGTGGTGAGTGGGCAGTGTGCATGTGGAGTGTAGTGAAGGAGCAGAGGTAGGCTCAGTGGCTTCGATATCTCGCATTTGGTTTGGTAATCTAGAAAGTAGAAATCAGATACAGCTAGGTTCATCTTCGGACATAAGAACAAGCGCCCCAGGAACAAATATATTTAAGCGGAATGCAGATAAAAAGCAGTAATACTTGATGTCTTCCGTTTTAGAGTTCTTTTGACTTTGAGACCTATAACTTGCAATATAGGCCTCATGCCTCATGTCTTCAGGGACTTCTAAACCCACTTTGTGCCAGTTCCCGAATCTCGGCCGTGAGCTCGTCCAACTTCCGATTGACTTCCTGTATCGCAGCGTCTTGCCTCTTTGCGCGCACCACGCTCGCCATAGCTGCCCTCGCATTTGCTTCGGCTTGGTCCGTTGAAAGACCACTGCCGTTGCCGCTGCTTTTGCTGTCTTCACTGCTTTTTCCAGTTCCCTTGCGTTGAGCTTCCAGCACAAAGCAGGTGCGGCTGGGGATCCATTCCAAACTCAAATCATTAACCTGCTGCCGCACGTAGCTCTCAATCCCGCTGTCTTCGGTGGGATCTTTCTTCCGCAAATACGCGACGTAGTACACGTATGACCACAAGTCGTGGTCGCTCGACAAGTGCTTGTCAAAAGTTGGTGCAGTGGGTCCTAATCCCATGTCTTCATAAGTATTGCGCTGCAGTCCACAAACGAAACAGTCTGACGCAAGAATTTCTTCACGGGTGGCTTTTTCTTCGCGAATTGAAGAAAACGTGTCCACCATGAGGCCTGTAATGATGTTCATGAGAACAACGCCAACCCATATGAAAAACACGGAGTCAAAGATGATCCGCAGCGGGTAGTCCGCACTGCCAGTTTGTGCAATTTGCAAGGCAGATTTGATGTTGCCCGCCTCGCTCAAGCCTTGATAGGCAAGCAAATAAAAGCAGCCCAGAAGAGAGTGGCACTCTTTGTTGATTGACTCTTCCAGTTCAGCATCATAATAAGGGACTTTCAAGCTTGCTGCAAAATGATTGCGACCGAAGGATGCATAGATCAGCACGGACACACAGAATAGGTAGAACACTAAACCAAGAGCGATGCCGGGCGAGGTAACACTTTTGATAATATCTGCGATCACGGGTGAAATGACCACGATGTCAAGCAATTCCAAGGTGAAGAATTCTTCGTTCACAAAGAACCCCAATATGCAGCAAGCACCCAGACCCACGTGATTGCGCAGAAACGAGCGGTGCACCAAAGTGTCATAGACAATTGCATAGCGCCGTTGCTGCGGTGAGTAAGGAAAGTCGCCGATATGCTGCCGCATTGAATAAAGGCCCGAAGGCACCACTAAACCCAGCAGCAGCGTAAGATAAAGTGAACCAGGAGATATGCGCGTGTCGCGAGCATCAGGACTCACAACTTAGCGGGTGTGGAAGCAGACCCGTACGGGCGGTCACTCGTGGCCCAGGCGAACATTCCCGCGGAGGTCTTAACGTCCTGGGCGCAAGACCCAGCGGTCATGTTTGAGGGGGCGCCGCAGTCGGTG
>Ga0307979_1001790_pt1 | contig 15171 bp, 13 predicted proteins | sample OrgLakmetage1058_FD_201833 | JGI IMG/M metagenome (GOLD analysis project Ga0307979, IMG submission 201833) | Saline water microbial communities from Organic Lake, Antarctica - #1058 | ecosystem: Environmental > Aquatic > Non-marine Saline and Alkaline > Saline | place: Antarctica: Organic Lake...
CAAAGTGGCACGCTCCTCCATGCTCTGAGAGTGCAGCTCAAAAGAAGAGTTTCCGCCCGCAGAGGAGGGGACTACAACGAAGTCCCTCAGGCGATCCAGAAGGAGAGTCGCCCATCCCCGAGCAATTGCGTGACCCCATTTGCGTGCAAGCTTCTGTCTGAACAAGGCTTTGGCTTCTGAAAAGCCAATGTTGTAAAAAGCATTTTTGGTGGCGCAATTAAGAGGCACCTCCCTGTAATTAAAACAATACCCCTCTGTAAATTAAAATCCTGTAAAGCCAATATACCTCCCCTGTATAGGAATTCCGAGGAATTCCCTGAAAACACCATTTTGGAAAAGGGAATTCCCGAGGAATTCCCATCGATTCCCGACCTCGGGAATTCCCGGTTTGGGAATTCCCCCCCACTACCTTCAGCTACCAGGCTTTCCGCTCCTCAAAACCTTCCCATCAAGACAAGCCAATAATTAAGCGCTCGCCCGCAACTCTTTGAAGCTCGCAAGCTCAGTCACAAGAATTTTGGGATTGCGAGCGTTCCTTTAAGACGTTCCTGTGATGTCGACTAGCTCTTCTGGGAACCAAAGATTCAGGATTGAAGTTCCGGTCATTTCTGCGGAAGAATATGCTAGTCTAGAGAATGAGCCATTGTTAAGGAGGCAACGTGTCAGGAGTGGCGAGGAAGATTTGGTTGTAGCTTCAAGGCTGCGTTCAACTTTCTGTGTGTTGCTGGGGTCGCTAGCTCTGGTTGCAATAGCACTGTTATCGTGGTGGGTCGTCGAGGGCAATTCTAGCAGTTCGAGCAACGATGACGCAGATTCATCGGGTCGAAATGGCTCAGAGTTAAAGCAGATGAGATTATAGCATTATCGCTGATATATTCCAATGTAAATATTTTAATGGTTGCCCTCGCGTTTGCACGATCGTGGCCAAACAGGCATGATTGTGTGTAAAAGAGAGCTTTTTGGTGACCTTCTGAAGATCGAAGAGCGAGAGAACTTGGTAGTTTCCCGCAGTTCAAATATTACATTCGCTCTTTTGCTCGATAGCCATTTCACATAATACGTTTTATTAGTTCAGTGCCGCTCTTTTATGTCATTATAAGCGCGTTAAACTTTGAAAGGACAAAGAGACTACTGTCTTTTTCTTCTTCCTCGTCTTCATCCTTCTTTCCATTAAAATATACGACCCAAGAACCAAGAGAGCTCTCCGCAATGGCAATACATGATTATGGTGATTCTCTATTTTCAAGAATCCCCTGATCTATTGCCTGCTGAATTCCGTAACTCCCAATTCCAACAATTCCATTTCACATTTCAAAAAAAAAAAGAGAAAAAAATTACGAACGGCGATGGCGAATGGTACAAATTCGCCTCAACTCTTCGATTTTTAGTTTATTGTAGTTAGCACTAGGCGTGTAGTAAGTATAAACCCCAGGTACATGACCTCCAACTCCAACTCCTATCACCACCTCGCCACTGCATTGCAAGACAAGTAAATGGAACCTGAGTGGAACTTTAGCCTCTCTTCTCGTGTTGTCTATAGTCCCATTTTTGGTCGTTCAGCGGCAGATGCGGTTGCTTCTGGTAGCTGCGGTTTGTCCACTGACGAAGAGGCTTCGATGGTTGCGCTTTCTTCGTATTCATCATCCCCTGGCGGTGGCTTCCCCACAGGGCACTATTCGTCATGGAAAAGAGAAGGAAAGGAGAACGAGGTTGAGGGAAAGAAAGACGACGAGTGTTGTGAGGTCGACACTACGTGTACTAGAGATAAGGAACAAAGGTGATGAGAAGAAGATAGCAAGCCAAACGGGTAAAAAAGCTGATAGAGGGTTCCAGAAGGAACGCTAATAAGTGCTAGCTCGGCATTTGTAGGACCAAAACAGATTGCATGACAGTTACGTTAAAGATAAGGGGTGCCTGAACTATAACAGCTCGACGAAAAATTTAACATTTTTGTATGCAAATCAAAACAAGAACAAACCTGCACGCCCACGTAATTGACAATGCGATTGTTCCCATCCCGCAGGGCAGCCACGAAAAACTGGTTCCAGAAGGTGGTGCCGTCGGCTCGGTAATTGAGGAGGCACACCGACACGTCGGTCCGCTCCAAAATGCCGGTGCGAATTTGCGCCACTTTGGCGCTTGAGGTTTTGGGCCCTTGCAAAAAGCGGCAGTTGCGACCCAGCACCTGTAATTAGCAGAAGTGTGGAGTCATTTATAAGGTACACGCAAAGAAAGCGCTCTTATCTAAAGAATGAACAGTGTTCTTCAGGAGGCCTTCAAAAGAAAAGAAGCCAGTCTTCAACGCATCATATGATAGTGCATACGCCTGCATAAGGAGTACCTGCTCCGAAGAGTAGCCGGTGAAGCGCAGGAATTCTTGGGAGGCAAAGACAATCGGGTTGTCCGGGAGGTACGGGTCGGTAATGACAAAGGACCGCTGTGCCGACTGTAACGTGCGCATCAAGTTGAAGTCTGTTGGTGCACATGTAGGCGCACACGTGCACACATTCACACACACGCAAGCAACCACACATGCAATAGGAAGTAGAAAGATAGTCAATAAGAGAGCAACAAGCAGAATAGTTGCCCTAGCAGGAGTGAAGCAACACAGAAAAGGCCTCTTTTCAAGCAAAACTGGCCCCGAATGAGCTGACGTTGGCTTGAGCACACGTGCCTATCTATATAGCGCCCTAGTTTCAATCAAGTTCTTTGTATCGTGCATACATCCGCACCCTCCCCCCTCTCCTAGTCCTTGCACTCCTCTAATCCTTTACTCTCGCGCTTTCTATGAAGGAGTGCCGAATGAATACCTTGCTTTTCCAGGAGGGACGTGGCTTGCCCGTTGTCCGAAGACATCACCACCGGCGCAAAGTCCGTCTGGCACTTGGCCAATATTTCGTCCGCGCCGCCGTCGCCCGCCATTTCCACCTTCACTAGGTCCTTCAACACGTGGTTCTCGCGTTGCAGCTCCGTCACCTGCTCCAAGAGAGAAGGGCGCGCGCGTGTGTTTAAAGGCGCACTGGATTGAGATTTCGTCATTTCGAGAAGAGGATGTGTTCGATCCGCGTTTCTCGGCATATAAATCAAGCGGCTAAAGGTGGCACTACCACCACCTCAAAAGGCCAAATCTACACTAAATATTATCCTTAAACACTTCTTTGCCCATGCTTCTGCGCGCTTGCGCACACTCACCAATGCTCTTTGTGACCTACTAGAAGTAACGCCCCCTTCTCTCCCCCGATTTATACACACACAAAAAGAAGTGCAACGCACCTGTTTTTGCAAGCTCTCAAAGAAGAACTTCTTGCGCAAACGTGTGCGGCGCGCCAAGATGCGGTTCCTCTCGCGCCGCCGGTCGACCTGGGCTTTGGTCTTGGGGCGGTCGCTGTTTCCGTTCACTTTGGGCCGCTTGACGCCGTCGGCACCCTCTTCGTCATCTTCTTCGTCCGTGGACGCCAGGGCCGCCAAATCACCGTCCAGCGCGGCGTTGCCGCCCACGTCGTCATCGTCGTCGTGCAGCTAGAGAGAGCGTACAACCGCGCGCCACAGGGAAGGGAGGAAATTAGGTGGGTTTAGAGAAATGCTCGAGGCGGCAGTTTGAAAACAAACAGGACCATGGGAGATGATGAAGAACACACGATCGAAACGTCGCGAACGAAATGGATTCTATGATGTAGCTCCTAAGCTTAGTATGAATGCTATGCCTGTTTGAGGTTTCCGCCGCGGTTGCCCCCACCGCCGCCGCCGCCATTGCTGTTTCCCCCACTGCTGGTGTTGCCTGCACGAGAACCGCTGCTGCTACTGCCGCCGCCGCTGCTAGGTTGCTTGGGCACAGAAGAAGACATTGCACCCCATGTGTGTGATTGCATAGAGCCTACATTATCTGCTAAATTGGCGTCTCGGGGCCGATTGCGCGGTGAACTTTCGGACGAGTGAGTGTCGGGAAATCCTCCACTGGCGCCCGTGTCGTCGAACAAATAGTCATTGAGCAATTGAAAGTCCAAACTTTCCAAATCGGCAGCTCCGCTCAGGGAGCCACCTAGAAAAGCGAGTGAAGATACAAGATATAATTTAAGAAAAATATTGAAGGCAAAGTCTCATGCGGCTGCGCGACAAGGGGTTAGGGGCAAAGCGGCTTCAGATCAGACCAACGAACCTGAAATAAACAGCGGACCATTCGGCGCCGACGCCATGAGGCCTTGCCCAAAGTAATTCAATATATGTATAAATGCAGAATCTATTGAGCCTGTGGCAAATTGCAGCTCTTTCAAAGCCCTCAGATACGAAGGCTGCTGAATTGAAGTTGTGTCAACATTGTCAGATCGGAGATCGTCGAGGAGAAGGCGACCCCAGTTTCGGTTGAGAATAGAGATATTTCGTAGGATTTACGGATATGTGTAGAGATGCGGAGCTCCTGCTGAGAACTGAGAACTGATACTTGGTCGGTTTGCTTCGTGGCGAACTCGTGAGGTCGCAAATGGGGTATCAATGTAGCCGAAGTTAAATTTGCCTCGACATATTTACGCTCAAGACGTTATCTGTTTGAATTAGTACGCCGAGGCGATTCCACTCTGATCCATGGAAACAGATACTATATTAGTGTTGATACCATTTCATCTCGTTGTTGTTTGTTGTCGATCTCGTTGTGATTCCATTGGACCGACCGTTGTACAAGTCGGAAGAGGCAACACGCGGGCGCCGGTGCAAACGTAGCTGTTTTGGGGGGCGTATAGAGCTTTGGCAGGCTACCATGAGCGGTGGAGAGGTAGACCGACCGCACTTGAAAAAAGGCCAGCGCTTGAATGATCGGTATGAAGTCATGGAAGACATCAACACGGGCTCATTCGGGCACGTGGTGCTGTGTCGGGACATTAGCCAAGGGGGCACCAAGGTTGCGGTTAAAGTTCAAGACCGTCCAGAAGTGCGCTACCATCAAGGTTCGATATGGTTGCTCGCTGCTGCCAACTCTGCCACGGCTGCACCACCCTCCCTACTCACTAGTAGCTATATCTCTCCCACGCCGCATCACAAACTGCAAATACTGCGCGATAGCATATACATCGCATGAATTATACTTCCAAACTAAAATGCCGCTCGTGATTCACACAGATTTCAAAATTGAGATTGACATTTTATCGACGGTGTGCTCTCGGCCGGAGCGCCCCAACTCCATCGTGAACATGATCGAGTACTTTTTACACAGCGGCCGGTGGTGCATCGCATTCGAAAACCTCGGCCCGTCCTTGTGCGTGGCGTATTAGCCGTTCAGGGCGCTTAATAAAGGCTCTGTTTGACTTTTGACAATGTCTTATGTTTGAATCTCTATTTCTTCCATGTTTCCTAGCCCAGAACAGGCCACATGTGTGTTACAATGGTTCTCAGCCCTCTTCCATCGTTTCCCTCTTGTTCTCCTCTCTACCTCTTTCACCCTCACACTGGTAACGTGCCAATAGATACGAATACCAGAGGCGGCACTCGTACCGCCCTTATCCCCTCTCTGCGGTGCGCGACATTACTCGCCAAGTGTTCGAAGCGCTCGCGTTCATGCACACCCTTGAGCTGGTGCATACCGACATCAAGCCCGAAAACATCTGCCTGGTAAGAGCGAGAGATTGAAAGAGGTGAACAAGCAGATAAGCACCAAATGTGACTTGAAGCCGAAAGTTGACTTAGTGGCGATACAAGCGGCAAATACTTGACTCGGATGAACTTTGAAGAGGGTGTAAAAGATGTGTTTCTTGACATGTCAATGAAGAGCATTCGAGAAGTGCGGCTGTGCAAATTCGAGGAGACTTATTCCGAAGAGCACTCTACCTCTTTGAGCTTGTAAATCTCTGCGTGAAAGGTTCATTGTGAACGCAATGAATACACATGCGCGTCTGATTTCTTCTCTATTCGATGTGAAGGTGAGCGGCGAGGACAAGCCTCAACGGCTGTCTTCTTCCAATGGAGCTCCACCGGCAGTTCGCGGCTGTACGCCGGCCTCTACCGAAGTGCGGCTTATTGATTTCGGCACCGCCGAATTTTGCGCGGGCCATAAGCAGCGGCATGCGCTGGTGGGGACCCGGCAGTACCGCGCCCCCGAGGTGTTGTTTGGCAGCGGCTGGGACGCGACGCTGGACGTGTGGGCAGTGGCCTGCGTCACCACGGAAATGCTCTGCGGCCGCCAACTTTTTCCCGCGGTGAGTAATGACGAATTGCAACAGAAAGAAGAAGGAAAACGTAGTACCATTTATCGCATGCAGTTACTTAGACCCAAGTTGAGAGCCTCAATTTCCCTCGCTCCTCCTCCCCTTCTCCTTGCCTTGTCCCGCCAAGTACTGTTTCATGCACTCTGAAACCATTGCACTCACGCCTACATGTACGTGCGTATCACCCTTCCCTGCAGCCCCACGAAGGCGATTTGGAGCACTTGGCGTACATTGAGCGGGTCCGAGGCACATTCCCCCATGCCATGCTCGCGAAGTCCCGCTCCCCCGACGCGTCGGCTTGCTTCGACGCCCGAGGCAACGTCCGCGTAGACTTGTTAGTGGCTCAAGAAGTGGCGGAGAAAGGCGAGTCCAAAGTGGCAGCTCGGCTCAAGCGACGGGCGCCGCTCATGGTAAGTTGGCGAGGGAGGTCGAAGATGTAAAATAGGCACATTTCTACAAGAGTCAAACGAATCAACGAGTTTGCAAAAAATAATGAAGTGTATGAATGAATATGCGAGTGTGTGTTGCGCTCTTGCTTATTTTATGAGTTGAGGAAGTAGTGCAATTTTTCGAAAGCCGATAAATTTCCTTCCCATCGAATGAATAATTTTTGGAGTGTGCCTGTGTTCCTTTATGAACAGGAAATGTTTCCGGACCCGAAAGATGGCGCTCTGCTGAGCTTGCTCGAGCGGTGCCTAGCACTCGAGCCCGAGAAACGCTTGACCGCTGCGCAGGCGCTCAAGGAGCCCTTTTTCAAAGCCAATGCCAACAGCAGCAACAGCCAGAGGAGCGTGAGCAGAAGCAACCGCCGCCCGGAAGCCACAGCTGCCACAGCCACCGCTGATACCTCCGCCGTAGCAACAACAACGAAGCCTTCTGCTGCTGCACCTGTTGCACCAGCACCTGCTGCGAACCTTGGCCGTAAGTCGAATGGTTCTGCTCCAGAACGCGCGAGCCAAGGGCCTGCCTCGTTGGGCGAAAAGCCCGAACAAGCGATCGATCCACTCCTTTCTGAGTTCACCGCCCGCCACGAAGACCAGCAACTACCATCGAAGGTAGCTGCGAAGCCTGAAAACTTCTCCCAACACAATGCTCCCCAAAATCCCCTCCTGGGGGATGACGGAGACTCTCCTCTTCCTTCTTCATCTGCTGGCAGTATGCAGCCCTCTTTGAAAGCGCCGAAGGTACCGGCATCTTCATCTTCATCAACCTCTTCAGGCACTTCGCGCCAGCCTGAGACTTCAACCAATATCGCAGCCGCGAAAGCTGCAGCTCGGGGGCGACTGAAGGAGCGCAACGTCACCACATCGACATCGACAGGAGGAGGTGGAGCATCAGCAGCAGCAAACACTACCACTACCAGCAATCGATGGGGGGTGTCGGACCGGAGCGAAAGCCCGCGCGCGCGCAATTTGCCGAGCCGGTCGGAATCTCCCCGCATTATGCGCCGGGGAGTGCCTCCGTCGTCCTCTGCAGGGCAGCAGCAGCCGCTGAATTCACAGCAGTCCACGGCCACAGAGCCTAGTTCTCGACCTTCCAGCCGCGTTCGCGGATCAACCCTGTACAGCCACTCTACCGCCACCACTGCCAACAACAGCAGCAGCAGCAACAGCGGAGCACCTAGCACAACGTATCGAGCAGCAAGTGCAAACAACGTAGCTCCTTCTTCTTCTAGTGCTGCTTCTCGGTCTGTCCGATCTGTGAGCCCTCGTCAGCGCGTGGTGTCGTCTTCTAGCGTCTCTACCGCTGTTCAAAAAGCGCCTACCTCAGCCGGTGCGATGGCAGCGGCCTTGAACCAAAACAACACCAACAACAGTGGCAGCGGCGGTCCGGCGAATGGAGCAGCCACCACAGCAGGAGAAAACCGAACTCGCTTAGCCGCGTCCCCACTGCGGCGCCCTGTTACTACGGGACCCGGTGTGCGCAGCAGCGGCTATGGCGCTGCCCCGAAAACTTCAACCACTAGTGCCACCAAGCCAGCTGCTGCGACTGCTGGTGGTGGTGGTGCTAACACCTATGCATCGAACCCTTCTAGTAGTGCGCAAGTTGCAGCATCTGATTCGTCTGCATCGACGAGCGGAAACACCACTGCTGCGCGCCTGAACCGATTCCACGCGGACCGTGCCGCAAATCGGCAAGCCAACAGCGCTAATGACCTCGCTGCCTCTGCTTCTGCAGCATCAGCCGGAGCTCCAGCGCCAGCGCCGTCGTCATCTACATCAGCGACCGCCGCTTTCTTGCAGCGGCGAAGCGCCAGCAGCAAGAACGTAGCCTCCTCCTCCTCCTCCTCTACGGCGAACAAGAGCCGCTCCGTGAGCCCGCGCCATCATCTTGGAATGTCGGCCGTAGCTGCGTCTGAGAGACAAGGGGTAAACTCCGCCTCGGTCACTGTGGCAGCTGCTCCTTACCGTTCTGTAAGCCCGCGCGCTCTTTCTTCCCGCACCGCGAGCAGCAACCAGGTCACAGGAGGAGGAGGAGGAGGAAGTTCGGCAGCAGCTGCTAGCGCGCGCGCTCCAAGCCCTCGCCTCACGCGCGCGTCTGCGGGCAGTGCAGCTACGGGCAGCGGCGGAGACGGCCTGGCTAGCGCGAGTGGTAGGCCGTCAGCTGCGGGGTTCCCGAGGGCGCCCAGCCCTCGCATGTCGCGCCCAACTTCCAATCCCACTGCTGCATCGGCAAGCACGAGCGCGTCGTCAGCAACTGCCACCACTGACAAGGCTGGTTTATCTGCAGGAGCTCCCGCAGTCGCAGCGGCAAGAGCAGCTGCGTTAGCGCGCTCCACAAGCCCTAGGATTACAAGCTCGCGTTCAGTGAGCCCTCGATCTATGCGTCCGGGGACAGCAGCAGCATCATCTTCCACGTCATCATCAGTAGCAGTAGCAGCTAATCCTCCTTCTCGGCGCAACCCGAGTCCATACGCGTCACGCGTGTCTGCCGGCCAAAACGTGACTGCTGGTGGCTTAACAACTGATACAAAAGCATCGGCGCCTTCCTCTTCTTCCTCTTCTGCGGCTGCTGCTGCTGCTGCTTCTGCTGCTTCTGCTGGCTTTCCTCGTTACGGCACGCCTGGTTCTTCTCGTCCAGCAAGTGCAGGCGGGTCAGGTGCCAGCGGTAGTGCTTCTGCCGGAGCGGCCAAGAGAGACCCGAGCCCGTCGTTGCGCATGCGCCAATCAAGCAACCAGCAACAGCAGCAGGAATCCGTGCCCGCTGCGCCGCCCCTTCGCAATTATCGCTCGTCAGCCGGAGCTCCAGCGCCAGCGCCGTCGTCATCTACATCAGCAACTGCTGCTTTCTTGCAGCGGCGAAGCGCCAGCAGCAACAACGTAGCCTCCTCCTCCTCCTCCTCTACGGCGAACAAGAGCCGCTCCGTGAGCCCGCGTGCCGGGCGTGCGCCAAGTCCCTTCGGAGGCCGCGTGCCGCCGCCTCCGCCGCTGCCGAACGCGACAACTTCAGACGCGCAGAAAGGCTTTCCAAGAACAGCAGCAGCATCCTCGTCGATGAGTTCTTACAAAGACCTTCTGTCTGCGCATTCCTCCTCTAGCAGAGCAACAACAGCAGGCGGAGGTAGCGGAGGCAGCAGTGGTAGCGACCGCCACAGCATTGGGAATAACGGCAGCAGCAACGGAGCAGAGGCGTACTATAGCTCAGACCCTGCGCCGGGAAATGCGAAAAGCATGATCGCGGCCTTTGCGGCACGCACTGAACGGATGCGTGAAGCTAGGCAGCAGCAAATGCAGCAGCGGGGTGGCGGCAGTAGCGCTTACGGCAGCAGCAGCAGCAGTGGTGGTGTTGGAGGAGGAACACGGCCTTATGGAAGTAGCACGAGGACGAGCTCTGGGGCCATGTCGACGATACGGGCTCGCTCAATGTCGCCACGGCAGACGCGCGCTAGTGCTAGTGGTGCCGCTACTCCACAGTTTCCCGGCGCAGCAGCCAGTGGTCATCCCTTAGTTCCTGAAACGAAGTCGGCAGGCCGCATCATGTTGGAGCAGGTAATCAGTGACCTGGACTTCATTTGTCTTGTGGGGTTTTGTGTGAGTTTGCCTGATTGCGTATGTCCTCTTCGTGTACACATCGGATGTATAGCTTTTGCATCGTGTTACATATATGTTTGTTTGTGTATGTGTATGTTTACATCATTATGCTCCTTTGCCTTCTTGCCTGCTTCCTTGCGTGTGCTTACATGCGATCAGGCGGACGCGCGGGCCTCTGCGGACGACAAAGAATTGGACCGTCTTCGCAACGCCGTGGCTTGCTACCTGGACGAGCACACACCTGCAGCTCCTGGGGCAGGAACAGCAACCAAGCGCTCGACAGCAGCAACAGCTGCGAATGGAGCTGCTGCCGCCGCGACGTGTGCTTCCGCTGGCAATTCGCCGAGGTCTGCACCGGTTGGACCATCTTCCTTTTCGTCGTCCTTCTCGTCGTCGTCGTCGGCGGCAGCAGCAGCTCTCAACTCGAGAGCAAAACCTTCTTCGTCGTCGTCGTCCTATTTGGCAAGTGTGGCCGCGCCTGGTGCGACGATTCGCCGCCGGGCCACCAGCGTCGACGCCGGCTCGGACACGGCTCGGGAAGCGGCTCGGGAATCGGCACGCAAACGAGGTGGGTTAGGTGGTGGTGCACGCATATGCCTGATGTTGTTATACTTATTAGTTGCAGGAGTAGGATCGTTATCATGCAGCTTGTTTTCTTCAACATGAGATATATTAGTATAATCTCGACCACCTCGCCATGTATGCGTGCTTGTGTTTTTCTGTTTCTTTTCTTTTTCTTACTTGTTTCGCCTTGCTATCTTATTCCTTTTTTTCAGCGGCTGCGGCTCTCGCTGCAGCGCAAAACGCCCTGACCAAAAACAGCGTGCCCAGCGCGCCCCCACGTCGCACTGCTATGACCCGCCAACAGGAGGCGCAACAGAGCTTAGGGGGGAGCCGAAGCGCCATGAAAATGTTCATGAACACGCCGCGAACCCTTCAGGAAGGCAGTCGCCAGCAACGAGATGCGCCAACAGAGGACGCCCAGCCACCGGCTTGAGTGCGTAAACTTTAGAACTCCGTGTTGGGTCTGCTAGTGGTTTATGGAAGTAATCTCAGTGTGAGTGTGAATGCGTTTAATTTTGAAATCACTGGATTGCTTGCTCCGGTGGTTGCGCTTAGCGGCCATGTTTAAAAGGAAAAGTTTAAATCTCTATTCCACTAACACCGGCCATGTAAAAGGTATAATTCTCTTCGCGAGTTCGCGAGTGCAGGTTATGATTAATTAACTTAAAACTTCTATCCTTTATAGCCAAATTCCCCGTATACATACCTTGCCCCTCCTACCCCTATCCCCAATCCCATGCCCCACCCCACCACCTAGCATCCAGATCTTAGGAACCTAAGAAACTTGGCTTTCTTGAAATCGAATTAAAGACTTGAAACGAACAATGGCCGCATTACTCCCACAGAACTAAATACACATCACCGCAGTGGAAAGAGGCGGCCAGTGAAGAAGCTCAAGAGCAGAATCGTGAGCACCTGCGCTGGGCTAAATCCTGAATCCTCCGCCTCACTATCGTCGTCTTGACTGACACCATTGGCCGCTTTACCTCCACTTGAAGTCGACGGCTCCAGGCTTCCGCTTTCTGTCTTTGACGGCGAAGGTGAGCTCTTTTTCTTCGGAGTCAAAGGTACGTGGTTCGGGTCGGTTAAGGACAAGAGAGCGTCCGCAGTTTCGTTCACTCGCCATGCCAGCCGATCTCGCTCCGCGGTTAAGCTCAGGGATGCTTTCAGCTGCTCGCGGTAGGCTTCCTTCAGGCCGGACGCTTCTGCAGCCAAATGCTTTAGCAAATCATCTCTATCTCCTGCAGTGGTACTTTCAGTGCTTCCGTCGCCGCTCTTGCTGCTCTTTGTACTAAGACGCTTCGTCGGCGCAGCTGAGGATTTGATAGTATGGTGAGAGCGCCGAACAGCGTCAATGTGACGGTCGAGAAGCTCAGCTTCTGAGACTGGCAATGGCACGGCACTGGAGGACCCTGCGCCAGCACTAGTCGCTTCGAGGCCAGGAAAGGTTACGAGCACCGGTAAAGTTGTAGACACCGCTGATGGTGCAGCGACAGCCTTGCTAATCATGGCCGCTGCATCAGGGGCTACTTCACTCGGCGACGACGACGACGACGACGACGATGCAGCGCTTGGTGGTGAACCTTGAGCGCTGCGTACCAGAAGTGCACCTGCTTGGTAGCTCTCTCCCTGGGCTAATTGGCTAGCCTTGTACTCGTTCACTAAAGTCGGCACGGAGTCTCCGTCCAATGTAACCGCAACGTTGACAGAAGCACCCGCTGCTAAAGTGCCACGCTTCGGCTTCGCAAACATTCGCCGCGGTTGATTGGTAGATACTGCAAAGACTGCAGTTCCGCTCGTGGGGTTTGTGATTTCAAAGTGGACCTGAAATAAGGTGCGGTGTGAAAATCGCACACACGGCCACAACAATCCTACAACCTCCTCTCAAATCAAGGAAAAGGAAAAGCTCATAATAACAAAGATTGGAGTACCGTGACAGAACTAGCCATTTGCCTGCGTTTTGTCGGTAGAGCTACAGCCATTGCTATAGATTCCGGTAGCTGAAGTGCAACGCCCTGAAAGAAGGAAGTTGATGCATTAGCGAAAACGAAATATTTTTTATACGAGGAGAGGTCCTCTAGACAGTCTAGTATTCGCCTACCTCCATCATGACAAGCCACCGTCAATATGAAGACGAGTGTGTTGAATGGATATACTCGATTGCTCCAGTATCGTTCGATTAAAGTCTAATGCACGCCGAGCATGGCGCTTACTCTGTAGCGTTTGTTATTACAGTAACCCTCAACCGATGACCATTTTTGTCCTCCTCGTTCTTTACGATGGAGGTTCGTTCAACACACCCAAGTGTACTGTAGCAAGATTACCGGAACATTCGTTACTTCGTCACGTCACACAGACTGACTCGCGAACAGAAGAAGGACACGAAGCACGAAGAAACGAAGAAGCTAAGTATTGCTGAGCTGTCCCAAATCCTCAAAAGAATTACTTTACTAGAAGACGCGCTGAAGCACTGAAGCGTTCGCTGCTTATTACTACTGATTACAAGTCGCTGAGGGGATCGTATAAAATAGGCTCATGACGGCTAAACCGGAGGATGACTACTACAAAATATTGGGCGTCTCGAGAACGGCGTCAGAAGATGAAATAAAAAAAGCTTACCGCAAGGTGACTTGCTAGCATTGAAGAAAGACTATTCTGAGCGCAAAAGTAGACCGCAGGATTTTAATCTTTCAATTTGTGTGTTTAAAAAGCATTTTACCTTCTGAGCGCAACATCTTTTCGTGTAATTTTGTTTCCTGCTTCAGCTGGCACTACAATATCACCCGGACAAGAATCCAGCTCCGGAAGCACAGGAAAAATTCAAACTGATCAACGAGGTATGGTGGGAGCTAGCAACTGAATTGTTTGAAATTCCTTTTTAGTTTAATTGTGGAATGAAAGTTAGTAACCATGTGTGTCTAGTCAAGTGCCACCACGCACGACTTTTTTCCTTGCTGCTTGACGCGACTTTTTTCCCTTCCATGTGTGTGCCAACAAAAAAAGGCGTACGACACGCTAGGCGAGCCCGAAAAGCGCAAGACGTATGACCGCTTCGGGAAGGAAGGGCCTGGCGGGATGCCGCCGGGTGCTGGGGGGATGCCGCCCGGTGGCGGAGCCGGTTTCCCACCTGGGGGCATGCATTTCGCTGGGGGCATGCCCCCAGGTGGGGGCTTCCGCACCGCCGGGTCCCGGATGGACGCCCGGCGCGCCGAAGAAATTTTCGAAGCGTTCTTTGGAGGGCAAGACCCATTTGCTGACGTCATGGGCGGAGGGGGCATGGGTGGAGGGCCCAGCCGGGGCGACGGCTGCAGTGGCGTCTTTTATTCGGTGGGGGGCATGCCTGGTGGCGGGGGCATGGGAGGTATGCAGGGTATGGGCGGGTTCCCCCCTGGTATGTCCATCGGTGGGATGGGGGGCATGCCAGGGATGGGTGGTGCGGGCATGAAGCGCGGAGCTCCTTCGCCTACCCGCGCGGAAAAGAGGTGGGACGCCATGCCGCCGGGGACCAAAGCAACCGCGTTTGGGTTAGTAAATGCCGCGCAGCACAACGGCAAGACTTGCAAGTTGGCCGAGTACGACCCGTCCAAGGACCGGTGAGTCAAATGGTGAGAGAGAGATTGTGGTGGTGACTAAAATTAATGCGTATTTCTGTGTGTGTAAAAGAGAGCTGCTTCGTCATTCAGGACCTCCAATCTTTTGTCTTGACTTTTTTTCTTTGCTAAACCATGCAACTCTCTGTTCTGCTCAATTCTACAGGTATATCGTGCAGCTTGACGATGGCGAGCAGCTTTCAGTGCGGCCCCAAAACTTGCAACAGCTGGTGCCGGGAGTGGTACTCACTGGCCTCTCCGATGGGGATGCCTCGGAAGGCCCCAGCCTCAACGGCAAGAGTGGAGTGCTGCTCAAGTTCGACGCCAACAAAGAGCGCTACAACGTGCGTTTGACGGCCGTGCGTCGAACTGTCGCCGTGAAGCCGGAGAACATCGTGCTGCCTGCAGGCATCGTAGTAACCATTAGGGGTGAGTTCATCGAATGATCTTTATTTTTGACACAGCTTCCGCAATCTTTCGCGTTCTCTGTTCAGTATCAAATATGTTGCGAGGGTTTCATCATTTCAACCTGTTATTGTCGTGGCGGCAGTATCAATCCATACAAATAATCACACTAACACAAATCGTTTTACCTTTCTAAACATTGTCTCGTCTCATGCTGCTGCACTCTGCAGATTTGAAAGCAAAACCACAATGGAACGGCCGCCGCGGCACTATAGTGGGTTCATTTGATAGTAAGGCAGGACGCTACACCGTGCAGGTAAAAAGATGCACGCGTGCTCAACTATTTGTATAATTGTGTACATCAGCATCAGTATGCGCTAGGCACGTGCG
>Ga0307979_1001792_pt1 | contig 15156 bp, 17 predicted proteins | sample OrgLakmetage1058_FD_201833 | JGI IMG/M metagenome (GOLD analysis project Ga0307979, IMG submission 201833) | Saline water microbial communities from Organic Lake, Antarctica - #1058 | ecosystem: Environmental > Aquatic > Non-marine Saline and Alkaline > Saline | place: Antarctica: Organic Lake...
GCCAATGCCCCTCTCCCTCCTGAATCATTCCGCACTTGCTTTGTTTGCGCAACGCACGCGCATTCCCACTTCTGCCCGCAGCATTGGCTTCTGTGCCATTTGGGTTTGTATTAGTTCGAGTTCGAAACATGAAACACCCAGGGAAATGCGCTGGTCTGTTTCGAGAAACGAAACGCCGGCGAAAATCGTGTTTCGTTTCTGTTGTTTCATTACCGACGTGTTTCAACTCTGGCCCTAGTGTGAGGTGTCGTTCTGGTGATGACAGTTGGTATTCTCGGAGAACCACAACGGATCACAAAAGAACCAGTGGAAATTTCTAAAAGTTCTTAAAATTTCTATATTGAGAATACTTCGCTTCAGTGAATCATACAAAAGGGCACTCAGCCCAGTCAGACTTGCTCTTCAAGTTTCATCAATACGCAATTCTGTGCTATTTGTTGATATCTCTTTGCAATTGGGGAGTGCACTCGAAACTATTCCGAAGGGGGCGAAATCAGAACTTATACAGAGCAGGAGGCCCAGGGTTCGCTTAGTTCTTCTGACCCCCCCCCCCCAATTGGGACCGCTACCAACAAGGCCACTACCATCACTTCCATTGCCACTCGGGCATGTGCACCTGATTAGCTTCTTGGGTTTAGTTTGTGCTGCTTTGCTTCTCATCTTTACCTGTTAGCTTTCTTATTCCGGCCCTTCGGGGCCTGTCTCAAAATGAGATGGAGCAGCAAGTAGTTCTATGGTTCTTCAGTTTATCTGTATTAGCACTGTATTAGCACTAACTGTAGAATGAAGCCATGCTTGTCCTGGTACTGCATGTTTTTCGTAGTTATAGAGATGTTTTTTTTACATTCGCCTGGTGCAGACAGCAATACTACGCCGCCGCACGACAGCCCTGTATCGAGTCAAGTGCGTGATTGCTCAGATTTATCTCGCAAGCTACGAACTCACACGAGTTCCAAGAAGATACTGAAACACTTACCTCAAAACGGCGTTCGCTTAGACGCGAGAGCTGGCTTTAACAATTCTTTTGTACCGAGGTAATCTAGCCTGACTACGGTCAGGAATTGAGCCTAGCCTACTCATCTTCCATCCCACTTACATCAGTGTATGCGCACAGATGTGCAGTTACCGCATTTCTTGAATGGTACATGCATGTTGCTTGTTTAGTCAAAGCTCCGCCCAACGAAATAACTATTGCCTGCTGATAATTGCTTCTTGCAGATGTGCTGCGGACCACATTCCCGGGCCAATCGCAGTGTGCTCTCTCATCGACTTCCTTAATGCCCATTTTGCTGGAATGACAGCACCAGAGGTGCAGTACGAAATCATCATACCTGTCACGTCGACGTTGCATTTCCGTTTCTTTCATTTCTTAAAAGTTTGCTATTGCTAGCAGTTCTGCCCTTCGTATTCTAGTGTCTCCTCTTTCTAATTCGTCTTCCTATCCTCATGATTCTCTCGGTACCCGCTCCCCTTTCTCATTGGCACTACTATAATACAGGCGGCGCCCACGAGTAGGTCCATGTGGTCTCCCCAGCAATGGCGCGCCCTGGTTGCGAGGTATAGCGCTGTGGATGGGCCCTGCGGAGAAGCAGCTGCAGAAGCGCCAGCATCCCCAAAAGGGCTCAAAACAGCAGGTGTAGCAGCTGTCGCTTCAAGAGAGACAGAAGCAGCAGCAGCAGCAGCAGCAGCACGGAGAGCGCATCTGCAGGAGGCGAAAGAATGGCGCCGCTACAGTTGCACTGCACTGCCGAAGTGGGCACCCCTGCAGGATGGCTTAACTGGCTTCTTTCGGGAGTTGCCAAAAGTCATGCGCGGACGCACGCTCGTGCTCGTAGGTGACTCCGTGACCGCGCTGACCTATGTAGACCTCGTGTGGTCCTTAACCTACTTTGCAAAGAGAAGCAGCAGGAGCAATAAGCAAGCTCCAAACATTGATGCCTATTCTCAAAGAGGAGACGCCACTACCGTTGAAGGTGCCAGCGGAATTGGAAGTGGAAGTGAAAAAGGAAACAGAGAAAGTGAAGGACGAGGGACTGGAACAGGCGTAAATCAGAGGAAAGACTATTTGTCGAGCGTGCCAAACAATGAAGATGTTTCGATGACGTTGTTGCCTGAGGCCAGCACAAGCCGCGTTTCCGGCGGACCTTTGTGCCACACGTGGAAAGCATACGGGTTCTCCATCTGTTTGCAACAAGTGCGTGCGATGATCTTCTTTGCTTTGTCTTGTGCGCTGCGAAAGATGATCACGCACCCTCCCTCTCAATCGTTTCTCTCTACGTTTGAACTGTTCTATGAACTTTTTGAGGCAAGATATTAATGTGCATGATATACCAGCAAAGAAGTGGCGTGCCTTATTTCGAGCCTGCAGTTTCAAATGCTGAGCGTTTCATGGGCATTTGGTTGAAAAATAATCTTTGTTTTGTGATTTGTGTATTTACAGGCAGCCCATTACGGAGGTCTTCTGAAATTGCCTCGCAAGCATTCGCTGAACGCAACAAAAACGTCTGCTGCTCGCACTGAACAACAAAAGCAGGATCAGCATTCATCGTACGAACTCCCAGATTGCCGTACTCTAGACCAAACTCCGTACCTGGGGAGTTTTCAAATCGCGGATGCGGTGAGTATGACTATTGCAGTAGGCTAAATCTTTGTGTATCAACAGCGATAGGAATAGAGTATAAACGTTCTCATAGTGCAGAATTTCAAAGTGGGAAATGGGACGATGAAATTGAATGTCTTGTCTTACGCAAACTCAGAAATGCTTTTAAATGAAAATCAGGTGGCCTGTCTGCCTTACACTTTGCCGCCAGAAGTTACCGCGGCCAAAGAAGAGTACCATCGATATGTGTCTTCCAACTTTCCAACCTCTGATGCACAGTGGGGTGGGCACGTTCTTACTTCCAAAGACGTGTTGGTTGTCAATGCAGGCGTGCATCACAATGTACCTGAGGTATGTCACACATTTCTCAGTTTAAGAAAAAGGTGATTGCATTTGGGCGCATGTGAAGGCTGATAGGCAAGTAGCCTGGTATATGGTTTGAAAATTTCTCCTTTTCATGTATCTAATCTTCTACTGCTATCTCCATATTGCGTACTTGGGTCTCTGTTTCAATATTTTCGTTCCCAATGAAGGATACTTTAGCGCGCAATGTGCAAGGACTGCTAGAGTGGCACAACCATGTATGCCGTGCTCGAGATGAGGGCAGTGATAACAATGGCGGTGAAGTCAACAACATCAACCGGAATCCATGCCCACTTCTCTTGTGGCGTGAAACTTTACCACAGCATTTTGCCACCGTGTCGGGCGAGTTTTCTTCAGCTCTCCGGGGCAAGGTCAGTGCATGCGAATGCATACCTTTGCGTGTGCGTGTTGTCGTCTCGTCTTTGTCAACTCTTCACGTTCTTTACTTCAATCACGCTTCTCTTCTTTCAATGCTTTCCTCTTCCTGACAAGTCCTGCTTTGATTTCAACTTCTCTCCTCTTGACTTGCCTAATCACCCAATTAAAAACTTCCTTGCTTTTTCCCCTTCTTGATGGTGCAGGGCACTTGTGGCTTTTCGCAGTCCGAAGCGCACTGTGCGCCCTTGTCCACCAAAGCTGCTCGCAGCATGCAAAAATTCAACCGTGTGGCAACTCCCCTCATGGCGGCTTACGGCGTGCCCATTGTGCGCGCGTTTGCGGCGTCGGCTCCTTTTCATGACTGGCACCGTGACTGTGCAGGGTATACTCCTTGGTATATTACTATACGTGCAACAGCTTTCGCTACACGATGCTGGACATTATCTGCGTATGTTTGAACTTTTTTTCTCTCTGTGCCTCAAACTTTGTCTTTTGTGGTGTATATTTCATGCAAAACACAAAAATTGTCAAGATAGCGAAGAATATCATACGATCTTTGCACAGGTGGTCAGGCGATTTGGCTTCTGGGCCAGATTGCACGCACTGGCCGTTTCCTTCGCCCGTCATCTTGCACACTATCTTGGAAATGTTTGTGCGCATCGAGAAGTTCACTTCTGTTACTACTTGATGCCACTGGTGAAACTTCTGGATGTCGTCAAAGGTATCATCACCCCAGTCTTGAATGAAAGATCGACGCGGTAATTAAGTTTCCTCGCTGAGATTAGAAGCGTCTCAAGTATGGCGTTATTTGGCTGAAACGTGGCCCCGCACGACTTATTACTCAAACATGTGATACCTCTACGAGTAATTCTTACGTGATGTGCCACTGTGCACATTCGTTGCATGTATGGAAATTCTGCGCACTCATGCACGCTTGCTTCGTGGATGAAATCGGCAGTCAGCGAGGATTCGGAGTTGGCAACCAGGAAAATGCGCAGCGATAGCGGCATTATTGTCGTGTAAGTCATTTCGCTGAGATATGATTTCTCGAGATGTTCCCAGGTACATCACTGAGCATATTTTCTGCGCTCTTTTCTGAAAGCAGGGCTCGATAAAGTAGCAGCCCCCGATGCTGTATACAAATATGGCCAACTGGACGCACACAAGGCCATTGGATATAGTCCAAGTGCAGAAAAGTGGTTGTTTTGGACATCCGTTTCGATTTCAATCCAATTTTAATTCAGAGAGCTCCAGCCGGATTAGAATTATAATAAAGGCTATTGGCCTACTATAGGTTCCTTAATGCCGGCTTCGCCGGCATATGTTCCTTACTCTCTACTGCCGGCTTCGTCAGCATAGCATATTTTTTACTGTTATTTGCTGCTGGCTTTGCCGGCATAGTAGTTTCTGTACTGCGCTGTTCTGTGTAGGTTCATTACTGTAAGTACTGTGCTGTTCTTGTGTGTGTTCTGTATCCAGAAGAACAAAATTCACCGGACGGACGGGACTATAGAGCTGGTTATAGTACTAATTATACTACACGCACCTACGGTAGATAAATGATAAATAATGTTACTAAGTCGCCATAAACACCGGCCTTTCGGAATTTTGCCTTCACTTCAAGAGCTTCATAAGGCCCTTGGCGTATGGCGCAATCAGGTGCTGCGTATTGCTAATGAAGATGTAAATGTGGATATAAAGAAAATGGATAAATGAACAAGAAGACGTCTGTAAAGCCAGAGAAATCGCAGATTTACGCCTTCATAGCCGCAGTTCCCTTTTTGTAGTTGGTGGTGTATTCCAAGGTAGCAAAGTTGGACTGCGCCAGGGTTTTGGCCATGAAGTTAGCCCAAAGCGCGTTGCCCGGGCGGGTGAACCCAATTTCGAAGTCGCGGTCCCGCAAGCACTGCGTCGACACCCAACTAGGATGCAGCTTGTCGTAGTAGCCTGGTTGGTAAAATTGAAGGAGCACGGCGCCAATAAGAAAGAAAAACTAAGAAGCAAAATAAAATATGATGCAGAAAACCCAGTCAAATGACTGGTGACACAGGATTGATAGAAATGCACTACCAAGCTCCGAGTCATGTAGTGTCAGTGATAATCATATGCTCCCTGAAAATAATCAATATAATCTGACCAATTTCCCGAGGGTCTCCACTCATCCAGACCGGCCAAGCGCCGCTTTTCTTTTGTTGGCGCACCAGCCACACCGAAGCAGTGCAGAGTAACGCATCGGAGCCTTCAGTTAACCCCGTGCCGCGCAACACGTCCGCGCACCTTGAAATTTAACAAGCATTGAATGTAGAAAGGAGGAAGAGACATATAAGTCGTATGGAGAACTGTAATCGCATGCGACTGTGAAAACTCTTCTGGGAGAATATATGAAGACAGAGTGAGAGTTTTTTTTTAAATAAACCCAGCGAAAGCTTCACTTACTCGGCTACGCCATCCACGTCGACATAGATTTCTCTTCCCTCTGCGGTGTCGTGACCCCCCGCTTTCGCTTTTGCTTTTGCTCGCTTCATCCAAAACTTGAGCGATTCACGGCAGTATTTGTACAACCACGGCACTTCTTTCTCGGACGTTTTCACCACCGAGTAGGCACCAATGGCATACACAATGTGCGTAGCCAGATAGAAAGCATGGTGGAAAGCTTCGCCCATGGCAGTGTCGTCGATATTGCATTCCGCAGGTGGGGGCTGCAACGGCACGCAGCGAAGTGCTGAGAAACACTCCCGTAAGCCCCACTTCAGAGGCCACCGTTTCCGGTGCAGTAAGTTGTTGTACTCCAAGCACATGACCCGCATCAAAAGCAGCAGCCAGTCGGCCACTGGCACGTCTTTGAGGTCAGCCACGTCGACACCAAAGAGTTTGCTGGTGTCTCGCAAACCTTCTCGTTTGTACAGCATGTCAGCACGTGCCAACAATCCTGACGTGTCCAGACCCATTTCGTGCTTGCACCGCAACAAAAACATGCACTCGAAAAACTGCTCGCCGCCTTGGTCGTCGGGGCTTTGGTTGCCTGCCAACAGAGAGGCCTCATACTTCTCAATCAAAGCCTCCGCAATGCCTCGTGCTCTGCAACGGATCCTGGAATCGGCGCTCGTGTACCATATTTCAAAGAACACGGAGGGGGCGTCGTCTCCAATCGCGTACAACGCAGCGTGACCGTCGCTTTTCAGGAACTTTTCGAGCCAGTTCATGCCCCGCATGACGGCCTTGTAGCGCTGCTGCCGCAACTCCTTGATCACGTGCCGTCGGCCTGAAATGTCTCTACAGAGCTGCGTTTTGTCGAGGGTGTCCAATAGAGCTTTCCGCTCCTTTGCACGCTCTGCCGCTACTGCTGCAGTAACTGCGCTGGCCAGTCCCGTAATTTTCGTTGTTGACTTGCCATGAGCAACATCACCCATGCCCTGGTTAGTTTCTTCGTCTTCGCTTACCTCATCGATTTGCTCTTGAGCTGTCAAAACAGGTGCATCGGAGCGGTTTTCTTCAACAATTTTGTGCACAGCGCCAAACAACGATGGTCTTGCATTTCTCTTCCCTGGAGGGCTTGAGATTGTAATTGCGCCATCACTGGATTCGATAATTGATCCCGAAGCCACTTCCGCGCAAGCATCATTACGTGGTTCGGAGCTCCTAACATTCTCCTTCTCAAGTCCTTCGGCTTCTACAGTCTCAGAATTGATTATCGCATTCGGCGCCTGCCACCAGGTGAGTTCCCCCTCTTGAGCATCACTTTTGGTTCTGCGATCCTGTACCACGCGACCCTCTGTCTCGTGCACTGAGTCGATTACGAAAATAGAACTGCCGCCAGAAAGGGGCAGTCCGTCTGAGATGACTCCGAGTGAAGGAAGCTGCTCACTTTGCTCATTTGATGGCAAATTTCCATTCGGCGAAGTTAGCTCTGCACTAATCGACTTCGGGCAATTAAGTTCTGCTTCCACATGACTTCCAGCACCAATCAGAGGTTCAAATTTTGCGGCAACACAAGTGGGCTGCCTCTCTTTGCAAAATTTTTGGCCGTATTTACTCGCCGTGCTTGACCTTGACTTGTCCGTACAAGCACTATCATCGGCCCATGCGGATGCACTTTTACCCTTTTTCGAATCATTCAACGTATCATAGTAAAATGCTTCAGGGGCGCTAGATGAGCGCAACGATTCAGTCTTCGCAAGCCCGTACCCTATCGCTGCCCTTTGACGGATGGCTCTCCTCTGCATAGGTTGGGGCAGAGCTCTATCTGGGACCGTGGTAATGCTCTTTGTCATCAACGGCAATTTTAGCTTTTGAGCGGTGACGCCTCTTTTAGAATTTTGCTTCGTCGTTTTTTGCGATTGCCTGTTCATTGCATACAAAACCTGCGATGTGCAGAGAGTTCGGCGCGTAGGTGCGGGCACCCCTTGTTACACATGGCACACTTGCTAGCCCCCACAAACAAGCTACAACCCTATCGTCCTACAGTACCGTCCTCAAAAATCTCGGCAGCCAGATCGATCAACGACTACGTAATATTATTGAAATACTACATTAGAAGGGGCGTAGTCACAAGTCACAACTCAATCCTTCAAGAACGTAAGCTGGAAAATGTCTTGGGCACGCTTTGCAGCTAAAATAGCCTACTTGACTAAGACGCCAGCGAGCTAGCTAGCTAGCTAGGTAGAGAATACGCGAAAGTACTAAGGAACCTCAGCCAGAGAACAGTAGCGAACGCATAATTTGTGTGCTGCGAACATTGATTGGTACCAACCAACTTCCGTTTAGGGTTGGCTTCTCTTCCACGCGACTTTCTGCACACACTCCTTTCGTTTTTTTGCGATCCCACCTTGACAACAGAAATCAATTCATGGCACAGAACTTAGCTTACAAGCAATAAGTATGGCTCTTAAACGCATACGTGGAAATGGTTCCAGAGGTGCTGATTGCAGCTTGATCGGCACGAATACTGAGGATACTGAGATGATAGTTGTCCCTTCGTCGTCCAATGCGGGTGCCCAATCTTCCAAAACGGAAGAGTGGACAATTGAGTCTCAGATATCAGTAGCGGAAGTGTTGATAGCATGTCGGGCAGCCTTAGCGCGTAGTCCGGCAGCGTCCCGTACCGCCCTATCGAAGCACCGGGCATCGATCGATCCTGCCCTCGCAAGGACCATGGAAATTGTTGGAAGCTACACTCTCGAGGTACTAGTACCGCGACAAAATGGGTTTTTCATAAACTACCCCTTAAATATCCATCTTGCTAGGTAACTAGAAACAATACCCATTTAGCTGATATCCTTGGTCTACTCAATAAAAAAAATGCGTGCAAAACTGTTTGGCCAACCTTGTATAGGATGGCGACTGTTCGCTCCACGAGTCAGTAAGACGAGGGGATTTGGCAACTACACAATCGCTGATCGTTGCTGGCATAAACACGAGCCATTGTAACAGGAGGTGCATTACGCCTCTCGAGCTGACCACCTTTGGCAGTCCTTGTCGTACTCTTCTCGAGCACCATACTTCTGTACACGAAGTACTTCTCTTGAAAAGAGGACTTCTCGTAACAGCAGCACTAGCGTACTGTGCCGCTCCTTCGTCGAGAGCAAACTCGTCCATTCCAGCAACGGTGCTGGCCTTACAGGCACATCAGTTCGACCCCTATTTCCTTTGGGCCCCAACTAGGGAGCGCGCTGCAGTCGCAGTGTGGGCGCAAAGTACTTTCATTGCTCAGCTCGTGCCCAATACTGAGCCGTTTGCAGATTTACCAGACGACTGCGCTGCTGATATTGTGGAGTACCTCAAAAAAGTAAAGTCTCGAGCGGAAACTATGCGCATTGTATCGCATTGCTCGACGCCGGAAGCACACGCTTGGGTGCGCGCAGTGGTTGTAGCAGCAGTGGCGGTGAGCGTTACTGCTTCATGCTGAGAAAATATAAATAATCGATGCAAATTTGGTAAAGCTTTCTGCACTGACATATTTTTGGACTATGACTTCCCTGTCTTGTGTGCAGGAAATGAAGACGTATGCGCTTGTGTCTGCAGCTGAAATTGGTGACTTGGCAACTGTGCAGGATTGCCTTACAAAACGGGCCGATGTTGATTTTCGAAATGAGGTAATTGGCCATAATCATAAGCCATGGCTCTGAGGTCTGAGCACACCCCATTTTTTTGCTAAAGGCTCCATGATTCGATGTTTACTTGTTTCGTGGTTTAGTATGGATATACTGCACTCATGTCGGCGTCAATGAAAGGCTACACCGCCATTGTCAACGTTCTTCTTCAAGCGGGCGCCGACGAAGAAGCAAAAAAAGAAGAAGTGAGCCTCTTGTGGTTTACTACAGAGAAGTATTGCCGGTTTCGTGTTGATGAAGTAGGGACATTGATTAGCACAGTGGAGAAGATTTGTGCTGTTTTCATTGCTTTGATTAGCCCTCCCCCCCCCCCTACTATGTGTTGCATGTTGTGTGCCCTGTTCTTCAGAGCCTAGTGAAAAATATACATCCAGCGCACCGTTTCTTGTGTATCACTCCCTCGTTCCATTGCTCCAATTCGTGGTAGTGTGGCACAACCGCGCTCATCTATGCCTCAAAACATGGCAACACCGCCATTGTGAAACTCCTCCTTGAAGCAGGCGCTGACATTGAAAGCGAAACTGTGGTGAGTTTGATGAACTGTACTAGTACATAGTGTGAAAGCCACAACATGCTTGGGTAAGTGCTTCCCTCTCACTCACGTGCTTTCAATCCTCGTCTCCTCCTGCCGCAGGGAGGGTTCAGAGCTCTCATGTACGCATCCATGGAAGGCTGCACTTCTGTTGTGGAAGCTCTCCTACAAGCAGGCGCTAACGTCAACGCGAAAGGCTTTGTGAGTCCTTAAATTACTAGGTATCTTCTGACATGTGCATGGAAATAATGGCATGGTGAGCGAGTTCACTCCAAATAGAAAAAGAAACATGAAGCTTTAAATACTTTTTGTTTACCATTCATTTCTTCAGTATCATGATTTATTTGACCTGAATCATTTTGATTTGTTGAGTATCTTTCTATGCGTTTTCGTCTTCCCATATTCGTGATGCAGGGTAACACAACAGCACTGATTGAAGCTGCATTATACAGCAACTACCACATCGCAGTGCTTCTTCTTGAAGCTCGCGCTGACAAAGAGACTAAAAATGAGGTCCGCGTGTGCACCTGATATTATTGGAGGCTCAGATGAGTCCGGATGTAAACAAAAAGATTTTTTTTGTACTTTGGAGAAGTAGAAACAGAAAGGGGTAATTCTTGTTGTACTTTAGATTTCTGAGGGCGTTCATACCACTCACGAGTACTGCTAATGTTGTGACACTTACTGCATCTGTTCTATACTAATCCAGTATTCATTCTTTCGCTTTCATGCCCTCTAACTATTGTTGTTGCGCTACTTTCGCAGCAAGGCTACACGGCCCTCGAAAAGGCGTTGGAATATCCAGTGTGCGACGACTTGGTCTATCTCCTGCAATACCATCGACAGTAGATCTGTATGAAGAGCATTTACAAAAAAAGGAAAGAATGTCCTACATATGGGATGCTATAAATGCAAGCTTCTCAACGAATATGGCTAGGTGCACAGCAAGAAAAATATTAATCTGATACTCTGATAATCGTTAATTGGTGGGTGTTCGATTTATTAGCAAGCCTCTTGAAGCCGCTGGCATCGGGTGGGGAGGTGGTGGCAGCGCTCGAGAAACAATCAAAGGGGCTGTGAAGAGGCAAGTCATGGCCCTTGTCGGACTCCTTGAGATGTGCACCCTGGCTGCGAGGGCCGAAGAGCTGATTGTTAGCTGATTATCTTCTTCCGCTTGCAGCAAGAGAGTTGGTATTTTCGATAGCCGCAGGGTGCTAAGGGAAAGGAAAGTTAACTGCGTTTGTTCTTTGTTGAATGCGTTATGAGTTAGTAAATGAGATCAAAGTCAAAAGTCTAGCGAAGAAAATAACCAGTTGCCTAACGCTCATAGAAAAACGGCTATTTCCCGAGAAGAGAATCAGCAAGAACTCAGACAATCTCGAATGCCAAATAAACTCTGACAAACGAAATCTTTTCTTGCTTAAGCTCTACTCTCAAGACCAGGAATTCGTTAAGCGTTTTTCTACGCGCGCCTCCGCCGAATCCACGGAGTCCACCGTGATGGGAGGGCTAGCGAAAAAAGTGGCCTCCAAGCTGAGCTCCACGGAAATGAAAATGAAGGCCATCGTCCAAATGACCGACCGGATCAAACGGTTGGAAGCGTCGCTGGGCCACGCTGTAGAGGTGGGGGTATAGCTTTGCTTCGTCACGTGTGCATGACTTGGCTTGGCTCCGTCGAAATCCACACACCCTTTCTGCTTTTTTTCTCTCTTTTTTTGAAAATAAGTTGCGTCGTCATGAAAATCAATATAAGCTGGCTTCTCTCCTTCATTGTTACTTGTGTCAAGCATTGCTATGGTTGGCATATGCTTTTTAAATGTTTGTGCATTTGTGTGTTTTCGCGTGTGGACTCTATTGTATACTACATTAGGTGAAAGACGACTTGGACGCTCGGTTGAGCAGTGCCGAAAGCGTGAAGGAGTTTCTGGTCGACAAACTGAAAGACACGGAATTGGTGCTGAAGAAAACCATTGACGGCGCAAGTGAAGCTGCGCTAGACGAGAATTTCACACAAATATGCTACATGTATCGCCTCTCTGTATTTCTTAAAAAGGCCTAGCTGTACGCCGCCTTCGCTGTGGGGTTATTCATTGTATGTGCATGATTTTTTTTCTAGCGCAAGAGCTTTCTCTCTTTTCTGTACGTGTACGTAGAGTATGTGCCAATGCCTCCTTCTTGTGGTGAGTGGTGTTCTACTTGCAACCCAGTTACAGAACTCTGAACTTATAGTTCTACACTCCATAACACCCAGACTTATCGGGCTTTGGGCTATAGGCACTGGCTTTTTCTAAGGTCATCTACGCAGATGTCTATGGCTATGCCTACTACACACAAGCAACAAGCAAATACAGACAGGCCTGTATGAACTCTGTAACTATTAATGGCACAGAAAGCCCCGAGTGTAGAGAGAGAGGAATTATGGCCCATTTCACCCGAATCCAAGAGGCATTTGGTATTCTTCGCCGTTACACCGTCCCTGCATTGCTGAGTTGTGCTTGTGCTTGCTAGGATTTCCTCAACCGCAACTAGTTGCTGCCATAATCCCGCCCCACTTCAAAGATCGCCACGAGAAAGGTGCTATAATTTTAAACCGCAGGGCTGTTTCGAAGTCCTCACGTCCCCTCCTCCAATTCAAAAGTGCTTCATTTTTGGAATTGTTCGCTGCTTAGCCAACAACGACAGCATCGGCCTATGATGCGACAAAACGCTTACTTCTTAGTGGTTGACGCACTTCTTTGACACACCGGGAACGTGTCCTTCGAATTCTCCGTTGCACTTCCTGGGCTTCTACTGCTGAGTTCGTGCGCTGGGTAGGGACTGCTCGGCAATTCTGCATGTTCATGTTTAGGCGTTTGATCACATTCGGAAGAGTCTGATGTGGATTTGATGATGGTGATGCCAAGATCCTCACATGCATCAGAGAGCATCGCCTGAAAAGGGAGTGCGCGAAAAAAAAAAACAATGAGGCGCGTTATGTGTGTAATAGTCCTGTTTGTTGCACACTTCTTTGATAGTTCGAAATGTCACGAGTAACTCCAAGACATATCATCTTGCCTCTTTCAAAAAATCCAACATACCCATTATCCCTTTTCGCGAGGCGAAACTATAATTTCATGCCCTATGAAATCTCAACGATAAATTCACACCAAAAAGCTGCTGTGATACACTTGTCTCACCTCTGCCTGTCGGAATTTTTGCCGTACTCGACCAGCGGCTGCGCATGATTCATTGAGGGTCCCTTGCAGCACCTCGATCTGCTCTTCTTTCGCCGCCACTATCGCCTCAAGGGCTATGTTACGATTCGCTAGCAACGCACACCTTCCTTCGCTTGCCGCCAATTCATCCCGTGCCTGCTTTAGTGCCACTTCAAGAGCGGTGACGCCACCACCGCCACCACTATCATCGTAGAGATCTCTGCCACGAGAGATTGATGTAGCGCCAAGGCTGTTGCCAGGCTTGCTTTCAGGTCCATCGTAGACAGATTGTCGAAGTGGAGTAGCTTCAAATTGGTTCATCATATCAGCTCCGTACCCGCAGTCTCCTAATCCCGAGATTGAAGGAAACAAAACGCTCAAATTCGATGCTGCCTCGTCATCATCTGAGAATCGGATGGCGTGTGAGCCTTCTATGCCTCTTTGCGCCATCCTTGGATGCGAGTCAAAAAGAAGTGAGGAGCCGCAGCTAGCTTCGAATACCAGCAAAACCGTTTCTGGAGGTTTGGTGATCACGAGCGCTAGACTAAACACTGCATTTTGGTCAGGCTTTACGGAGCAGGAATCTCTCAGCCAACTCCGAGCTTCTCGTATAGCACTTAGAAACGATGCTGCGTTCGAGACTTTTTGAATTGGAACACCACGCTCGAGCCGTTTCACTGTGGTTTGTAAGGCGCCGTGATCCCAAATATCATCTAGTGCAGTATGCTCTAGACCACGGTGCAAGTCAGGAGCCATTCGTCTGTAAATTCCAATGCCGTTGGATACCCAACCAAGCAAGCGCTCTTCACAAATGATTCGTGCACCCTCGCTTCGGGATGAGAAAGAAAGAAGATCAGCAGCAGCCGTTGCGGCAATAATAGTGCATGCTGACTTACCAGCATCACCAAATGAATACTGCGAACGTTTTGAGTGAGCCAAAAGTTCCCCAGTTAACCTTGGCTGGGAAGGCTTACGCAGCGTCTGGCACATCACGCATGAAGGGACCTTAGCAACGTTGCTGTATGTGCACAGTGGGCACGACCAACTTGAGGTCATATCTTTGTCCTGATACGAAGACGCCTTGATGAAACGCCCACAGTAGGGGAGGCACACGGCGGCACGGCGGCGCAGCTGCAGACTCAGAACACACAAGGCTGGCAAAGGTTATCAGGTATAGAATAGGTAGACAACCGTACGTATGCGTAATAAGTAGGAGGTAATTTAGTAGGGGTAAAATTCTGAGAATTCAGAACTGCAGCGGCGCGCGCGCCGCCGCGCCACGATCAACGTAGTTGATTTCAGTGACGTGACAACGTGTCAGAACATGGTTGATGTCAGTGACGTGACAACGTGTCAGAACATGGTTGATGTCAGTGACGTGACAACGTGTCAGAACATACGTAAGGTGTCAGAACATATGTACCCAGATAAGAATGTGATGTGACGGACAGACGGACGGACAGACATTTTTCTTTGGTAGGCACTTTTTGATCGTGGTCGCATAAAACATCAAACTACGTTGATCTATTATATTACCCAGGATGCCGCAGATTTTTGACAAAATTAACAAAATTGTTTCACGGTCATACAAGTGTTTACGAATTATAGCATGTTGTAGGATGCACATGTATCAGCAAGAGTGGCAAGAAAATCTTGTTTATGGGTTTGTGGGACGATCCTTTTCACGAGGCTTTCTTGACTTGCCCCAAGATGATTGTACCATTCGTAAATACATATGAACAAATTGATGATTTTGTTAATGGCTTTTACACGGAAATTCGACGACTTCAAAATTCTGAAGAAGGTGTAATGCTCCTTTTACGAGCTATTTTGGCACTTAAAAGTAGTTCATGGATTGAGGCTTTGAGTTCCTGTTCGAGCGTGTGCTCAACAGGCTTGGCTTTCATACGCTTTAACGAAGACCGCTGGCAGTCTATATTCAGGAGTCAAGAAGCAAGAATCCGTTATTACAAGAGGTTG
>Ga0307979_1001797_pt1 | contig 15123 bp, 9 predicted proteins | sample OrgLakmetage1058_FD_201833 | JGI IMG/M metagenome (GOLD analysis project Ga0307979, IMG submission 201833) | Saline water microbial communities from Organic Lake, Antarctica - #1058 | ecosystem: Environmental > Aquatic > Non-marine Saline and Alkaline > Saline | place: Antarctica: Organic Lake...
TTCCACGTACAAAGCAAAATCAAATCTTGGACACGCCTCCATATTTTGCTTCTCCTGCTGAACCGGCGCCACCCATCTCAAGCTCGCTACTAACCGAAGACACCGCTGCTTTCTTTTCTTCTTGAGCGGCAGTGTACTGCTCGAGCAAACCTTCGGCGTAGCGCAGCGCAAAGTAGTGGAACTGCCAGGTGGCGGCTTGCCGCAGAGTCATGAGCCCCAAGCCCGCGAGAAGCAACGCGTGGGCCCAGAAACTGTACCAGGTGACCAAGCTCAACGCTCCCAGCGCAAGCACCATGAGCGCGTGGCCAACCAGGTACACAATTGGCCGCAGCAGCTTCGGCTGGTCGGGCACTGCGCGCAGGACGGGGCCGAGGCCACGGTCCGCCACCAGGAAACTAAACAGGGTTTCTTTCTCGTTGCGCTCGATGCACGACGCCCCGCACACGAAGAGGGCGCAAAAGTAAGGCACCGCCCAGACGCAATAAAGGAGCATGGGCCAACCGAGGAGCTCCGCCACTGAGGCGCCGCAACCGTCGCTGCACCAAAGCTGCAAGGCGCAGGCGTCCGCGGCGGCGTAGGCAGCATCCAGGACGCTGCTAGCGCCATCATCACTACCGCAAACCAGGAAGAGGCCAGGCCAAGCTTCGTGCACCACCCCAGGGCCCAAGCCACTGCCCCACCGCAGTGTGTGAAAAAACAGGGCGGGAGCAAGGTGCACGAAGGATGACGTCATGTGGTCCACGTGGTGGAAAATGCACCGGTTGCTGAAGATGGCCACGGACCACGCGAGGACGCCGCTCGCGTACATGAACCCCGCACGAGCTACTGCTCGATCGACCCAGCTGTATGCGTATGTGTCCTCATCGCTGCCTCCGCTTCCGTAAACACGGCCTAGAGATACAGCGGTCCACACAGCGGCCAGCGCTGTCACCCTGAGCGAAAGGAAAGAATAGGGCTTATGTGGCGAAAAAGAAAAACTCAATGGCTAAATATATCGATAAGGACACATGAAAAGTCTGTGGTTTTGACCTCTTACCAGTAACAAAAGTCAAGGAGCAAGAGCTCTTCATTTGTGCGCCGGAATCGCACGAAGCGCCAGGGCAGAAGGACACACGCCTGTAAGCATACACGAAGTACCCAAACAGCAAGTTATAATGTGAACTAATCGTCGCCTTGATTGGCATTCACTGCATCGAAATCAATACCAACCTGCACAAGATAAAGGATCCAGTAATGTTCCGGCCAACGCATCACCACGGCCAAGTTAAGGAGTACTGAGCAGACTCCCACAACGTGCAGACGCTCGTCAGGTACAGAGAGGGTGTATAACAGCTTGCGCTGCGCGTCACTAAACAGTCGCTTGTGCGCATCGCGTGGCGTCTCAGGGCGAAGCTCTTGCTCTTCTTCCGTGACGGGATTTTCTAACGTCGGCACTTCTGGCAGTAATGTTTGCGGCTGAAACGACTGCCGTCTGGGTGTTAGTGCACGCGCATTGTCTTGAGCGGGACGAGCTGGGCCCTGCATGGCTGCAGTATCTAAAGCAGCTGAATTGCTAGGTGCCCCTACCTTATTTGAACGCAAGTTCATCGCGCGTGGAGATTTTTTAGCGTGGTGTGCTGCATCGTGAGCAAGTTCTGGCGTTGTTGGCATACTAAGCCTGCTGACGTTATTGACTAGACGCAACTCTTGAAAATCAAACCGCCAGGACCCGCTTCCCGATGATCAGAATAACGTGAACGTCGTATGCGTACTTTCCATTGACTTTCTTTGATAGAATGGTTGCGCGAATTTCGATTGAGTACAGAAGCTACTACGTACAGCTTAGCTCTCTGCTCGTTGTCATGTTGTGAAGGAGAACAACCAGAGAAGCTTGAATGATGGACGTCGTGCGTCGTCAAAACTCAGAATAGAAAACTCTTCAAGACGACTTCAAAGAATACGTAAGAATGTGGTAAAATTCGTAAGAATCGGGCAAGAATACGGTAGATTTACTTGTTCTACGGCCATCTGGCCACAACTGCAAATCAGCGACCGCAAAACGAGGGGGACACGCGCGCGGACTGAACTGCTGAAACTCCTCCGGTGCGGCCAGCTCGACAGCGGGAGCTCGCTCCTGCCCTTGGGCAAACCTTGCCATTTCACCATATGACCGAGGCTGTTCCGGGCGGGTGAGTTGTACCTTCAGAGCTTCTCAGAATAGTTTTGCGAGTCAGCACGTTGCACCGGAGAAAACTATCACACGGGATTATCCCGTATCCACCCCGCTTCTCCCCCGCGCCTGCACCTGTCATGGGTACTGCATGAAAGCTTGTGTTGATGCGGTCACAATGACCCATGTCTTGTCCCTTTTGACTCAAATTTCGCCTCGAGCGGACCCCATGCGTGATCCGCTCCATATAGCCTTCCACTCAAACAGAACCGAAGAGGCGGCGCCCTCGGGGGCTGCCTCTTTTGCCTGTTGCGCACCTCATAATTCGTCATATTATTTGATTGGACATTCCTGATGCCTGAGAGACGTTCAGGCTCTACTTTTGAGGAGAGAATCTTTGTGAAGTGCGCGATCCAATGAAGAGGCGGGAAAAATCTTTTGTTCTCTCCGCCGGCCCTTTTTTTTCTCCAAATGAGAGACTTAGGAGCTGCCTCCCATGCCTCTTGTGGGCTTTAAGAAGTCAATTCTCTTGCCTATGTCTCTTCGTAATCACTTTCTTCTCTAATTTCTCGTGTTTTACGTCGTGATGTTGTTTGTACCTCTCCTCTGTTCAAATTGCAAACCTTCGCAGATCTTCTGAGAACGGCGGCTCGCCCAAGGCTCCGTCCCCATACACTGACAAGGTAATGGAGAATTATTTTTGGGTTTTTGTATAACTATTTGTCTCAACCGTACCCTGTTGCCATGGATTAGTCCTCGTTTGTACCGTGGCTAGATCACCTTTCGGCAAGTTGAAATGAATCTGAATTTTTACATATCTTCTCATTTGTCTCTACACTTGTTGCCCATGACATGACAGACTTCTGCTGAATCAAAGTCTGACCGCCTTGCTCCAACGCCTCCGCCCCAACAATCTTCGCCGCCTGCTGCTGCCCATAGCTCAACTTTGAACACTCCTGCAGTGCCCATGGCAGAACCTGCGGCTGCGGCCGGTGATTCTCGTCGTTCTCCTGCTGTTGACGCTGCTGCTGCTGCCGCTGCCACCGATCCTGCTGCTGCATCTGCTGCTTCCACCTCTATGGCTCCGAGTTCTTCGGAGCAATTGGAGCCCGCTAGGTCTTCATCTGATCCGCCTGCCGTTTCGCCGGTTGAGGTTGCCCCTGGTCCTGAACCTGTCCCCGCGCCTGCCTCCGCGGCATCTAGCCTTACGGCCGGGGAAGCGCCAGCCCCCGAGCTCGCGGGCGCTGAGGCGCACTCGGACATCCCTTTAGCATCGTCGGCGTCCATATCAGCCGAAGCCACGGCCGAAGTAGTCGACCAGGCTGGAGTAGGCGGCCACGCGGTTTCGGATACCCCGGGTACTGGCAGCGACGATCAAAACGTTGAGGGTGAACCGACAGCCCCAGATGATGCCGCCAGCCTCCCGACGGATTCCGCGTTAGCAGCTGCTGGCCCTCCTGCTGCGACTCCAACTGCGACGGATTTGCCGTGTATGCGCGGCCAGCTCGTGGTGGAGGCGTCGGGCGCGCACGTGCTCGCTGGCACCTGGGGTATGACTGCTGCTGCGCACGACACCGAAGGACAAACGTCACCGTTCGAGCTCAAGTTGGCTGCGCCTAAAGCTGGAAAGCCCCCGCATGCGTTCCCATCTTCCGGCAACTACACGGGCTTCTTTTTCCTCATGCGCCCGGGAGGGCAGCCGCCGCTCAAGGTTGACGAGAAGGGCGTGGCGTTAACACTAATTCAAAACGCTTCCGGTGGCTTCAACGTGCAGGGAGCGGGCAAAAATCGCTTCGGCGCTTTCGTGGTCACTGGCACGATTGCGGCGGCGGACGGTGCAACTGAGCTCTTCCGCAGGTACTTGCCGAAACCGCTGCCTAAGGATTCCAAGGATTCGAAGAAGCGCCCAGCAGCGGTGGCCGGAGCCCCGGCTGCGCAGCGTGCCAAGGCAGGCCTGCAGGTTACTGCAGCAGGAGCGACGGCAGCAGACCCGCCGTTGACAGGGAGCTTGTCGCCGCGCTCGCCGGGAGGTGGCCTTGGTGGGAAAAGCATTCAAAGCTTGAGCGAGCTCACCAAGCCTCCAGACGAGGCACCGGACAACGGCACCACACCTGGCGGCCGATCCAAGCGGGCCACGGCAGGTGACTGGAAGGACAAGGCCGACATCCCCGCCAATCGCGAAGTTGGTGCCGCGGAGCACCGGGGGCCCGAGCGCAAGGGCAAGGGCAAGGAGCATTCGGCGGCCGCGTCGGCAGTGGCAGGCGATGACGATGGAGCACCTGCTGGCACAGGGTTGCCTGGTGGCGCAGTGCCCGGCACCTCCGCAGGCGGCGCGTCCATCCACGGGCGCACGCGCAAGATCCCCGCGCACTTGAAGGAGCCGCCCGAGGAGAGGACGCTCGTGCCTCTGAACCAGCACCTCCGGAAGTGCCTCGCGGTGCTGCGCGACGTGAGCAAGCAGCCGGCCGCGCACTGGTTCGCGGCGCCCGTGGACTGGAAAGCGCTCAACTTACTGGATTACCCGACTGTCGTGAAGAAACCCATGGACTTGGCCACGGTGAAGTCCAAAGTGGAAACGGGGCAGCTGGAGACGCCCGACGCCTTCAAGGATTGCGTGCTGCTGGTGTTCCGGAACGCCATGGTGTACAACACCAAGAAGGACAACGTGGTGCACGTGGCCGCCCAAGAGCTCAAAGCGTTCTTCGAGGAGAAGTTCCGCACGGTGGTGGAGCCGCTGGGGCCGATGCCCAGCAAGGAAGTCCCGGCGGTTGCTGTAATGGAAAGGGAGGTGAGCGGTGGCAGCGGGAAGGGCAGCCGAAAGAGCAAGCCAGCGGCCAACGCGGCCAAGCCGGGCCCTCGGGACGAGGCAACAGGAACGTCAACACCCCGTGCGCGCGTGCAGAACCAGGGCGGCGGCGGCGGTGGCGGTGGGAACTCAGCGGGCATGGTGCCAAAAGCTCAGTTCGTGGCGCTCCAGCAGCAATTTGAGCTGATGCAGCAGCAGCTGGCTGAACTCAAGCGCCAAAGCTCACAGACGGAACTGAACATGCAGGCGCAGCTTCAGCTTGCGCCCCCGGCAGCGGCAGCGGCTCAGCCACACCGCGCCAGGAAGCCAGCCGAGGAAAGGCCACTATCAGAAGCCGACAAGGAAACGCTCAAAGCGGGCATCAACGCGCTGCCCGAAGACAAGCTTCCGCGCGTGGTGGAAATCATCAAGGAGCGCAGCGTGCACGTGGACGAGCGGGACGCGGAGATTGAAGTGGACCTGGACGCGCTGGACGCCTCCACGCTGCGCCACCTCCAGCGCTACGTGAAGTCGTGCGCGCCGAAGAAGAGAAAGGCCCCCGGCGGTGGGGCGGGGGGTCGAGGTGGGGGCGGCGGTGGTGATGGCTGGAACAATCAGCTCTTGCCGTCGCCGGCGCTGCCTGACGGGTTAGAGATGGACTTGGGCAACCTCGAGGCGGACGCTCTCGACGGCTTTGACGGCGCCGAGAACGAGGACGCGAAGCGCGCACGCCCTTCGGTTGACCCGGCACTTGGCATGCTCGATGGCCTTCCTTTCAGCCAAGGTGACATGAACTATGGCCTAGACGAGTAGACGAACGGCGAACAAGGGCAAGCAGGACCTGATTCCTCCTCCCCCTTGCCTTTTTGATAGCAGCCAATGTGGTGTTCACGCGGCGGCCACGAGATACAAAAAAAAAAACACACCGCGCGACCTCAACTCCCGTGGTGGCCAAGGCAGCAAAACCAAGAGTAACGTGGGCGCTGGGTGGGCGGCACAACACAAACAAAGAGAGAGAATAACTGGACGTCACTTCCCCCAAAAAAAATCGAAGGCAACTCGCCTCCATGTCCAGTTTTACGAGTGCCACTTCCGTGCCATGTCCATAGCCCAGTGCGCAACGCGCATCACATATATAGGACGAGAGAGAAATGGGCCTGTGCATGGAACCGGAGTAATTTGGATTCAAGAGCAATCTCGTTTGGATTTTAGATCTTATATTTCTTCTTAATTCCTACTATAACTATAACTAATAATAACATTCGAAATATATATATATATATAGAAACCAAGCACCACAACGGGTTTTCTCCCGTGCGACTGGACCAGGGCCACGGATTTCTTGGGTATTTGGTTATCACTGGTATCATGTGTCGGCATTTGGCATTTAGGTGTAGGTATCCTCAACTTTTTTTCTTTTATTTCCTGGGGACGGGAATGGGGAATGCTAGCGTTAGCAGTAGAACAAGAACAAGGAACAGAGGGCTGTAAGGAAATGTAGCAGCTGGAATCACTTATTCGCCTACTGCCCCTTCCTGCGAGTCCAGCGATTCCGAGAAGCCGGGGCGCTGGCGAAGCACTGCGCCTGGGTCCAGCACGGGAGGCCGCGCAAGCACGGCAGTGCGGCGTCTCGCTGCTTCGCTCAAAGGTGCCGCTTGCGCACGCCGCCGCTTTTTTCGCTTGAAAGCTGGCATAGGAGGAGCGCTGTGCCCAGGCACAAAACCTTCCGTGCTCACACCCCCGACAAGCACTGGGCTTGCTGCAGCGCTGGCGACCATGTCAGCGGAAGTGCCACGAGGTTCGTTATGGATCCCAGGGTGAACGCCTTGGGCATGCTCAGCAGCCGCCTCTGCTGCCGCTATCTTGCCAATGACTTCAGCAGTAGTCTCAGCAGCTGCCTCAGCAGCTGCCTGCACAGCCGCCGCCTCCGCAACGGCCGCAGCATGTTCAGCGCGCAAGAAAGTCATACCTGGAGTGTCCGGCAAAAAGGCTCGGTGCGAATTGATAGCGCAGTAACGAAGCCGAGAGCGCACCACAAGCGCTGCCGCCACGGCCAAAGTAGCGTAATCTTTCATACTGGAGGCACATTCGTGGTGATTCTGAAAAGTGCGCAGTGTCCTCAAGAGCTCCTCGAGCGAAAGGTCTGGGGACGTGCACGACTGGGTGCCTTGAGCTATCGTAGGGTCTTCAGCCATTGCGCTCGCAGCACATGAATCCTTCATTGTCTCAGGAGATTGCTCATCATCATTGTCGGAGGGAGCTAGCCACGCTACGAAGGCTTGCTTGTTCACACCTTGCTGCAAGCGGCTGAACCCTACTTGCTCTCGCAGTGACGCGCCTACTTGACTAGAGGAATGCAACGCCGAAGACGACGAAGTCGAGGAGGAGGACAAGGAGCCTGGTGCAGAAGAGAATGAAGCACTCCTTTCAGGGCCACTGTCGAGATGGGTGGTTGCAGGTTGCGTGCCCAGTGGTAAAACTTGAATCGCAGCAAAACTGTGGTTAGCAAGAGGAGACCCTTTGTAGGCCACCAGGGATGCTCCGTACCGCTGCCCACCGGCCGGAGTCAAATCTCGGAGCCAAAGGTCCAGGAAGCAGCACAACGTGGGCAAGTCGGTAGGCGCTAGCCAGGAGCATGCCGCAGTAGTGCTATTGTCAGCGACTGCTGAATCGTTGCTGGAGCAAGCTTCAGCTCCGGCTGTCGAATTGTGAGATCTCGAAGACATGGCCATATCTACAGAGGTAGGACCCAAGTCAAGCGCAGCAGCCGAAGCAGAAGCAGACGCAGACGACGCTGACACACTTGGGCAAAGGACCACACCGCGTGCTGGGAGTGCTGTAGGGTGGTGCACCCAGCGCTGCGCTTGCTTCTCGAGTTCACGAGTGGCAGTCTTCGCCTGCCGAGCTGCCAGTTCTGCGCATTCGCCTTCCCATGTTTTAGCAGCTTCTTTTTCTGTAACTGCTGTTTCTGCCGTCGTCGCCGCTGCCGTGGTGTCTGCGCTTTTCTCGTCTTCTTGCCAGGTGCGGTCTTCTTCGCCATTTACACTGACTAATCGTTCCGAAACTGGCATCGAAGCTGCCGCTGCTCTTACTTCTGCTGTGGAACCTTCTGTGTTTGAAGACTCGATTGGTGGGCGGGAACGAAAGAGCCCGCCTGCAGTAAACAGCCAAGTGCCAAAAGCATGAAGCGTTGACCCAATCCCTCCGCTGGTGGCGCTAGTGATGGCATTGGCAGCAGCTGCAGTGCGAGCGCGTTTCAGTACCTGTTCTCCAGGTGCGCTGGAATCGGCTTCATTGCTGGCCTCAAGTGCCATAGATTGTGCCTTAATAGCGTGATACGAGGTTGCTGCTAACGCCTCTGTTTTCGTAAAAGCACCTCCACCCCCTCCTTCTTCTCCCTTTTCTCCGGAATCTTTAGCACTGTGACAAACTTCAGCACCGCGCGCGCGTTTCTTACTGTTGTTGTTGTTGTTAGGGGCAGTGATTCCTGGCGCCACCACATCAGAGCCTGCTACTAAGGCTGCTGCATTTTGAGCCGCTGGCCCTGCTCGTTGCGTCCCAGACCCGAAGAGCCGAGCTACCCAGCTTGATGGTCCAGGTACATCAATGGCCGTATAATCGTTGTTGTTGGTGGTACTGCTGCCCTTACTTCTTTTAAAACTACTTGTTCCTGTCCATTCATCTTCGGCTGCCGCTTCCACCTCAACTTCGCTAATCGTATCTACTTCAACGTCCGATTCTGCATCAGCAGCCGCCACAGCTATCTGCCCTAACTCGTGTGTGAGCCAAGCACGTGCTTTCGCGATTATGACTGGCTGTTCAGATGCCACAGTGGAGTCACTAGCTGCTGATATAGTCGCATCTAATCCTACTGCAGCGGCAAATGATGCTGCACTTTCATGAGAGGTGGTCTGGGCATCGATTGCTCGCGGACACGCGCTTCCATTGTTTGCCTCAACTAACCAACCCATAGCAAGTCCTAATAAAGTCGCTTCAGGTCCGAGTGTCGCTGGCAAGCCTGGTCCAGTAGTAGCAGCAGCACTTTGCTTCTTGGAGTTGATGGTGCCGTTGCCGCAGCCACCTCCTCGACTACCTGCTCTAGAAACGTCATCATCGTCTTCATCATCACTACAGCCACCGAAATTAACACCACCATTGGTGCGCGTCCAGCTAGTGCTCGTTATCGTGCTGGTGCCAGATCCCCGGTGATGATTCGAGGAGGTTTGCTGGCGTGAACGGCGGCCACTCAGAGTGCCTACAGGCACGGCAAAGAGTCGACAACGCACGAGGAGGGCAGCGACACTCTGAGGCGATTCGAGCAGCATCCGAGGTGCGACAAAAGTGTGCTCATGAGCTGCAGGCACCAAGGACAACGGATCTGCACTGCCGGCATCGTAATTGTTTTTATTGTCGTTATTCTTTTGGTGGATAAATGCCCCTTTGTCGTGACCTGTGCTGGAGCTAGTGCTGGAGCTACCTCCAGCACCGTAAAGTGCAGCAGTAGGCAAAGCAGACGAAATCGGATCGAATTCAGAGGCCCTTAAAGTTTCTGCAGCTCTTGATGAAAGTGCCGAAAAAGGGCCTAAGTCCAGGGCTGCAATCGCAGCACTGAAGGCCGCCGCGCTCGGCGGAGGTCTTGCGCCACCAGGCAGCGCTGCGCTACTCCCTAGGCTATTATTTTCAAGGTCCTCCGTTATGCGTGCATTTTCGCAGTTGTGAACCTTGCTGCTGGCATTGTTTTCTTCTTGGAGTGCAGGTATGCGCTTGACTGTCGGCGGCGTTGCCAAATCAAGCGCATCCGATGCCACCACACCGCCAGATGTAGGCATTAGGTCAGCCAAACGTGGCAACGGTGACGCAGTGGGAGCGACGGCACTCGTTGGATCGGGTTGTTGATGGCAAACTGAAGATGAGAGTTGAGGGGCAGCTTTTGCATTCGTCGTCGCAAAGGTAGCCTCATCAGCCGCCAACGGCATCTTTGACTGCAACGGTATCGCTTGTGGTGGTGGCAAGAGCGGGCGAGGTAGCCTCAAGCGGTGTACCACGGTCGAACGAGGGTCTTCTTGCCAGCGGCTGAGCATATGCTCCACTGCTGCGAGAGGCACGCCGTGGACGTTGGCCGCAGTGCAGTAAGTTGCAGCTTCCTGTTCGTTGGGTCCACCAGGCTCTCGACCATTGTCCAGCCACACTTCAAACACTACAAATCGCGCACCGCTTTGCCGAGGCTGGGGCTCAAGTTGAGCATTGGAATTTCCATCAAATTGCGGAGGCGGCAACAGAGAGGACAGTGATTGAGATGGTGGTGACGGAGGCCACTCAGCAGCGAGCGCCGCATACTTCTCGTAGTGTTCGAGCTCAATGTTGGTGTTGTCGATAACCAGCAAGTCACAGCCAGGCAGCCTTGAATCTTCGTGTCTTGAAGCGCCAGATATTGTTCTTGTCGTGTACAGGCATTCTGAAGCCGAACCAAGGAGAGCAGCACGAGCGCTCGCGTAGCAGGCCGCATGGGCAGCTGGCAGTTGGGAACGATCAAATGTGTACACTGAAGGAACTGAGTCTGCCACACCGCTACTGTTGCTGCTGACACTGTCAGTATTATTACCACTGCCACTAATACTGCTGCTGCTACCCGGAGGCGCACGCATGAAGTAGTCGTCGGCCGAGGCTATGGTGCAGCTCATACCTCGAGCTGAGGCACATTTGCCCAGCGCACGAGCTACTGTCGATTTGCCACTCCCAGGCAACCCACGAAGCACCACCACGGTTGGTACTGTCGCCTTTCTCTTCGCACCGGGTGCCGCAGCCGGTTCTGCTGCCAAATCATTATTTGTTGGGTTGCCTGCCGTCACTGCGGGCCAGCCAAAGAGTACAGGGGCGAGGGCTGCAATATACGCGTCGAGCCCAGCCGTGGAAGTGCTATTGATGGGCACCCGGCTCCTTGGCACCATTGTGCCGCTGATCGATACGCTGTGCGTTTTGTCTGAAGCGTCGACTGAAGTTTCAGAAGAAGTAGTAGTATCATTAGCAGCAGTAGGAGCCTTATCAGCAGTTAAAACCGAAACCGGAACAGCCGTAGGGGCAGCCGAGGTTACGACAGGTACTGCTGCAGCATCGTCACGACGAGCATTCGTAAACGCAGATGAGCTTTTCTCGAGTTTGACGCGGCAGTGCCAGCTCCAAGGCGGCCATTGCTGGTGGCGAACGCCAGCCGCCAAGTCCTTTCACAAGGGAGCGCCGAGTAGAGGGTTGTGGAAGAGGAAAAAGGAGGTGAGTTGAAGAGCCTACTACAGTAGGTTTCAATGAATTCATGCACCTTATAGTGTAGTCATAATTAGTACAATTGCTGGTAGCGGAGAGTGCAAAAAAATAACTTCAATGGGTTGCCAATACAGGCCCCATACAGTTCATCAACCCACAAACATAACCAATGAGGTGGACGAGGGTGCACACGCTTAAGAGCTGCTAGTACCTGCCCGCCGCCAATGTGCACGTCATCACCAGCTGCTAAAGTTACTCCAACACCATGAGTGAGCCGCCACCCATTCACAAACGTGCCGCTGGGGTTACCATTGTCTTTGAGCATCCATGAACCGTCCGAGTTACGATGCAGAATCGCATGCCTCTCGCTGATGTAGTTTTGCTAGCAAATGCACCAATTAATCCATAGTAAGGAAGGTGAGAATCATTATTGATGACATGCAACTTCTACAATCGAAAATATGACAAAAGGCTAGCAAGAGAAAGTCTAACGACTGGGCATGCACCTGTTCAGAAGTGCCTCCTCCAGGAATCCCAGGCCACCCTAGAACAGTCTCGTCGGACAATTCGTCGGTTATCAAAATGCTTGTGGCCACATCGATTAGCACCATTTTGAGAGAGGCTTCGAGAGTGCACTCCAATGGTGGTTGCGCTATTGTTTTGTCTAGTGGTATCATAGCATCCATTTATTAGTCTCTTCTTTTTCAAAATCTTGGCCTAGCACATCATGATCGAGAGGCCTTATACTAAGTAAATGCAACTCCTAGGTTCTATAATCAACGATGTAATAATGGCTACTGTACTAGAAGTTGATTCAATGAGGAAAAGCTAGCGCGTAAGACTGAGTATTACGAGCTAGGACATGCGCTGAAGTCGGCGTCTCGGCGTCTCATCGTCACAGGAGCACATTAAAGTAGCACAGTAGCAAGGGTATCTACTTATGCTAACTTACATCCTTGACAGTACTGTAAGTACTTAGCTTCACAGATTACAGTCGTCGTAAGTAATCCGAGGAGTGATTCACCCTAACCCTAAATCTGAACCTAACCCTAACCCTAACTCTAATCAAGTGCGCAGCACTACAGTACCACTGTGTACCAGGCTCACTGAAGACGACTACTGTACACATAAAAAGTGCATGGAATTGCGAATGGTCGCGCTTGTTCAAGAGTAATGTAACGCAGAGTACTACAACACATACCACAACTCAAACACGATGCACGAGACTGCAGCAAAAGAGATGAAAAGTACGGCACGCCACTGAGCACAAGGGAGGCACACATGCGTCACGACGAAAGGCCGTGACCGACTCTCCCTAGTATTAATTGGAAGGGTTTCTGCGAAAAATGATTTTTAAAAAAATCACTGCCATGAGTAGATGCATGCTTATATCAAGCAACTTAGAGTTAATACAGGATCGTGACAAACATCCTCGGACCTACACGCTAAAATGAATACTTCAGACGGATTTCGATCTCAATATCCTGTGCGTAATAATTTTGCTCGTTAATATTACCAAAACCAATTTACTTCTTAAAAATAGGAAGTAAAAATACTCGCCTTCGATTTCAAATTTAGTATACTTCTCGATCTGTCAGCAAGAAGAAGCCGCCGTTATACAAGACCATATTCTCCCGATGCAAAGATTATTGCAGTCCGAATCGTTCTTTCTCTCCTTTTTTAAAAGATAGGAATAACTTGGGAATAACTGTATAATTGATTGACAGATATAGACGTCTCAAAGGTGTCAAATGTATTGGCTCTTAATGATATCTCTACCCGTGAGCTCGTTTGGCTTGTCTTTTGTGAGGCACTCATTTTTACATCGCCGGCAAATGGGTTGCAGGCTGAGTTCGATTCGTCAAGCGACCACTGGGAAAGAGGAATCAGCAGCAGGCACTCCGAATAAAAAGTGTGAAGTTTGCGTCGTTGGATGTGGCGTCCCAGGTCGTGGAATGGGATGGTTCCATGCTAAGAATATCATTGACGGTGAAGTTTCCTCCGCTGTTTTAACTGATATCGTAGAACCTTGGTTTTTGGGCAAAGGCTCTGACAGCCCAGACGCAGCCAGCTTCAAGGAGTGGTCCTCGCAACATCCTGAAGTACGCTTTCATAAAGCCGTCGCTGATATGCCCAAACCGAGCCCTGGGACATCGAAGCTTGCCTTGATTGCGGGGCGCACGGCAGATAACCCTCATTTACTTGAAGAAGTTATTGCACAAGGCTGCCAGACTGTTTATCTGGAGAAGCCTGGAGCGCCCACTGTTGAAGAGCTTGAACAAATGGCGACCTTCTCGAAAGGTAAAGATGTAAAAGTTTACATGGGCTACAACAAGTGCGTTACGAAGTATGTCTTAGAGACACTTGAACAAGAGAAGAAAATACCGGATAGCAGCACAACGTATGTGCACAGCAACGATTACAAGGAAGATGAACTACCTGAATGTTTTGAGGTCAGTTTGATTTCAAATTACTATCATTTCATTTTAAAATTCACGCGTTGATATACCTTATGCAATGCCGACACGTATCTTCACGATACTCTTACAGCGTAACAGCGAAGGCATGTTGAGAAACCAGGCTGTTCACGAATTATGCCTTCTTGTGACGTATTATGGATTGCGCGCCGACAACATCGCAAGTGTGAAGCCAGATTACGATTTTTCCTCCTGTCAAACGCTCAAAGGCTACACTGACTTCGACAAGCTCGGATTTACAGTTACCACAAATGAGGGCCGAAGTGTATCGATCTACGCTGACCGTTGTGGAGGATCATACTCGGAAGCTATTATCCGAGATGCCAATGGTGTCGAGGTTTTTCGATCACGTACACCTGATCCAGAGTTGCTCGAGGCATACGAGGCTGAACAAGCCGCTCATCCAAATTACATGCCTTATTTTATTTTGCAACACGACGACTACATTACACTGAAGGCAAGCCTCTCCCACTCTCTTTTACATAAATTGATGATATTCGTCCTAATAATGTATTTGATTGGTCGAAACAGGAGCGTGTATGTAGCGCAGTGCTTACGAACTCGGCTCCAGCTGGCGTTGCAACTATTGATGTCGCGATTGAAACATTAAAAGTTGCTGACAAACTGACCCCTCTTTTGCAGAAGGAACTCCTTCAGCAGCAGGCATGACTTCATTTCAACAAGCACATAGAGCATCCAAAATTGACTGCATATTAACTCAAAGTGCCCTTGCGCATCCTTCTTTTCATGGGGCAAGTACAGCGCTCTCCATAGGCCAATACACAACGATAGCTTCATCTGCCGCCTCCTCCAGTAATAGAAGCCTTTGCGGATGGGATTTGAGTGCTTTTTGGAATCCCAGTTGATCGGCACCACAGTGCGGTGCTGCTAGTACAAAACTTATTGAACTCTGGGGTTCTTATATTTTGGAATCCCAGTTGATCGGCACCACAGTGCGGTGCTGCTAGTACAAAACTTATTGAACTCTGGGGTTCGAACTCGAACTCGAACTAATACAAACCCAAATGACACAGAAGCCAATGCTGCGGGCAGAAGTGTACGCGCGTGCGTTGCGCGCAAGTCAAAATCGTAAAGAGGATAGTGTGCAGAGGGCAGGAAGCATAATACTTCCACCCCCTTCTAAAGTGGAAACTGTTCATGAAATAATTTTGAAACCGGACTTAAGTCGTTTCTGCGTCCGTTTCTGCATTGAAGAGAGCGCGCCGTTGTTCAGTCTCTTGGGCACGCCGCGCCAGGAAGCTCCGCTTCTCCTCTGGTGTCACTCTAGTGTCGCACCGAGGTGGCCGCAGCTGCGGTTTTCCAATGCTGAAAGGCGCTTTCGTAACGAGCTTTAGCCAGCCAGCGCGGTCCTGCGCCAGGGTTGCCCATTCCGAAAAGGTGATCGCTTTACCGCCGTCGTCCACGAGGCCGAAGTACTTCAGATGCCGTTCTAG
>Ga0307979_1001798_pt1 | contig 15122 bp, 17 predicted proteins | sample OrgLakmetage1058_FD_201833 | JGI IMG/M metagenome (GOLD analysis project Ga0307979, IMG submission 201833) | Saline water microbial communities from Organic Lake, Antarctica - #1058 | ecosystem: Environmental > Aquatic > Non-marine Saline and Alkaline > Saline | place: Antarctica: Organic Lake...
GCTCCTGCGACAGGCTTGGATTCCCAAAACTACCGGGAATTCCCGGGAATCCATGGGAATTCCCGGGAATCTTGGGAATTCCCAAGGCCACTTTACAAAACCGGGAATTCCCCTCCACTAATACCACAGGGCATTGTCATTGTCATGGTCAGTTGCCGAGCTACTGTAGTTGCGGAGTTGCGGAATGTATCGCACAGCATGTTGCAGATGATAAGAAAGCAGGAAAACGGCCAACCCTCTTGTTTCTTACGGAATTTCCTAGATTTCCGCGCGAGCCCCCCGACTAGGGCTCCCAAAAAGCGCCTCAAAATACGTAGCCCAAATGTACGGAATTTTGTAAGGCCGTATATGGACCGCATCGCTGTTGCCAGCGCTGAAAAGTAGCTCAGAATGCCTCTCTGCTACCCTACTTACAGTAACTGCAATAAAAATAGTGGCAAAAAATCAAAAATGTACACCCCTTTCTGGTGGTCGTAGTGGTGAAATCCACCCAAACGTGGAGAAATTTTAGAACTGATTCTAGCTTCGGCCGGGCTAGAGCTAAAGCCTGAGGTATGAAGCCAACCGTGGATACGAACGATTTCCTTCCTATGACTAGAGTAAATATTCGAGGTGTATTTCGCTGCATCGACATCTTTCTCTAGCCTAGCTAGGCCAAAAGATCTGCTGCCAAAGGATGCCGCATCGAGTTGATCTGAAGCCACCGTTGCCACAACAGAATGTGGCTCCTTGAATGAACGCAATGACATCGGCATTCTAGTTGCCTTTAACTATAGCACAAGCGAGGTTATGAATTTTCAATCGCAGTGCGGTTTCAATGGAAAAGATCAGTTACTTCTACACGTCGCTGGCGCTTCGCATAACTCGTATCGTCACGATTGTGCATTGTTATAGCACAAACAATGAAGCTAATCACGGCTATTGCGCAACCAGCATATCTATGAATTACTTCTGAGAACGACGGAATTCAGAGAGTATTTTTCATACGGTTGTTGAGCGCTTCGTGCATTCATCTATCATCGTTGGTGTGAGAGCCGGGCGATAAAATACGAAATATTTGCCATACCCAAAGGTGCGCGAATTAAGCATCTACGAATGCTAAAGGAGCACCCTTACGCGTGCGAAAAAGTGAAGCTGCACTAAATTGGCGTATGATTATACTTTACTCATCGCTTATGTGCGTGCTAGGCAAAGTGCAAGCGACATGATTATACTTTACTCTTCGCTTCACGTCGTTCACGGAAGGAGCCAGCGAAAGCCATCGCCGTTTGGTTGCATGGTATGAACCGATGGATATGCTGAGCTCAGTGCGCTTCAAACCGAACTATGGCGATTTTGCAGGCAGTGATAAGCACCAAGGCGCCCTATTTCCCTCTACGACGTCCTTGTGGTGTTTCGTTAACGGTAGTATGTTACATGGAGGATTTAAGTTTCGAGTCGGAGGAACACCACCCCCAACTCCCCATGTGCTACTTTTCTTTGCAAAATAAGGCCAGATTTGGATTGAGCTTAAACAAGTGAATAAATTCGCACTATGAATCGTAATGCCAAATTGCGGATATCAGACGATTTCGTTTCGCTGTTTGGGAGCCTGCATCCCCCTCAGTTTCGTAGGCGACCGGCAGACAGGCAGGGCGCAAAGGCCCTTATTTTCTAGACACAAAGCCACTTTCCATTCATCTATCCTACAATTGGCTTCTGTATGAATGCATGAATGATATCATCATGCGATTACAAGTCCACAGTCCAAAGGCCGAAATAGCGCGTGGCTTTGACGCCAATGCGCCAGCGGTGCTGCTCGACCCCGAAAAAATTATAAAACCCAAGTGACAAAGGAGAGCCTGTTCTGTGATAATAGGTGCATGTGCATGGAGGGAATTCGGAAGATAGAACGAAGCATAATGCTTCCGGCCTCCATAGAATGCGGAAGTCTCTTTGAAGTATTTTTGAGAACTAGAATTAGGTCGCTTCTGCCAATCGAATTCGTCGTTGGGCTGGGCACGTTGAAGCGCGGAAGTCGACATGGGGCATGGAGCCGAATGCTTAAGAAGGCCCTCGATTCATTAGCCAATGGTTGAACGAGTTGAATGGTCAACTGAGTCGCTGAGTTCTGGAGGATTCGCCAATACAAAACTCTTGTGATATATGCTGATATTACTTATCAATGGGGAATCATTATCAAGTCTAAACGGACCTCCGTCTGTTCTGTATTTAAGAGAGCATATCTAAAAGCTGCTCCACTGCCCCTGGAAGAAATACACGATATACGCGTGACTCGCGGGCTCGCGGTGATATGTCTAGTCTACTTAATACTCCCCAAAATACAAAGAAACACCACTGTGCCATATTACAACAGAAAAATGTAACCCTTAGAACAAGTCTGGCTGGGTAGAGTGTCTTTTTGCGTAATGCAGTTGCAATCATTTACTCTCGAGGTGTCCTTCAGCCATCAGACATCAGGAGGTTTGGGAATGGAGTGAGCCAGCTGTCTCCACTTCGACCTGTCCTTGGCAATGGCGATCCACTCACCGAAATCCTTCGAAATGCCTTTACTTTTGAGCGCGTTCTCCAACGTCCTGCTCCAAGTCATCTGTGGAGAACCATTCGGTCGAGAATGTGATACCCAACCAGTCAGTAACTGCCGCGATGTGTGATGTTATAATGGTGCCCAATAAGATAAGGCGCCGCCATTCGCCATTCCATGGCTGATGGCTGTTTGGGCGTTGGTCGTTTGGTCTTAATCTTAGACGGTTTTATACGCAGAAGGTGCCTCAAGAAAAGCTCCTCCTGTTTCGTGTGTTTAACTCGGCTGAGAATAACGGTTTTTACGTAAACTCAAAATTTATCTTTCTTTACGACTTCTTACGTGACCACCTCTGCATCAAGTGCTAAATGTACCCTTTTCCGCGGTTTTTACGAAACATTTTTCACGTAGTTCAGCGCAAATTCACGCAAAATCGGGTTGACCTATTGCATATTCGCCATTCCCAGCCGAGGTGTTTCGTGCTTTATCTTTTATGGACATCCATTATTCAGGCGCCAGGCGCTATGGCCGTTGGCCGTTGGCTTTTGTTTGCGCGATTGCGCTTACGTGCGAAAAATATGAAGGGCACTCTAAGAGCCGAGAAATCTGTAACATGCCTCCCTCCCCCCTCCTCGTCTCGCCGTGCTCGTACGTGCTTGCGCATGGTACTTAAGATACCAAGAAAGTTCTATCCTGCCATACACCACCATATCAGCTCGCTACATTCAGCCCTAACTGATGGCATAGCCCGCAGGCACTGGGCAGGTACAGGCACCAAAGCCAGAGACTTCGAAGCTCTTGTCTTTCCAGAGGCAGGCCCCACTTTCGCCGGTTTTGAGGTCGGGAAAAACGGCTTCGAGCATTTTGCGCTTCACGACCTGAATTTGCGCATTTCGAGAATTAGCACCACAAGAAGTGAGAGAGAATGGTGCGCTTGCTGTACTTGAAAACAGCGGAGAGGCAAAGAAAAAAAAAACAACTGACACAACCCCATGCATTGCGCACGCCATGCATTGCGTCGTCTTCTTGGGGAGCATGCTGATGTGGGTGGGAGAAGTGTTGTTATAGGGAGAGACAGACAGAGAGAGAAAGGTATGGGCCCTATGCTATTACCTGAGCGGCTGAGGCAGGTTCCGACGGCACCTCCGCAAATGTGACTAGGCTGCCCACGGGCGCCCCTGTAGGCGGGGCAAGGAACTTCACGTCGTCGTGGGCGGCGTTGCTAGCGCACACCACCATGCCTGTGGACGTGAAGCCACCCATCTAGGTGGAGACAGCAAGGAAGCAAGCGATAAGTAAAAATATAAGATAAGCATGGGGTAGAGGAGAACGGATTCGACAAGAAATGGGTGGGACAAGGGAGTTTGCACCCAGAAAATATTCGTATGAACCCGAAGAGTGACACATGAGTTCACGTACATGCATGCGAAGAGGAATTAGAAAAAACGAAACGCAGCGTACTCCAGAGTCTCTTTCACTGTCATCGTTGATTCGATGTTATGCTAGCTAATGCGAGATAATTTCGAGGCACACGACCTTTTTTCCTTTGAGGTTGCAGAGCACAATCACGTCTCGATTCGCGACCTCTTCCACCTTGTAAAAAGCACGCAAGCCGCTCGCAATCATCCGCGGCTCGCTTTCCCCCACGTCTAATAAGCCAGCCGAGCAAGATGCACATAAACGCACCAACACACCCGCATGCACACACACATCGTATATCATCAAATTATCGAATGGGGCACCGCTAAACTCATCAAGCCCACGAAACGATTTGCCTGCGGAATTTCATTTCAATCATAGACAAAGCAAAAAGAACGCACCAATTTTCTCGCAGTAAAGTTTATCAGACTCGGGATGCGGCCACGCTTCCAAAATCTTGCCAACTCGAAACTCTAATTGGCCCACGTGAGTGTCACCCGACACCTTAGCAGCTTCCTTAGCCACCTATCACAAGAGAATCGTCATGAAGACGGCAACGAGAAAACAAGCATTACATTACATACTTTGACGAGAGTAAATGAACAGGGACATGCTAAGCTTGGCGACACATGCAAACTTTACTGCTGCTTCATATCCTACACTACAAGCAGGCCTAGGCAAAACAGTTCTCGCTCTCACCTTTGGTGCAGCTGCATTAGCTTTAGCACCTTTTCCAGGCTTTCCACCCTCCTTGCTGCCAGCTTGTTTCTTGCTACCCTTACCACCAGCTTGCTCCTCCTTACTGCCAGGAGTGCCGCTATTCTTGGTGGATTGCTCGAGCTCAGCGATCCAACAGTCGAGGAAAGCCCGGTCATCGCCCGTGGTTGAGGGCAGTGATGTATCGGCTGTGGTTCCAGAAGCTTCGAGTTCCGTAATCCAATTGTCCAAGTAAGCTAACGCTGCCATGGCTTAAAGCTGCTTTCAAATTATCAACCTAGCTAGAGGCAAGTTATCGTACTTTGCGCTCTTGGTTATTCAATGGCCAAGGTTGCTCTAGGCTACAAGCTGCACGCTACAAGCTTTGCAAGGTCGCAGGTCGCTCGCTAGAGGCTCTTCGATTTTTGTCGCTTTTTTTGTCGAGCACGATGATGACGACGGCAAACGACGGAAAGTGGCTGACACAAATAGTCGGGCATGTGCGCCTGATTAGCTTCTTAGGTTTAGTTTGCGCTACTTTGCTTTTCTTCTCTACCTGTTAGTCTTCTAATTCCGGCTCTTCGGGGCCTGTCTCAAATAGTCTAACAACAGGCGATGTTTTAAATTAAATACCGGACACTTCCACACTTCTACGTACTAAGAGTGATCCCGTGTTCTAAGGCGCCAGTTGCACGGATGTGCGCACTCCTGCTTTGCGAGTAGCCCAGACATATATATCGGAAATGTTTCAGGAGGGCTGAACGGCATATACATATACCTCCGGAACTAATTCCCAATTCGGTAAATGAAGCACATGTTATATGCGCTAGGATACAACGGGAGGTGCAACAAGGACAGTGCCATTAAAATCGCAGCAGCACTTGATCAGTTTCTTTGAGGCTGTGCTAGCCTTCCAAATGTCTTGCAAGGCCGAAAAGGGTCAATTCATTGACAGACAGCGGCTTCAGTCTAAACTTAGTCAAAAATGTCCTGGTCAGCGCACATGTGCATTAATCGGCGGCGCAGTAAACCCGCTACCGTGGAATGGCCTCGACTTTGAGCGCATTTGATGGCGTTCTGGCATGCTTCAGGCGTCAGCGATTGCAGCCTCTCGTGATGATGGTGAAGTTCCGATGTTGCGCTTGAGACTGGAGTCGTAGGAGAGATACCTGCAGGCTTCGTAAGCTGAGTAGTTCTTATGCTTCCTTCTGGTAGAGCAGTCGAAATTACTGGAGCGCTCGGTGACAGCGATGCCTTGGGCTTGCGTGCTGACAGTGCCGCGGAGATGGAAAAGCGCCGCTTCACGTTAGACGGTGCAGCAGTTGCCACTTGCTCATGGGCCTTCTGTGGCGTCTGCTGCTTCTCTTTCGAGTCTGATGATGACGGCGATGCGCTCTCTGATGAAGAAAAACTGTTGCGGCGCTGTATCACTAACAGGGAACTTTCACTCATGCTAGCCGCATGTGCAGCTCGGGCAGCAATGGTGCGAGGGTGGCTTGAATCAAAGTACACCTTTTCCCGGGGCCGCACCCAACGCCGGCACCTACCAAGGGTCGTGTACACGCGCATGTAAATATGAGCCGTATCTCTTACATGGTTGCCAAACGTGAACAATCAAACCCTTTAAGGTATAAGGAAGTTTAGTGCAATAGATATATACCAATAAACAAAATGAAAGCACGCACATAAAGTACGCATATATAGCATTTCTGCCCAGGGATGAGGTCAAATAGAAAGAGAGAGAATGAGTGCAGGAAATCCGCACCGATGAGAAGCAGCAGAGGCGCGTGGAGAATTCTCGTTGCACCGGAAGAAGTCTGATTTGGTCGAGTCCGGTAGGTGGCAGTTGTCTGAGCGATCTGAATACAGCCATTCTATTGGTCCTGACCTGATGCGCCAAGAAAACAGTAAAAGGTGCTACAGAGGCAGCCAGCTTACGAAAGAATATTTTTCAGAATTGACCAAAGAAATGTACAGTGGAAAAAGATATCAAAAGCTGCTTTCATTATTTACCTGCTATTATCGTGTAAGTCACTGCTTTCTTGTCGATTCAAAGTAAAAAAATCGTCGCTATTGTCTATTTGCCAAGGTGACAGCCAGCGCCATCCACAAGAACCCGAATGTGTTCTTTGGCTGTTCTGCCCGATGGTGCTGCTCTCAGAGCTGGTACCATTGGAGTCGTCACTGCGCTCGGGAAGTAACTCGCCTCGCGGCAGAGACTGGTGGTCACCAGGGCTGTCATACGGCGGTGGGCCAGCGTGACGTTCGAACACCTGAAGCAAGCGAAATGCGATGAGAAGCTGTATTCGAAAAAGTGAATGGACGACAAGATACCCACTACTACTTCTAGTGCTTCAAATACAAACGACGAGAGAGAGAGCTAGAAAAGAAATTGCTAACCTAGGATTGTTAGTCTACAGTGCATTTCCTTTTGACATAATACAGAAGAACCTCAAGTACAGTTGCTCGCGACCTACCTCCGCGAGTATCGGGCGCGCAGGGCACTCGAAAGCAGGCCCACCGTGCGCTTTGTTCTTGGCTTCACGCCCCCACTGCACTGAGCTAGCTTTGTTGCTAGTTCCGATGTCCTTGAGCCGGCTACCTGTTTTCGTTTTAAGTCGCACTTCTTTTTCCCACACGACCTGTTGTTGTTCGTCGATCATATAGATAGAAGTAAAGGAACGCATGCAAGGACTATTGGGTGATATCCTAGTTTTCCTTTCAATTGTCTCTTTCTTGTTTGTCGTTCCTACACGTTCATTTGGACTACTAAGACTTCTAAACATATTGATGAAAAGATGAATTTATTGTTGGTTTCGTGACCCCATATCTTACATCGAGTACGATATCATCGGTGCCTGCGAAGAGGGCTTCTCGGGTCAAAGGCACTTCATCCTCTTCGTCCATTGTTCTTAAAACCGGTCCATTGCAGCGGTGACACTAGCCCTCACCCGATCTTAAGTGCCGATGGTACAATTTATGATTCAAGAAAATAGTGAGCAAAACGATTCAGGCAGTAGACAGCCGCAACTGGCTTCCCTAGAGCATTTCGAACCCGCTACCCAAAGGCAAAGGGCAAACGAAGAACAAAAAAAAGAGGAGCTGAAGATAACACGACAAAACGACGAAGAAATCGAAGACATCGAGAGGAATAAGCACCAATTAGAGGATCTCATTTAGGGGCAATCGCCGAATCGCTCGGCTTGTGCCAAATGAATCCAGGCGAGGGGCCACAAAAGAAAAGGCCTCGCCAGCCAATAACCGGTTAGCCGCATGAGCGCCTTTATGCCTACTTCCGTCGTCGTGATGAGCACGTATAAACACAGGACAAATTTACGACTTCATGCGACTTCATGGCATTCAGTAACTCTTTGGCACTATTTCTCCTTTGGGGGTGAAAAGATCCGTTGTTCCGAAGACCCGTGGAATTTTGGATTTACAGCTGGCAGGCAGAGGATTCGACCTCAAATTTTACTGTACCACAAGGTCAGCCAACAAGCCTCGCTCCTCCAGGCATCCGTTAGCAAGGCGCCTTTCTTGCTTACCTTAAATATCGCCATACATATTTGAGTGCATCTATTATTATTTTTATATGCGTGGGTGTGATGTTTGTTTCGTTCGACCTTCGTTGAATACAGATATTATGACCGTGCCATTCTTTACTCCCCCTGCCCTTGTGTTTTGTGCTTACCTCTGCCCGCGCAACTTTCAGATGCTTTCCAAAATTGTTCTGGCTCTCGGCCTGCTCGCCGGCTCTTCAGCCGTTGAGTTGACCCCCGACAACTTCGATGAAATGACGGCCGGCAAGACCGCCTTCATCAAATTCTTGGCGCCTTGGTGAGGCCACTGCAAGAAGATGGCACCGGCCTGGTACGTTTTGTCGAGAAAGAGAACCGAGAAAAGCACTGTGCAAAAATTGGAAATGCCTTTAAAATGAATGCATGTTTGACGTGTGAGGCTCCCCGTAACTTTACCGCGTTGCTCACTGTAAGCCACTTTGCGTTCTTTCCTTCCGCCGACGGCGGTCTGTTGCTACATGTGTTTTTAAATTTCGCTCCAGGAACAAACTCATGGACGAGTTTGCCGGTGACCCCGTGAAGTTGATCGCGGACGTGGACTGCACTGCTGCGGGCAAGCCCCTGTGCGAGCAGTTCGGCGTGAAGGGCTACCCTTCCCTCAAGTGAGTTTACGCCTTCTCCTGTGTGGCACACCATGAATGATCGCATGCTGCTGCCAGGAATGTATTGTTGCAGTAGCTACTCTTGTCGCATTTCCCCTCGCTGACTCGTTGCTACTCGTTTGTTTCTTCCCGGCAGGTACGGTGACGTGGCGGACTTGGAAGAGTACAAGGGTGGCCGCGACTTCGACGCCCTCAAGAAATTCGCTGACGAGAAACTCAAGGTAAAGAAACAAATATTGCTGCAACTTTGCCTCTTCATGATTCGCGTCGCCCTTTTTTTCTAGAACTTTTCTCTATTATCATGCCCCTCAGCGCCCTGTCTCGCCGCTATTTCGTGTTCCGTGTGGACGTGTGCTTTTCTAGGCCTCGTGCTCGCCTGCGAACATCGACTTGTGCGACGCGGACAAGAAGGCGGCTATCGAGAAGTTCCAAGCCATGCCTGCGGCCGACTTGCAGAAGGCCATCGACGAAAAGTCGGCAGAAATGGAGAAGGCGGAAGCCGACTTCAAGGCCGGCGTGGAAGGCCTCCAGAAGCAGTACGAGGGCTTTCAGGAAGCCAAGGAAGCCAAGCTCGAAGAGATCAAGGAGGCCGGCTTGAGCTTGATGAAGAGCGTGTCCAAGCACGCTGCCAAGGTTGCCAAGGACGAGCTTTAAGCTTTTCCTTGTCCTCTCTTTTTGACGCGCAGCTGCGATAGTATTCGGAATGGGTGTTTTTGGTTTTCCACAGTGCGACCGCCAATGAATGGAACGAAGTGAGATGCAAGCAGAAATAATGACGCTTCGAGTCTTTGAATGGACTCGAGGCTGACAACCAAAGAAATCGGCGGGTGGCTTTTCCAGGAGCTCAACCCCAAGTGTTTTCTTTACTTCAGCTTGAATCTCTTTTTGTACCAATGGCCTTGCATGCGTGTTATGTCATAATTTCCTTCCTTTATTCGTTCTCCAGTCACCAGAATTATTCCATACAAATATAAAAATTTAGAATCAATCGGTTCAATAAAAGAATCGACCCCAGAGATCAACAGCACGCACCTTAACCTTTGCTTAAATTTATAGTTCTAATTAGTTACCTCGGTAGGTTTAGATCTAGGGTTAGGGGCTCTCGGTGCAGTAACCAAGAAAACCGCGGGTTTTCCGGGTTTTTACCCACTTCGACTCAGCAGAAGATCCGGTAATTGCTAATTGCGCTGAAGGAAAACCCAGCAGCCTCGTGGGTTTTCTTGGTTACTGACTCGGTGTCTCGAATGCAAAAATCCGGAACCTGGATTCGGTTTCGAATCCTGATTACCCGATTACCCGAATCCCGTATTCAGAAGTACACAAGTACAGAAGTGAGAAGCAGAAGCCAGGTATTGATATGGAGATTGCTTCTTGCTAGGCGCAAGGACAAGAGGAAAAAGCTAGGAGCTAGGCAGTGGCAGCAGCCAGAAGTTTTGAACAAAGAGGTGAACACGGGCACGCAACGCTTATTAAATGCGAGCATCCATTGAAGTACCCGCTGGGATCGTCACTAGGTTGGGCGCGCGGCTGCGGTTCGCCCCTCTCACTGCAGCGTTTGGCTTGTTGGCTGACGACAATGGCGTCCCTCCAACACCACCTCCTCCTCGCATTCCTTTGCTGCTCGATTCTGGCCACACCGTGGGCTCATAGCCGCCATGGTTGTTGCCTTTTCCGCCACTGCCACCCTGTGCAGTAGTGGTGGTGGTGGCGTTGGCAGGTGACCTCAGGTCGCCTACGGTATAGGTTTCGGCCCGATACTGGCCTTGCCCATGTGAGCGCTTCACGGTGCGCGCTTGAGGCATCGGCGTGGGCACTCGCCCGGGCTCGTTCGCGCTCGCAGGAGCCGCCTTGAACTGAAGCTTTCTGCCTTTCGACGATATCTGTTTGCTGCCAGCGGCAGGAGTACTTGCACTCGTGTTGCCGTTATTTCCAGTGCCGTTGCCACTCTTGCGGCGGCGGTGGCTGCTGCGGCTTTTCATGGCAGCGGTGTTGGCGCCGATAGACTCGGTGGACTCACGCACGGGCCGACCAGTCAGATCGTTGATCAACTGAGCTGGGTCTTCGTCGTCATCGCCGCCACCGCCATTGCCTTCGTACTGGCTGTCCAAGCTTTCTCGAGATGCTCGGGTTTTGCGGTCGGTGGTGGTGGTGGCGGTGGTCTGGCTGGCTCGAGCTTTGTCGTTGGGCGTGTTCGGTGGCGGCTGCAGCTGATGGCCGTGGTATGAAATCTGTTTCAAGGGAATCAACAGCATTGAAAAAAAAAGAGAAGAAAAATAATGCAATGAAGGAGTATCGAATTGTTCAAACAAAGTGTCAGTAAAAGAATGCAGAAGCGAAGTGCGGCACGTTTTGGGCACTTAATATGAGTACCTTGTGCTTCCATAACGTAGCTTCGGTTGCCGTGTCGCGTGCTTGTGCAGCTTCTGTCAACTCGTAATGGCTGTTGTTTAAGTCGTCGTAGTACTCGTCCTTGTCCTCAAAGTCTTCTTCTTCGTAACGCCGCCCAATCTCTGGCTCTGGCGATTTGGTTGCGAAAGCTGCGTGGTGGTGACGTTGATGGTAATGAGGGTGGTTGCTATGTTGCTTAAGAGCACCGCCGTCAGCACTACCGAGCACGAACGAGTTTCGAGGCGACCGCAGACCGTCGCTGTCCATGCTGCCGCCACCCCCTCTTCCACCTCCACCGCCTTCGCCGGGTTCGTTCAGCATGCCCTGACGGTGCACCAAGGAAGTCAACACAAAACGAAAATTTATTAGTGTGAATGACAAGGGAACGAAAGTTTCTACAAGTTGGTGCAATTTACTTTCTTCCATCACAGCTCAGAGCTTAAGTCTGTGTTCTCCTGCGTCACTATCTCTCACGCACACTCTCATCCACTTTATATACAATTCAATTACATGTCCGATCAACATGCCTTTTTGCAGCCCCTGCTGCCACTATTTTTTTACCTGCCAGTGCGCTTTTGACGGTTTGAACTGAAAGAAATGGTTTCCGCTGGCGGTGCGCGCGGCCGAAGGCGAGTGCAAAAAGGACCCGATGCTAGGCAGACGGCTCGGCGGAGCTCGGTGAGGTGTCATAGCCCCACCGTTGTTCGTCGTCGTTCCGAGCCGAGGCGTCTTGGGTTTGGAGGGGGCAGGCACCCGCACCGCGCCACTGGAGAAGAACGCAGGCAGAGGCTTGGCCACACCACTTTTGCTCGGCTTGCTGCTGTTGCTGCTGTTGTAACGGTGGTTGTTGTTGCTTCCCCGCTTGCCAGTGCCGCCGCCGCTTCCACTTCTCACAAAAGATGATGCATGTGGAGACCGTGTTCTGTTTCTGTTCCCACCGCCCCCGACACCACCGCTGCTACTGCGCTCTTGCGTGGAAGCCGAAGGCGGCGGCAAGCGAAGTCTTTCAGACAACGCACCCACCAATTCTTCTCGCTGCAGAGTGTCACTGCGTTCGAACCTGAATTCGCTGTTGCCGTCGTTGCCATCACACAGTAGCAGAAATAAGTTGGGTGGGCGTTCACACTTCGCAATGCATTTCACTCGCCGGTAGGTACCAGGCCCAAACGCGAGAGGCCACAGGAATTTGTGCCCTGCTCCGCTCACGGCTTCCGAGCAGCAGAAACAACAACAACAACAGCTGGAGCTGGCTCGGGAACAACAAGTGGCGCATGCAGTGGCCTCAGTGAGACTTTCCACGTCTGGCAGGCGGGGCCACACGAGGGACAAGTCGCGTGAGGTGGAGGCAGCCACGTCGGTCGGCGCCCAGCTGTCCGTGCTCTCCGCTGCGGTTACCACGGCTCGCGATGGGTTGCCACCCGAGGCGCGTGCTCTCAACCCAGAGCTTCGCGTGCCTTCTTCGTCTTCCTTACCACTGTTGCTGCTGCGCTGTGAAGTGCAAATTCCCGCCAGACTCAGCGCTGTGGCCGCAAACGCAAAAGCCAGGAGCGCTGGCAACGGGTACAAGGCTACCAGAAGCACTGCTGAGAGTGGGCTAGGCACATCAAAGGCATGCACAACTACAGAGAAACAGGCGGATGCAGAAGTAGTTTGCGATCTGTTGCATAGACCGCTGCGTTGGTTGCTGTTCTCGTATTGTGCCTGCTCGTCGCTGAGAGATGGAGGCTTCAGTTTTGGCGCTGCCTTCTTTGAGAAACCTATAGCAAAGCAACAGCTGCTGAGGCACAGCAGGCATAGGCTTGCTACTGCTAGTGCAGTCCACGTGCTCCATTCCACCACGTTTCCATTCGGCAGATCGCAACCAACCAAGAGCCCACCTAGAAGCCTGTCGTCATCCCTGCTAGCGCTGCTGCTGTCGCGACTGCTACTGCCGCTGATCTGATCATCAGACGCTTCCAGAGCTCCAATATTCGTGTGGCACGGACTACCCGGTGCCCCTGCAACTACTGCGAGCATAACCAAAGGCCAAGCCACAATCGAAAGCTGATGCGCGCTCAAGGGCAAGCCGAGCAGCCAACTGCCCCATGCTAGCAAGTGCGCCCATTGAGCGAACTCATTTATTACGCTACTTCTGCCGCTGAGAGCTTCAGCTATGGAGGCATCTCTTAAGGGTACGAAAAGGCACACCGCACAAGCAGCAGCAACATGTGCATCGCCGTAGAAAAGATGGTGAACGCGGGCCAACACCTTGGGTTGAAGCGGGCTGCTGGTGTCATTGCTATCCTCAGAGGGCCCTCTCAATACACTCGGCAATGCTGCCTCCAGCATCGTCGCAAAGAGTACGTGTAGGGCTGCGCTGAACCAAACAATTACTAAAATTATACTTGTTACGCAACTTAGAGTTTCATTTGTGTTGTTGCTGCTGGCCCAGAGGACTAATTGGGCCACTGTGAGTGTGACGAAGGTGCCCCCTAAGAGAGAATCGGCTACCGAGGTTAAAATCTGGACCCCAGTCAGCCCGCAGCCGGGCATGCGCGTAGCATTGCGCCACGGACGAAGAAACATGCGATCCTGTGTTGGTTGACCTTTGAAAACTATTCACAGGTAGCTATCAACTCATAATGACCGAGTATATGTTCAAGCGCTGGTGGGAAGCTACCCTTGGCAAACGATTTTCATTTCGTTTTCACAACATTTTGTGACTCGGGCTTTTCAAAATTCTTCCAAAAATCTCAAAATCTCAGAAGTTGTTCATCGTCGTTGGTCGTAGCTTGATCCGAATCTCCGATCAAGGGTAGGGGGAATTCCCAACTCCAGGAGATGGCCTTGGGAATTCCCGAGATTCCCGGGAATTCCCATAGATTCCCATAGATTCCCGGGAATTCCCAGATATTTTGGGAATCCAGGATCGCAGGAGGCAGCCAAACCCCGGCCTCCCTTGAGAACTTTTTTGGTTCATTATCAACCCGATTAACTCTTGACAACACGTTGATACCTAATAAGAAACAAGAAGCTCTGGCATTGACGCAGACTCGCGCCATATCCACATCTATAGCGCTCAAGACTCCTCTGTGTTCTTGTCTTTATTATTGCGCCAAGTGAAATGAGGAAATTTAGTGAGCCAATTCAAGCAAAAATCATTCCCATGCGCGTTCGTAAACCTCCTCGCCCTTGCTCTCGGAACTAGAATCCGAGTCAACTGCACTTTCGATGACAATCTTCTTGACTCGGTACAGAACCCGCATGTTTAGTCCAGCACGGAGGAGAACAAGCCCCTTGTCTTTCTTCAGCGAGTTTCTAGTATTGATCATGACGTTATTTTTCATCGGCTTTGCAGCGCGCTCAACACTGATTGAGCCAGTGGAGCGCATGGACAGCAGGCGCTTCGCGACATGCGTGTAGAAATCCGACGCTGGCGCCCACGCCTTGAAGAAAACAAGTCGTCCGTTTTGGTAGCCAGTTTCGTCGAGATATTTGCCAAAATCTTCGAATGTCATCTGTTTCTGCAGCGCGATCTTTTCCTCCATCGTTTTTGCCTCTGGGCGTGGCTTCGTGAACAAACTTTGCCACACGCCACTTTGAGTCTTGAATTGTAGTTAGTCCTCCATAACTTCACGCCGTAGAGCCATGATGCGATCGATCTCGGCGGTGTTTTCAGGCGTGCCAGTAGGCTCCGGAAGCGGTAAGAAGAATGTAATCATATTCCTCTCCACCACGGCCTCATGCTCAATGTATAGAGAATGGGTAAAAATTTTAGGAGGATACTACATGTCATGGTGCTAATTATTCCTCTCATTGTTGTAGCAGAAAGGTATTGTTGTCTTTTGGGGGCCCCGTAGGGCCCCGGGTATTAGAGCTGAATGCAAGTCAAGGGCAGGTAAGTAACTCCCTTCTTTCCCGGATAGACTTCAAGGA
>Ga0307979_1001799_pt1 | contig 15114 bp, 22 predicted proteins | sample OrgLakmetage1058_FD_201833 | JGI IMG/M metagenome (GOLD analysis project Ga0307979, IMG submission 201833) | Saline water microbial communities from Organic Lake, Antarctica - #1058 | ecosystem: Environmental > Aquatic > Non-marine Saline and Alkaline > Saline | place: Antarctica: Organic Lake...
GTTGAGTTCGAAGTTGGACAAAATGTCGGATTCAGTCACCGGTCAAACGGTGGTCGATCCAAAGGGCTATTTGACGGACCTCAACAGCATCAAGGTAAGTTAATGAATGAATAGTTCAGTTACGGTTTGTATCCATTTGAATAGTGCTTCAGCAGTAGTACTTTTACTTCATTCGCTTCTGTCGATTATCTATTAACTGTCTATTTTAGGCTTCCGATGTAGGACTTTGGAAGTTTTTTAAAGGATGCCTCAACATCTGTTTTTCCTTCTCCTTATTCTACTCTCATCCTACTTTTTCTTCTTCTCACCTCAGGTCAACTCCGACGCCGAAGTGGGGGACATCAAGAAAGCCCGCCTTTTGCTGCGCTCGGTGACCACTACCAACCCCAAACACGGCCCCGGGTGGATCGCCGCAGCACGGGTGGAAGAGTTCGCCGGCAAGATTGTGGCGGCGCGCGCGGTGATGAAGCAAGGGTGCGAGACCTGCCCTGAAAGCGAAGACGTTTGGCTGGAGGTAAGAGGAAGAATCTAAAGGGTGATGCGTAATATAGGTGATGTGTAATGTAGTGCGAAGAATCCTATATGACCAAGAAATTGTACGATGCGAAGAAAATAGAGGACGAGAGAGGAGATGGCGGTGGTGTTTTCGATCGGATGCTCTCGTCTATTGATCCTTGCTCTCTTCATTTTTGTACAGCATCCACATAACTGCAAGCATCCTTTAATTGCTTCCCTTGCGCGTTGTACCCTATCCCTCCTGTTTGCTTTCCACCCAGGCGGCCCGTCTGCACTCGGCTGACAACGCCAAGACCATCTTGGCCAACGCCGTGCACCATCTGCCGCATTCGGTCAAGATCTGGCTGCAAGCCGCGGAATTGGAGACGGAACCGGAGCGGAAAAAAACGGTAAAAAAACATTTAGCTTTTATACATGCATTTGACATCTTATGAAGGCAACACGTGTTCTCTTCTTTTTTCTTCTCCGGCTCCTCATTTTGTTTATTCTGTGGCTTTCACCCTTCCTAATTTAACGATCCTCTTTTTCAAGCACTATCTACTTTTTCTTCCTTCTTACCCTCTTCCCAATCCCATGACTCTATCAACACAGGTGCTTCGTCGCGCGCTGGAGTTTGTGCCCAACAGCGTGAAACTGTGGCGCTGCGCCATTCAACTGGAGGATGCCGCCGACGCGCGTATCATGTTAGGGCGAGCCGTGGAGTGCGTGCCCCACTCGGTAAGCGTCTTGACTGTGACTTGTCTGTGCTAGTATGAGTGGCGTTTGTTTACATGTACTGGAGTGTTATGCGTTGGGCGATGTTTACGTGCCTGCATTCCTTCTGTCTTTCGATATTCTGTCTATCTATCTCATGATGCATGTTCTTTTTACATTTATGTACTTTTTTTCTCGAACTCAATATCACCAAAAATATACTACATTAGGTGGACATGTGGCTGGCCCTGGCGCGCCTTGAGACTTACGACAAGGCTCGCGCAGTGCTCAACGCCGCTCGCGCCGCCATCCCCACGGAGCCCGCCATTTGGATCACCGCTGCGAAGCTGGAGGAAGCCCATGGAAATGCGGAAGCCGTCGGGCGAATCATTGAAAAAGCCATTGGGGTCCTGACCCGAGACCAGGTGAAGTGTGAAAGAGGGAGCGAGCACACACGAGTTTGCATGGGAGAGCATGCACGAATGCTTATTCTATTCTTGTGGGATGCAAGATTTCTTTCGTTTTGAGTTTTCTATTTCTTTTTTCTTGCCTCACGTTGGGATTTCTCCTTCCACTCTTGCTGTGTTTTGAATGCGATTTTGGATGCCGTCGTATTCAAGGTGGTGATCGACCGCGAGCAGTGGCTCAAGGAAGCGGAGGCGGCCGAGCGCGCGGGGGCGCCGAGCACATGTGCGGCCATTGTGCGGCACAGCATTTGGCGCGGGGTCGAAGACGACGACCGGAAGCGCACTTGGATGGACGACGCCCAGTCTCTACTGGGAAGGGACGCGGTGGAGACGGCCCGAGCAGTGTATGCGCACGCCCTGACGGTGTTCCCGACCAAAGCCGGCCTGTGGAAAGCGGCAGTCGACCTCGAGCGGCGCCACGGTAAGAGCATGGTTGGTTGGTTGTCTACTGGCAATCCTTATTGTGCTTCATGCAGCATGCAGTAAGTTGTCCTTGCTCTTCTTTTCTTCAATCGTTCTGATCTAGTCTTTTCCACTCTCTCCCTTTCTCGAATTTCATCTCTGACTCTGATATTTCTTCGTTCTCCTTCTCCCTCCGTGTCTTCTTTCTTCATACCCTCCAATTGGGTTTTCCACAGGTACTCCGGACTCTCTGGAACAGCTCTTGTCAGCGGCGGTGGCCAAGTGCCCCGGTGCGGAGATTTTGTGGCTAGTGTGGGCCAAGGAGAAGTGGAGCCGTGGGGACGTAGCGGGCGCGCGGGAAGTGCTGGTGAACGCCTTCAAGGTGAATACTGATCGTGAAGGAAGGAATATGGATCCATAGGCAGTTCAAATGATAGAAAATACGTAGATATCTTCTTTTACAACTATTGCTTAGCTCCTAGAGGGGCATCTTCAGCTCCCACCTTCAGCTCCCACCTCGTTTCCTCTTAATTTTTATTTTTGAATCTCATCGTATCTCTTCTTTCTTTCTTTTTTTCTCTGATTCTCAGGCCAACCCCGACTCGGAAGACATTTGGCTCGCCGCTGCCAAGTTGGAGTGGGAGAACGACGAGTTCGAGCGGGCCCGCATTCTGCTCCAGAAAGCGTGTGGCCGCGCGCCCAGTGCTAAGGTGTGGATGAAATTGGCGCTGCTGGAGCGAGAAGTGGAGCTCAACAACCAACTCAACGGATCTCTTTCTTCCTCGTCGTCGGCTGTCACCCCCGGAGAGTTGGGAAAAGGCGACGAATTAGCCCACGAGCTGGCGACTTTGGACGAGGCCATCGCCAAATTCCCCGACTTCGCCAAATTTTATCTCATGGCGGGGCAGGCGTGCGAGCGCGCCGCCGCTGCGGCTGCGGCTGGAAATACTACATTAGGCGGCAACGCGGTTGGAGCAGCAGCAGGAAGCAGCCGAGCTTTGGAGCGCGCGAGGACTTACTACCAGGCAGGGCTGCGGCGCTGCCCGCAGTCTTTGCCCTTGTGGATCACCGCTGCGGGGCTGGAAGTGCGGCTAGGCCAGGAGACGAAAGGGCGGAGTTTGCTGGAATTGGCGAGGCTGAAAAACCCGAAGAGCGATTTGGTAAGTGAGGGGGGTCAATGCGAACTTTTGTTGTTGCCTCCTTTCTTTTTCTTTTTTTTTGTTTAGCAGTATTTCATTCTTTTATTTCTTTTAACACGTGCTTCTGATTCCTGCTTACTCTTCCCCTCTTCTTAATCTATTTCACCTTTTTTTTCCTAGCTGTGGCTGCACGCGGTGCGCCTGGAAGCGAAAGGCAGCCACGAAAAGGCGGCGAGTGCGCTCATGGCCAAAGCTTTGCAGGAGTGCCCCGACAGCGGCCTCCTCTGGGCCGAAGACATCGCCACCGCTCCGAGGCCTGCGCGGCGGGGGAAGTCCATGGAGGCGCTGAAACGGTAAAGAGAATTAGGAAGAAGGCTGAGGAAGGGAGGTTTACGGGTGGAATGTTGTGGGACAGATCAAGTGCAGGTCGGCATGGTAATCTTGGGTTCGTGACACTGCGAAAATTTTCGTAAAATCAATCCAAAAAAAACATCCATAAGAGGGAGATAGCAAACACCTTTCCATTCTCGTCTCATTCCTTTTTATTCTCCATGGGGGTTATAATGCAACTTATCCCCTCCTTCTTTTTCTTGACCATTCCGTTCCTCCAGGTGCGACAACGACCCGTGGGTGATTGGTGCAGTGGCGGCCCTCTTCAGCGACGAGCGGAAGCACGCCAAGGCCCGCAAGTGGTTCGACCGCGCGGTGAAGATCGACGACACGATTGGCGACGTGTGGGCCCACTACTACGCCTTTGAGCTCAAGCACGGGGCCGAAGACACCCAACGCGACGTGCTTCAGCGGTGAGTGAAATGAGATAACACGCACTATCTGTTAAACATAGCTAGTACTCGCGCACCTATTGAACTTCTGCCTGCCCCCCCCCCCCCCAAATTTCCCCGCCGTATTCTGTTTTTTGTTTGCTGTCGACTTGTTTCTCTTGTATGTCCTTCTTTCAAATCTGTGTTCCTTGGCTGTTGCGGTTGTTCTTGTTCTTGTTCTTTCAGTTGCGTGGCTGCAGAGCCCAAGTATGGGGAAGTGTGGTGCAGCGTGGCCAAGGACCCTACTAACCGAAAACTGAAAAAGGGACAGGTGCTCGAGCTCGCTGCCGCCAAATTTCAAATTGCGTAATAGCAGGAAAACGGATTAGGCAAAAGAGGGGTAGCGCGGTAAGACTAGAAGTCAATTAAGATCTTCAATGAAAGCCGATAATCCATTTCATTTGTTTTCCTGTTTAGAACTTAGCGTGCGGCCTACGAAGCCCCTGTCTCGGTCTCGGTTCTCGGAGGTGTATATCCGCTACCACACTACCACGTACCACAAAGCTCAAAGCTTCAAACCACAAAAGGCTAGGGATGTACGCTCCGCGTATATACGTACACAATGTATATACGGTATATACCGTATGTCATTTTCACGCTGCATCTCGCGTGTTCCGTATGTCTGTGGATTTTCTCCCCATGGTGCATGCGGATTGTAAGCTGCGTCGCGCCAACAGCCTCCGCATTCAAGCCGCTAAGAAGCCTCAGCTAAATAGAATGTAAAGCTCATCAGACTGTAAGGTTTCGGCGCGATCGCATGCGCCATTAACTCTAGATGCGTGGTAGAATGCGCGGTGAACAACGTGTAGAAGAGCTTGTTTGTCTGGCAGCAAGCTTGCACTGCGACCATACGGCGCCAAAGTTAACCCAAGATAATGATCTTGAAGGCTCAGAATCATACTTGACTGTGAGTATGGTTGCGCTGTTGCTCTTGTGTGTATCGGCTTTCGAACAACGCGCTCAACTAACACCATCACGACATCTTCGACGACACTCTTTCTCGACATACGGACTACAGGTACGGTATCTACCGTATTTACGGTATTTGCCGTATGTGAAATTTTCATACATACGGGTACGTACATCCCTACAAAAGGCCAATGTTTGAAACTTCATGTTTGTGATAGATACATAACTCTGGTGTTTACTAAAGTGACTGTTATTAATATGTTCATAACGCCATGGGGGCTAGACCTACAGCAATCGACTAGTTCTCTATCAAACCCTACTTCCAAGAGCAATAATGGCGCTTCGTTGGTCCTAGTGGTGCGATCTTCTCTCGCGCACACCGAACCAACCAAATGTGGCGGCTAATGGAGATAACACCAAATAACTATTCAAGACCGTCCCGAATTCCTAACTTCGGGTGTTCTCTGTGTTCTGTGAACCCAGATAGAGCGAACCAAATGTCATAGCGCACTCTGCTTTGTGTACTTCACCGCATTCACAACCGCAAGCCCAATAAACCATTTCAAAAAGGAAAAATAAGGTGAATTGTTTTCACTTCTCAGCGTCTCTTCTCGCTTTCTTGGCACTCACCAGAGCATCTGTCGTGAAAATAGTCACAGCAATCGGGATTGCCACTGCCACCACGTTTTTCGTCAAACCTCGGGTCGCAAATTTCACAGCGCCTAACTCGCGCATGAGCTTTTGAAACGAGTCTTTCACGCCCAAATCTGTTTTGAACATTTCGTTGCGGAGCACGTCCAGAGGGTTGGTCAGAGCGGCGCCCGACACTCCCGCGACCACACTCTTGATCGCAGAGCGCACCAAGACTTCTCGGGGAGTGGCGTCACGGCCCGGCTGGGGCGATTTCGGAAGCCAAGCTTCCATGGCATCCCGGCACGCAATCGCAGACATGTATTTGGGTACCGTTTTCATCACGCCGGCCGACGTTCCGTGCCACAATTTCCACACACCTTTCTCGCGCGCAATGCCTTGCATGGCAGCGATTGCAGACGCATAGGGCGAGGCAGGGTTTTGCACGGTGATGGTAGCCCGCACCAGCGGCTGATTCACGACTTGTACTATTGTACTTACTATGAGCGGCGGCGCAACTGTAGCAGTGGCTAAATCCACACCACGGTCCAGCAAGAGCTGCTTGCCGCTGTCGGAGCCATAAAAGATGGCTCCACGAGCCCACGCCATGCCGCCAACCACCGCCACCACACCTTTGTATGGCGGCATCATGGTCTCTAAATACTTGGCCACGAAGCCACCTTTAGGGTTGGTAGCAAAGCCGGACTGCGAAATCGCAGACGCTTTCCACAATGGAAAGTTGATGACAGCCGCAACCGTCGATGCTAGAAAGTAGCAACCTAGTATAGATAATTTGAATTGAGCATTATATCATCGAGAAAAGATGTTTGCCAGTATGCAGGCTGAAGCACTTTTTTTTGGCGAGTGAAGAGCTCACGCTGGGCATACAAGGAGAGGTTAAGCTGAAAGTTAAGACTAGCATAATTCAAGTGATGTATTGTCGCACCTGGATCATCTTTAGGTGACATGGGGAATAGCTCAAAGATGTGCTGGCGAGGTCTAGGACTGAAGCAAGTGTTGAGCTATACTTATTATGCCATTGCCATTGTGTCGCCGGTCGAACCGTTGAGATTTTTAGGTTGACGTGGAAGAAAAGCACGCTATCCCCCTGTATAAGGAATTGTTGCTCAAGCAAGGGGTTGGCTCAAGTGCTCAAGTACGGCGACGTGATCTATACTGGCCCTATGCAGCAAGAAAGGGGACTGGTGATGCAAAGAGCGGCTGGCACCCGCCGTGTGGCAAGAACACTGAGCCGGTTCCCCGCTGGGGCAAAAAAATAGCCCGGAGAATTGCTTCGTGTACCTTGGACGTGAAACACAGTGGGCACTCATACACTAACTCAGACCCCGCCGACTTGATCGGAGGGAAGACTACCTTTGAAAGTGTGCTATTTCTGCCCTCGTCTTTCTTCGCACTGGGGAGTATAATCAAATCTAATCTAATCTCAAGTTCAAAGTTGCTTGTGAGTCGGAGTCGCATGTATATGTACTCGCTAGCTTAAAGTCGCTCAGAGCTGCGGTTGCATTAAGGTGTTTGGGAATAGATTATACATCAGAGTGGTACGGATGATGCCTCTATAAATTCGCAAGCTCGGGCATAGAACAGAGAACATAATTTTCTGAGCCCCCTCCGAAGGGGTATTGGACTTGGTAACAAACAGATCAAGGCGCCATCTAATCAGCGTCAGCAGGTTATCCTGAGTCGGCCTTTTAGCCAGGCCCAGGAACTATTTGGCCCACCTTTTGCGCTATGAGTTCCTTAGCAAGCGCACGGCCGCACGCGCTCAGTCCGCCACGGCGCCTGAGGTGACCCACGGCGCAGATCGAACAGCAGTGCACCGCCCGGCAGCTCAGCGTTGCTTAATCGAACGGTGGTTTCGTTGTCTGTTCTCACGGCAGCGGGGTTAGGCGGCTCGGCGGTAGCGTCGAATGTGGCCTGCGGTTGGAGCAGCGGGCTGAAGGCCGAGGAGGCGGCCACGATCTTCCAAAAGGCGCGTGCACTCCCGAGCCGACCTGCGTTCGCTTCCGTGTTCAGCGCAAAGGCAGCAGACGCATCGCCCGCCTGTAACGCCGCCACCTGCGCGAGAACAACCATCTCAGGTGGGGCATCGTCAGGAGGCGGCGCACTCTTGGGTGGCGGCAGCGGCGGCTCCTCGGCGTGGGCACTGCTGGCTGCGACCTCAATGGATTTGATTGGCGGTCGCCCCACGAACGCAGTTAGCTCCGACAAGCGCACCCATCGCTCACCGTGGTGGCCCCAGCGGCCGCACAGCTCCTCCGACCAGAAAGCTTCGGCCACAATCTCTGCGGACGCGAGCACGGCCGTGGAAGAGCGGTTGAAGTGTTTGTTGCCGTCAGCAACGATGACGCGGTTGTTCCGCACTGCCTTGAGGTTCCGCCACTCCTCGCTGTCGGCCCAGCCCAGCCGCTCAAGCTCAGCCGCTGTGCGCTCCATGGAAAAACCGCACGGGGCTAGCAGAATCACGTCAGCCTCAGCGAGGGCGGCGAGGTTGACAGTGGGTGAGTGCCCACCCTTCTCGCCAACCACCATGCGACCACCTGCTGCCTCAATGCATTCGGCGATCCAGTAGCCGGAGCCCATCACTGGATTGAGCCACTCGACGTGCGCCACAGTTGGCGGTGGCTTCTCTCCACGCGCAGCGGTGCTCGCAGCTGCAACAACGGCAAAGGATGCGCGTAGGTGAGCAACGAGATTCGCTCCACGCGCAGGCACGCCCAGCGCATCTGCGATGGTCACCACGTCGGCGAAGACGTCGTCAAGCGTGAGGGGCTCAACAGTAACTATTCTGACGCCCGGACCAAGCGCTGAAGTTTCATCTTGCCCGCACGCAGCCGCGAGGTCTTTGTCAGTGACGGCGCAGATGCGGCACTGGCGCTGCGTGATCACGATGTCGGGCTTGAGGGCAACGATGCGCTCGCGCTCCAGGTGGTACACTGGGCCGCCTGAGGCGCTCTGCGCCCGCACCTGCGCGTCAATCTCTTCCGAACTCGCAGAGGGGTCGACGTAAGGCGCAGTGACGGCAGGAAGCGCACGGACCAGCTCGGGCGCGTCACAACCGTGCGAGCGGCCGACCAGGCAGTGCGCCATGCCCAGTCGCGCTACGATCTCCGTGCACGCGGAGAGCAAGGAAACGACGCGCGGTGGCTGAGCCAATGTGCTGGTATTATTGGACGTCATTCTCGATTGCTTGGGAATAAATTGGGTCTTCGGCGCTAGTCTGTCGTGTTCCACGGCGCACTTCTATGCGTTCATTCACCGAGGTTGGTGTCTGACTTTTAGGCTTTTAGGCCTTACAAAAATACGTCAAATATTTGACCCAAATACGTCAATCAATACGTCAGTACCGTAAATTACGTCATATTAGGGCATATTCCCACTATATGCATGGCAAACGCCGTATATAGGCGTATACTTGATGACGTGTTCGTGATGACGTCAGCAGGAAAAAGAATACGTCGCGACGTATTTGCCTTATTTTCTGGAGAAAATACGTCAGATGTTTTATTGTAGGGACTACTGACTTTCGAATCTCGTATCTTTGTGCGACGCGCATACGTGTTTGTCCGTTGATGTTGATGTGGTGGCTCTGTGGCTCTGGCTTCACCTTGGCCAATCAGGGCACAGAGTGGTGGAAGTAACGAAGTAACTTTACCGGTCATAAAATGATTTTGAATTCTGAAATCTGCGCTCAAGCGCTAGCACTCAAGCTAAGTACACTATCTGAAGCTAAGTTGGGAGTTTAGGTAGGAGCTGGGTGCTAGCCGGAGCCCTTCGCATTTGTTCAGAGGTGTACTAGCCGTAGGCGCAGGAATGGATTCCGATTCTGGCAACAAACGTAAAAAGCGCATGCTCGATAAGCAACTTGGCTCAGCTGCCCCAAATTCGAGTTGTAAGAATGCCAATAGCGCTCAGTTCGCAGCTGATGAGGCTTCTCTTTCATCAGGTCTGAGAGATGGTAGCGATAAAGTTGTGATTACGGATCCAACAATTTTGAGTGCTTGCCGAGCAGCACTGATGGATAGTTCCCTTGCGTCTCGCGCTATCCTCACAAGACACCGGGCTTCAATTGATCCTAACTTGACAAAAGTCCTTGAGGCCGTCGGAAGCTACACGAATTCGGTAAATCTGCCCACTTCTATCCTTGCCACAACCACTGTGATTGCTCTGTGATCCATCACCACCTCTATCACGGAGTCTCGCTCCCGAGTATTGGTATCTGTATAATCCCTCGCATTTGCACTATTTTTGGGTAAATCGCGCGCATGATTACTCTTGTTAGATTGGCTCCGACTCAATCCGAGAAGCCGTAGAGAAGGAGGACGTTGCAACAGCGCAAGCACTGATTTTAGCTGGCGCTGATATCACCTTCAGGAAACGTTCAAATGAGGAAGAGTGGTGGTCATATGTAAGTAAGGATGCATCTGAAATGATTTGAAAGTACCTTGTAAATGAGACAGTTCTTCTTTTTTTTCCTCGCCTTCCCTTGAAATTCCTCACTATCTCTCAAACATCTGCGATCGAATAACTTATGAATTTGGTTGACCACAAGCATGCCGCCCCTCTTTTCGACCTGGCCACCGATGGCGCCTGCCGCGACCTCCTGACACACCACAGTGCCGTCCTCGATACTCTCAAGTCAACCCCGGAGGCCCTCGTTCATGCCGCGGCTGCGCACTGCGCCTCACTCGCTGCATCCGCGACGGACTTCACTTCCGAGCCAGCGCTTCCTCTGCGTGCATACCACTTCGACCCGTTTTTCCTCTGGGCCCCTTCTTGTGCTCGTGCTGCAGTGGTTGCCTGGGCGCGTGACGCTCTCATTGTTGAGCTTGCAGGCCCCATTGCACCCTTTTCAGAGCTGCCACTCGATTGCGCCGGTGACGTCTTGGAATACTTTGAGATGGAAATGCCTCGCGCGGAGTCTCAGCACCTAGTGGCACACTGCTTGTCGCCAGAGGCCTATGCATGGGTGCGGGCAGTGGTTATGGCAGCAGTGATGGTGAGAATATTGTGCTAATTTCTATCGATTCCTACAACCTTTGAGCTTCATACTCGTCACTGTTTCAAACGCCTCCCCTTTCAATTGCACTTAAGGCGAATGCTGAAGATGAGTTTATGCACGCAGCATCCGAAGGCGACGTTGATGCAGTGCAGAATTGCCTCAAATGCGGAGTCTACGTAGACATGCGCAATTCGGTGAGTGCGGATTCGCGACAGTAACGTCGCCAAACGTGCTTGCAATCTTGTCCTTTTCTTACTTTGTTTGACATGCTTGAAGTGGCAGATCAGACGTCGTGTTATTATTGTCTAAGGATTTGTTACCACCAGTTTCTTACCATAAGTCCCCCTACCCCCCCTTGTCCATCTCCATCTCATTCATAGATTTTAATATTACTGTTTCTAGTCACCCTAGTAATTATTTCCTCTGTCGCATGCTTGGTATTTCTATCACACCAGGACGATTCTACGGCTCTCATGCTGGCTGCTTCGGGATACGACGACGGCGATGTCATTAAGCTTCTCCTCCAAGCAGGCGCTGACATCAATGCCAAGAAATCCGTACGTTGCAAATTTTAAGTAAATCAAACACAGTCATGGTAACCAAACAGGGACTTCATATAGTGTGATTACCTTGCCTTGCTTCATACTTCCCACGGATATATATTTTTTGTGCTTCGTTTCACCGCTCTATGCAAAGCATGTCAGTTTAGTTGCCCCTTCTTGCTACTCTGCTCTTGCAATGTGCGTTCGATCATTCAAGTTTGGCCATACAGCTCTGATGCTCGCTGCTATGAAGGGCCACGATAAAATTGTAGACGTTCTCATCAAAGCAGGCGCTGACAAGGATGTTACTGACATGGTATCGATTTGCACATGAATGAATATATCTTGTGTGATCATTTGCGCGCATCTTTATGCCCTAAGTCACTAGATACAAGTTCCCTACAGTACGTGTGCTTCGCTGTATTTCATCTTTTCACCGTCCTCTCTGCCTTTTTTATGTATCTACTTACATGCATTTTAAACACTTTTTTTTTTTGCAGCGCGTGTACCCCCTTCTCTCTCTCTCTCTCTCTTCTGTCCATTATTTTACTTGCGCTCTGTTCTTTCTTCCTTTGTACGCACGGCCGCCTCCTACCAACAGAGTAACAGCACTGCGCTCATGCACTGCTCCTTCGATTTCCTCGCTCCCTGCGCAAAGCTTCTCCTGGAAGCTGGCGCCGACACTGAAGTTCATTCGAACGAAGGGGTGAGTTGTGCGCGTTCCCATGCACATGTGTGCATTTGAGTTAATATGGAGGAAGATATTCACAATTCAAAAGTGTAAATACAGTGGATGCTCCCTTTCTGCTGCTATTTCTTTTTCTTGCATGTTCTGTATCGCACCTCCTTCAAATTCTCTTCAAAAAATCGTCTATTCTTCTCCCTTCGCTCCTCTTTCCGCTGCTATCTATGTTTTGCTTGCTTCTACTTTCTTATTTTCCCGCGCCAATTCGTGCAAACTTTGCTTTTGCCTTGTCAACAGTTTGGGCATTCGGCATTTACCATTGCTGCAACGTATGCCCACATCAAAATCGTGCGACTTCTCCTGAAAGCGGGTGCAAACATGGAGACGCCAAACGAAGTAAGTGACATACATGTGCACGCGCACTTATGAATGCTGCTTTTCTCCATAGGAGGAGACAAAGAGGGAGACAAGGAGAAGACATTTTTGTTGTTACGATTCTTGTTTCGAGCATATTGTGTTGCCAATTTACCATCGTGCGACTGTCTATTTATGTGTTCTGCCCTTTGCAACGCTTCTCTTGGGTCTATTACTGGAGTCGCCAACTTCACATCTTATCGCATGCTCTATCTTTATAATCGATGCAGGAGGGAGACGCACCGTTGCATTGTGCTCTAAGTAGGGGAGATCGGCCTACCGTGAAGCTCCTTCTGAAAAAAGGCGCCAACAAGGAGGCCAAAGATAAGGTGCAGAACACTCTCGCCAAGAATGGCATTTTGTTTATCGTTCATCTCTTCGAGGCCATGATGCTTCTTCTAATACTTACACCCCTTCACGGAATTAGCCTTTACCTTTAAATTTCTTGAAGTTGTGTGTACGAGTAAAGCTTATTTCGCATTGTATCTTTCAATCAAAGTGCCCCAAATTCTTCCCTGAATTCCCTGTGCATCTTGCTTCATTTAAATGCATCGTGCGTGTGCGCGTGTGTGCTGCAATCCTTATAGCATGGCAGGACAGCCAGGGAGTACGCCTACGGGTGCAACTACTACGGTCGCAAAAGAAACTTGTTTGACCTCTTCGAAGAGTAACGCGTAACGCAAGATTTACTTGTAGGCACGGAGAAAAGGTGGAGATGGTGCTAGCACCTGCTTAGTCATATGTTTGGCCATCAATTAAGAATTCAGATCAGAAGATTAAGGAAGGGGGACTCAAAACTACTTTAGGTTTCTCGGACATGCCACATGCCTCCTTTATCCTTCGGTCCTTAGGGGGGGTCGGAGGCCGGGGGGGGTAGCCAAGTTCCAATCAGGCAGCTCTAGGTGCAAGCTAATCCGGCCGATACCATAGCTGTATATGAGCCGGGTCCTTCTCGGTTGATCACATAGGAATTTAGGAACGTAACAAGGAAAGGAAGTGCCTGACATTCAGCATATCAGATCAGCGAAAAAAAATATACGTTTATAATAATTTATACTCATACTAATACAGTGGCGTTCCTTGAGTTCTGAGTTCTTGAAGGGTGATGTAGTGGCATCCATAAACCCACATACGCCGTTGCGATAAGCGCACGTCAAGTCCTGGAACGGGTTTTGCTAGAGGCTTAACGCTAATGCAGCTCAAGCTCAAGTGACTGGATTTGGCATTACTCATTCGCGGTGCGGTTGGCCTTTTCCCTTGTTTTGCTTAGGTGGGTGTTCGGTCTAGTCTAGTCTAGTTAATACTCCCCAAAATACAAAGAAACACCACTGTGGCAAATAGCAACAGAAAAATGTAACCTTCAGAACAAGTCTGGCTGAGCTGAGTGTCCTTTTGCGTAATGAAATTGTAATCATTTTCTCTCGAGGTGCCCTTCAGCCGCCAGGCATCAGGAAGTTTGGGAATGGATTGAGTCAGCTGTCTCCACTTCGACCTGTCCTTGGAAATGGCGATCCACTCATCGAAATCCTTCGAAATGCCCTTACTTTTGAGCGCGTTTTCCAACGCCCTGCCCCAAGTCATCTGTGGACACCCGGTTGGTCGAATAAGTTCGGAGAGCACGAATATAAAAGCAAATACTGGGCGCTGACTGTCTTTTGTTGTCCTGAATCCGTGCGATAAGCAGAGGCATCATGGGACTTGCGAACCAGAGCCCTAGAGGCAGCTGGGGAGAAACATATCCAATGCAGGTTGCGGTTACAGGGGAGGGATGAATGTGTTCATGTTGTGATGCTGTGATGTTTTGTGACTCTCGCTGTGTGATGTTGTGATTCAGAAATTCAGAGGATTCAGCGACCCGGCCGGGTCATCATGTCATCATACGCAGGAGCAGCAAGCGAGAAGAATACAAGCTCTAGCTAGCCGAAGCAGCTTCGAGGCGGTGGTGTCTAGACATCTTGCTTCCTAGGTAGGAAGTACTCTTGCAGCATGACCTCAAACGCTCCCTCGACCTCAGCGGGTAGCGATGTTGTTTCGCAAATGTTGAAACGTGTGACGAAAGACATCATGGCTAGGAGTGAACCTAAAGACGAGAAGGCACCGAAAAAGAAGCGCTCAAAAAAAGTGCGGCGGGAAGGAATTCGTCAGAGCGCTTATCTTGGTACGTTTTAGGTGATCCTAATTTTCTAGCCTTTGTTCTAAGCTTCACGAATGTCTCTCTAACGAAATCCATCATGTGTTGCCTTGACTTTGATAAAACAAACAGCGAACGCAGCGTTAGAAGAAGAAAAAAATGCAGAAAGAAAGCGAAGAATGAAATCAGCGGTTAAAATGCTGACATCGAAAGCCATGCGAGGAGATACAGCGAAGGTGACTGAAATCATTCGGCGTCACCACACAAAGAAGTAACCTCCAGAATGATGTGCAGGGTGCTCTCCGATAGAGGGGCTTCGAGAGCTGAGGCCTAGATGCCATTGTATAATTCCTCTTGAAACTGAAGCGAGCGAAGCCATTTATCGAAGAGTAGAAGAACGCATGCATTACCGGCGCTTGCTGTGGGCGCCATGATTTTACTAAACTCGTAAAAATGTGCGTGGCAAGTTTGGAGTTTGCTCGATTCCCAGATGTCCGTGGCGAATAGCACCTACGCACCTAGAGGCTACACACTATGCACGCTACACGTAGAAACACAGAGGGGCGGCGCGCTATTTCCCAGGTATCAGGTAACTGCCTTGTTTCTCAATACCTCCAAAAACCGAACTCGAACTCGAACTAATACAAACCCAAATGGCACAGAAGCCAATGCTGCGGGCAGAAGTGGGAATGCGCGTGCGTTGCGCAAACAAAGCAAGTGCGGAATGATTCAGGAGGGAGAGGGG
>Ga0307979_1001800_pt1 | contig 15113 bp, 18 predicted proteins | sample OrgLakmetage1058_FD_201833 | JGI IMG/M metagenome (GOLD analysis project Ga0307979, IMG submission 201833) | Saline water microbial communities from Organic Lake, Antarctica - #1058 | ecosystem: Environmental > Aquatic > Non-marine Saline and Alkaline > Saline | place: Antarctica: Organic Lake...
TTCTAGTCTAGTCTAGTTAATACTCCCCAAAAATACAAAGAAACACCACTGTGGCAAATAGCAACAGAAAAATGTAACCTTCAGAACAAGTCTGACTGGGCTGAGTGTCCTTTTGGCTTCTGAGGTTTACGGTTTACGCCGATTGGTTGACACCCTACTTGATTCCGGTGGCTAACATATGTCTTTCCCCTGCAGGAATCTAAGGCAATTATTTAATTCTGCCGCGTGAAGAAGCAGGACACCACCGACTGCCGCAATGGGATTAAATACTTGTAATTCCAGCACAGCTTTGAATCTTTATACTTTATACGGTGTCTACAGTCCAAAAAGGAGGTACCATTTCAATCCTTCTAAATACAGCGACATATGGCCCTCTGGAATACCTAGAACAGCTATCAAATTGCTTCATCGAAAATCAAGGCACAGAAAACGCGGCCAGATACCAGGCACAAGTAACCGTGCTAGATTAGAGACCGAGGCGCTTCCTGCCCTTGTGGCGCCGCCGCTGAAAGAAATATTAGGCAAAAGGATCAACAACATGAGACAAGACAGAAAAGCGAGCATGTTTCTCGAGACAGTAGTAGTGCATCTAAGCAGGCGTCTTACATTCAAAATTTTGCGGCCTTCCCTGGAGCGCAACCGAACCAGAAAGCCGTGCTGCCGCTTCCTGCGCTGTTATACCGGCAAGGACGTGATGAGGCATTTACAGAGGAGCGCGTATGAGGGGGGGCAAGCAGGCACGTTTACTACTTTGAACCTAGAGGATCAAATGCAAGAATAAAACACTTACAATGGTTGAAGGCTGAAAAGTGCGCTTGATCGCCAAAATGGTGTCGCGAGCTGGCGCGCCTTCGTTGTCCTCGTTATTTGGATCAGCCTCCGGTAGCATGTCCTTCAAGGACGGAGAGTAGACTGGCGCCGGAACTTCCAGATATGCGTCTAGGACAGCGCTAGCGTTGAAAGTAGGAACTACTGATCGGCCTCCGTGGGGCACTGCAGAAGGGGCAGCTACAGGCGCAGCCGGCGTGTAGAGAAGTGGCTGATTCAGCAAGCAATGCGAAGTGTGGCCAACAGGTGCACTGCCTAAGTTGTACGGGGCTCGTTGCGTGGTGCTAGAACCTGCACGATGAGGACAAATGTGTTTCGAGTATTCTTGAATAAATGCGCTTCGCCATTAAAAGTACGCACGCTAGATGACAGGCAAGTGTTGTTCGTCGCCCTGACGTAATGACTGGATCAAAGTAGGAAGAGGGGTAGAGGGCTCATGTACCTGCAGGCGGAGCCGATGGCATCGTTGTACTCCACGAATACATCGATACCGCACCAAATGGCAAGGATCCTGTAGTTGACAATGATTGCGCAAGCGGCCGCCGCACGCCCTGGCCTAAAGTTGAAAGCATGCGAGGCAACATGGCCATGATAACTTTTTTTTCTGGTTCCCATGCGACTTCGTGCACCCAATCCTTGCAAGCTCGTAAATCCCCCCTGTAATGTAGCTGAATTCCAAGTGCAATTTTTTTTTCAAATCTGGGGAATGTTGTGCTAAGCTCACTACCAGCGTTATCTGCGCTGAGTCCGGCATAGGATGGTGCGCTTGGTGCTTTCGTACCTAGTAATCGTGTTCAAGAACTTGATTGTTTTTGCTTTACGCGTCGAAACCTAGCTTTCTTTTTCATTGATAGAAAGTAAATCGCTCGAGTACTACCGTACTTACGTCAGTGGGTGGGTCATGGATAGATGCTTGCCTCGTAAGGTAAAAGTAAGCTTATAGTTCCTCATGGCAGTGCAGATATATTTAGTCTGGTCATTTTGCGAAATATTTCAGCCTGAGGAAAACGGCGGATGAACGATATGGATGAAGACGAGGAACAAGCTAGGTCGCCAATTGGAGCTGCTCAATTACGGCTCAGGCGACTGCTTGAAAAGGTGCCTTGTTTTAGCCCTTTCTCTCAATTGTAACATGTTTTCGTCTGACAATGAAGTGAGTTCACGTTAGCTTCTAGTAATGGTGTAACACTCATGCTTTCATTTTTTTTAATCGAAGGTGGAGCCCCTGGATCTTCTCAAATTGCGACGTCACTTCCAACAAGCAGAACGCCATCCAGTGAGTATCTTTTCAAGCTCTACTTAAAGTCGACCACCTTTACGGCTAGAAGATACGGGAATTCAAGTAGTAATCATGATGGCTTTGCTTCCACTGTTCTTGATGATTCCGCAGGTAACTCACTTACCAACTGAGGGCACGAGCGCTGTATCTTTTTGCGTAGCCGTAGTGGGTACATTATGCTCAAGCAGTAGCTTCCAGTCTGAGGAGGAGGAATTGCTCCTGGTAGAAGACTTGTGTTTGCTGGTGGACCATATCGACTGCGACGGCAGTGGGCGCGTTTTCTTTGGTGATTTCATTGACTTTGTCGTTCGAAATGCTGCGGGTGGTGCGTCTTCATCTACGAGTCATAATGGACCTACCAGCAGCTTCAGTAGTGCACCCACCAGGAGTACAAATAGCAGCAAGCATATCCTTGGGCATGCACTTTCTGGGTCAAATTCTGCTGGGAAGAAGAAACTGGGTGGAGGAAACAAGCAGCAGAAGGCTGCCAGTAGCAGCAGCATCAGTGCTTCATCAGTCTCAGGGGGCATCGGTGGGTTCGTCAAGTTTTTGCCGGGATTAGGGCGCAAGCGCACTGGGCAGGTGTGCCTGGTGGAGGACAATGCAAACACCGTGCAATTCTTTGACTCTTCTCTGGGGCTTCCTACGGCGGTGATTGAACCCTCTGCAGCCGTTGCCCGCGCGCAAGCTCTGGTGAGAAGAGGAAACATGAAGAGACGCGCACGCTAGTCCTTCATACTTGTTCTTGTTTTGTCGAAAGGTTGTCATCTTTGTGTTCGACTATTTTAAAGCATTTCACTGCTGTTATACGCTCTTGTTCTTCCTAGCTGTTGTCGTTGATTTATCCATGGGTGTCCTTTTCAGGCCCATTTCAACAGCCTCCCCCTGTACCGTCGTGGCCCGACCAACACCACGACTGCCATCTCCTCGATGATGGCAAGCGCGGCTTCTGCTGCCTCCAGTAGTGCCACCTATGACCCACACACGGCCTTGGAAGTGAAAGACAACCTGAAGAGTATTAGTGGCAACAGCACTAGCTGTAGCAGTGGCGGTGCAGTGCGGAGCGTATGTGTGAACAAACGGTTGCAGCAGGTGGTAGTGTGCTGCAGCGACGGAAAAGTGTCCTGGTGGGAGCAAGTAGCAGCTCTAGACGCGCGAGGTCACCGGCAGTGGCAACTGGTGGATCACGCCCAGTGCGACGTCGTTCAGGTACGACGAGTACTTTATGTGGAAGCAACGCAGAGTAACAACACTGCCTACTCTTTCTGTCCCTTCCCCATCGTACCGCTCAGGAGGGTGGGTGTCTGCATGTGTGCACGAATGAGAATATTCCCCTCTCGTGAAGAGACGACAAAGAATTGAGTGCACGCTTTTTGAGAATTGACGTTTGCTCCTCTTCTCCCTTGCCGCCATATACCCATACTACTGTACAGATCGGATGCGCCTATTCCGCCATCGCCGATCGCGTCATCACTTGGGGCACTCCTCAAGGCGCGTATGAAGCGGCCCATCGCCGCAAACAGGCGAAAAGCCATCAAGAACAACAACCCAATCCTAATCCTTCGTCAGCATCTTCTTCTTTTTCCCCTGCGAAGCCCATTTCTACTTATGCGGTTCAGACTGCTGTTGACTCCTCCGCTTCATCTGCTGAAGCTGCTCCCATCAAGATGGACGATAATGGTAATGAGATTGGTGGCAGTGGTGGCAGTGGTGGTATGAAAGGATGGCAGCGGTTGCGTGCTTTGAAAGCCAGTGGAATTGTGAATGCAGCGATGCAGCAAGAACTAGGCGAAGGGGATCAAGATGACTCCAAGAGTAAAAGTCTACCTCGCATGCAAGCAATGGTGTATGCTGCTAGGGAAGCAGCAGCAACCGCCACTGCAGCCGCTGCTAAGGTAGCAGCAAGCGACAAAGAAGCGTCGTCGATGCATTTGTTGAAATGTTGGGTGTCGGGTGCGGGGGGGTCCACAAGAACGGGGCACGATGCTCGGATGGTACGAAGAGACGGAGTAATGAACGAATTGAAAGAGTGAGGTTGAATTTGGAAATGGGAAAAGAAAAAAAGTGAAGTAAAGAATGGAGAATATAGCAGAGGAGGGCGAGCAGAGAAAGAGAGCTCATCTACATTCTTCCCATCATTCCTGCCTCGTGTTTGTCACACATTACGAAAATATGTGAGTGTGTGCTCACTTGCGCTCAAATATAATATGATGAACAATCAGGTGGGCACGTTGCCTCGGACCAGTGAAGTGGCGTGCTCCTTAGAGTGTGGCTTGAGCGCTCAGCACGGGTATTGGGCCGTGGGCGGGGATGCTCGAGGCCACGTCGAGCTTTTTGATTTGCAGGTATGGTGCACATGTGCACCCTTTTTTCGTGTAGAGATATATTCTAGTACCTACATAGACAACTAGGAAAGGAGTTCTCAAATGTCAACGCTATTATTGAAGTTTTCGTTTTTGATTTGAAAGAGTCGCTCTATTGCAGAATAACCCCGCGTTTTTCAGTGGTATCTCGATTGGGATTATATGGAAAATTGTTGGTAGTGTATGGGTAGTGGTTTTATAGTTATTCTGCATCACGCTCGTCTTAACGCTCGTGTGTATTTTGCTGCCTCCTCTTCTACTTCTTCTTGATGTCTGGTCTGGCAACCATCAGCGAGTCATCAGCTCCCAAAAGAAAGCATCTGCTGTTTGTCTGAACCAATCTTCTTCTTCGTCATCGAATTCATCGGCTGATGGCTCCTCGTCATCATCATCTTCTTCTTCGTCGTCGTCGTCATCTGCTTCGTCTGACTCGGAAAGTGATTCCAATTCATTGAACGATGATGATGACGAAGATAATGGTGACAATAGTTCGTTCTCAGCAGCGGGAGAGACCACTGCAGCTGCTCTGCTACCAGTGATACTCAAAGGAGTTCACCGTCGGGCGGTGAAGCATTTAGCGTGGTCCAAAGGACACGGACTCTTGCTGACTGCGGGGGACGATCATGAGGTGAGTTTCATCCCTCAGCTTTGAACAGATTCTTCTGCGTACGTACCACTGTTGAGGATACACTTGCGTAAACGACAGAAGATCTTGCATGTGTAACCAAGCTCAAATGGGAAATGACTTAGTTTCTTTCTTTTTGTTTTTTCAATTTTTCGTTCTACAAAACGTGTCGTTCCACACAAGGTCCACGGATGGGATTTAGCTTCGGCACCTCCGGGAATGCCGCACAAGAAGAAGGGCAGCAGCCACGTGTCAAGAGGTGGCGGTGCCTCTTCGTCTTTCCTGTGCCCGCACCGGAGCCTGGTGTTGCACGGGCACCGCACCGGTATAGTAGGGCTGTGTATCGTGCGACAAGATGTTGAACGCGCAGTCACTTGCGACCGGTAAGGACTATGGGAATGTGCATGTGTGTTTTCTTCTTGTCTTTCCCTGTTTCTTCGTGATGTTTATGAAGGGATTCGCTCTCTCAATTCTTTTCTTTTACTCTCGCCTACTGTACTTTCTTTATTGCTTGCTTGCTTCCTTCTGATGACAACACTAGATGGGGAGTGTTTCGGCTCTGGGAATTAGCTTCGGGCGCTGGTATTGGCTCTGCTAGTGCAACACACACCGTGGCAGCGCTGCAGATCTTCAACATTTCCGACCCCAAGTTGCAGTTGCAGAATCACCCTGCAGGAATGGGGGCTTCTGGTGGCGCTGGCGCTGGTGGCGTGCGACCACTGGGGTTGTGCGCGGCGTGGGAAGGAGGCTGTCAGCTGGTGGCTGCCGCGAGAGCGGGTCTGCATTCGACGGCGCTTCACATGCTGCAGTCCAGGTTGATATCAGGGAGTGGTTGGTAGTAATGATGATGATAATATTGGTGGTGCTGATGGTATGGTGGTGCTGACAATTAATGCATTGATAATTATTTGGTAAATAACTCGTGTCTTTACTTTAGATTTCTTTCTGACCCTGAATGTCAGTATGTTGTGGTGGTGGTGGCAAAATGATACAACCATGCGCAGGTGGATTCACGGCGGTGTGCAGACTGAAATCCCCTTGGTAGCCTTTGGCCTAGTACCGTGGGCGGCGACTTTTTTAGCGGTTCGCACCGATCGATGTGACGTCGTTTGCGCTAACACTGGTAGACTACTCAGAATAGAGTGCATGAATGCGTCGCGCATGCACTGAGAGCCTTGAAAAAGTTTTCAATGGAAAGGACGAGGAGTATTATTAAAACAAATTCATTGACTTCAAAATTACATTCACATCTTTTCAAACTAATTTTTCTTTTTCTTCTCTATTCTGCGCGTACACATTTCTTGCATTTTTTTATATCATAGGTCGAAGTGTAGCCACCCTGACAGGATTGTATGTTACGGAGAGAGCCACTACGGGAATCGGGCAGGGGAATACCTCTGCAGCAGCCGCTGACGCGAATGCTAGTGAAGCAACTCATTTTGCAGTGAGGAAAGAAGCCAACACGAATTTGCATAGCCATGGAAACGCTCAGGTTGGCATGGTGAAGATTATTGGGATTAGGATGGAAAGAAAAGGCAGAAAATAGAAGAAGCCAAAAAGAGAGGGGGGAGAGCACATCGTGGGATTCTTCGCATTGATTTCTAGAGACCCTTATTGCTTTCTCGGGTTTCCCTTTAATTGTCACTTCATTTCAAAAAGATTACCTTTTTCTCGGTACCGTGGACTCTGTTCAATCTTTCTCCATTCTTAATTCTCATATATCAATCCCTCTTTCCTTATGCTCCTTTCTCTTTCCATATATATTAGGCTGTGGAAGTGACCTCAGCATGTTGGGACCATCACGGCAGGCGCCTTTTGGTGGGCACCTCGGACGGTACCGTATGTTTACGCGACGGTCTCTCCATGCGGGAGCTCGCGTCTTCGTCCTCGAAAGCGCCTCACCCCATCAACACGTCATCATCAACAAGCACTAAGACTACAAGAAGATCGCTACCACCTAAAATGTCAGCTCTTGCTTCACCAGAAGAGCCCAGGCTGATTCATCAAACGACTCAACATCACAAAGCATCGAAAAAGAAGGAGGCGAGTAAGGCAGGAGCAGCACCGGCGGAGGTAGAAATGAAGGCAGGAGAAGGAGACGAAAGCAGAAGAAGAACAAGAAACGGAGGAAGGAGTAGGGGAGGGTCTGCGGCAGCGCGGGCAGCAGCGAAACAAGGAGGTGAAGTCACTGGAGTGTGCTTCCTTCGTGTCCCCTCCAAAGTGAGTGGTGCTGGCAATAGCAGCAGCGGTGGTAGTAGTGAAAGCGATGCACACACACGTGACGAAGGAGCCGTTGCCGTTGTTTCCACTGCTGCGGGTGACTTGCTGGTCTTTGAAGTAGCGTGGGCTGCCTTGAAAAGTGCGAAAAGCAGCAGCAGCAGCAGCAGTGGTAGCCAAAATGAGGACAACGAAAGCAATCAAGAGACGAAATTACCAACCACGCCTGAACTGCCTCTTCTGAGGTAATCGTGGTACTAGAATTCGAAGGAAGTAAGCTTGATAGCAGAACACTCTCTTGACTTTATCCAAAGCTGTCGATTGTTGATTTCGTCGAATGTAAATGACATAAGGTGATTTTTTGCGCTTTGTTTTCCTTGGTTGTTCCGAGCACAGGTCGGTTTCAGGCGCGCATTTAGGGTCCCCGATCAAAGGTCTCGTCGGATCGAGCCATTTGGGCTTGGTTGCAACCAGTGGCTGTGGCAACGAATTCAACGGCCAAATGGAAGGCGGCGTACGGCTCTGGGATTTGGCGAGCTTGAGCTTGGAAGACGTCCTGCCGCACGAGCACGAGGTTGGTGATGAATTGCCTTGTTCATTCTTAGATGTGGGTGAAGGATGTTGAACTTTCGGCCACTTTCGCCACTTTTGCTTGATTTTTCTTTTATTACTCTGAATAGTTGAGGACTGTTGGATGAGAGTGAGAGAAGAGTCAGGATAGAGTAAGAGTAGAAGAGGAATTGACCAAACACCTCACAATTACGTTCCTGATTTCGTATCTTCCTTTGTGATTTGTTATGGGGTTTATAATACCGTAGGTTACTTCGCTCGCATTTTTGGACCCGCTTCCCGCCCTGATTACGGCCGACGTGTGCGGTCATATACGGGTTTGGCCTTGCCGCCCACACGCCAATGCTCTGAGGGGCGTGCCTCTCGCGTGTGTGGATTACTCGCAGGGGCCACCCACCTCAACTTCGGAGCGCAACAGCAATCACGACAACAAAAGCAGCAAGAGCGGTGGCAGCAGTGCTGTAGCTGCTGTGACCTCTCTCCGCGTTATATGGCTTGCTCCTCACCCTGACAACCATCTTGATCATCACCACCACCATCATCATCACCTGCATCAAGAAGGGACACGAGCTTCACCATCTCCAGCTCACACACCTCTGTTCCCAATGCACGGGCTTCGGTGCCTCCTAGTAACAGGCAACGAGCGAGGCACTTGTGGGTATTGGGACTTAACTCCTACCTTGCGCGCAGTGAACCTTTTACCTTCTAACGACCACTTCACTTATGACCTCCGCACTGCGAACGGGGCAACATCCCAAGCTCCTACAAGAAGTGCGCCTGATTATAGTACAGCAAGTGCTGCAGCCGCTGCCTCTAGTACTAGAAGTAGACCTGCAGCCAAGATGACGTCTAGTCCAGCAGCAGAATGGGGCACAACAACTGCTAGGGTAGTAGCCAGTCGGTCAGCAGCTGCTTCAACTGCGGAAGAGAAAGACAAAGAAGACCACCACCGCAAGTCGTCACCTGCGTGGACAGTGCAAGATGTCGAGCGATATGTATGGGATGCTCCAATTGTTGCCGCGCTTCTCGGGTAAAAATTAGGGAACTTGTCCTATGGTGCATGTACTTCATTTATCGCTGCCTTGATGAAAGGGCCCCTCGATGTTGTATATGCTTGTAGATTTGTAAGGTATGTGCGCAAATTCTCTTCTAGTACGACAGTGCTTTGAGGATTGATAAATGGACCCTATCTTTGTGTTGTTGTGTCTTGTGTTCAGGCTGCCGCTGCGCCCTGACTTTGCCGCTAATTTACCCAAAATCAGAAGGGAGGCTGCAGCAATGTGGCCTTGCTACAGTGGCTTGAGACAAAAGGTAATTATGAGACGTTCGGTTTACTTATAATGGTGATTTTGTAGAATCTTTCGAATTTAGTGTCCTTCTGCTCCTCCTCCTTCAACTCCTCACTCTCTGTTGTTTCGTCTATCACATTAGGTGGTGCGCGTAGGCTGCTTGCACGGTGTGCTAGGTCACAAGCGCACTATAATCGAACAACTCCTAGCACTTGGAGCACCTCCATCTGAAGACCACATTCGCAGTGCCTCTTTGTCGTCATCATTGAGGATTCCGTCTCCTTCAGAGGAGGGCACGAATGACAATGAACCAAATTTATTACCGCCACCGGTGCTGCTGGTAGCTTGGCGCGCGCACAAAGGGGAAGTCTCGGGCTTGGAGCATTCCGCTTTGCCGATCCCGCGCATCAATACCGTTCACACTGGCACTACTGATAATTCTTCGTCGTTTGCTCCCCGGAGCTCGCATGCGTCATCAAAATTACCGGTGCGTGGTTCCATGAGCAATAGCAACGGTGCAGATGACATTTTCCCGCAACCACCGCCGCCCTTTATGGTAGCAAGTCGTCTGAGTCAGATTGAGCTAATGTCTTGGGCGAAAAGTGAAGGCGTGGGTAAAATTTGGACTGCTAAATTGGTTGAGTTTTCCAGCTTGCACAAGACAGGTCATGATAATAGCAGTCGTGAACACCATTCATCCACGGGGAAATCAGGAAATCAAAACCAAAGCCATAATCATCGCGTGAAGCACCGCCGATCAAGCATGCACACTGGTGCCACGTTCTCACCTGCAGGAATGGGGCACGATGCTAAAGGAAAAGGGTTACACGATGCAGAAATCGTGAGTCGCGAGCACTTCGTAACCATGAAATTGAAAGCTGAAGTGTCGCATGATGTGAAAAATGACGACCACCACCATCATCGCCGACATCACCACCATCATCATCCACACCGTACGTTTGCTTCTATTCCAAGCCTCGCCTGTATCAATGGGATAAACGAAAGCATTCGACGTAACGCATGTTAATCTTATCTGAATTTCTTGCCTCGTTCATGCATTTTTCTTTGTATAACTCAAAAAAATACATGTGCCCATTCGAAATTGTTTCAGATCACCACCACCATCATCATCATCATCATCACTCGAATCATTTGGTTGACCCAAACGCCCTACCTGGATGGCGTCTGATTCAGCGCTCACCGGAAGCCGTTGCGTATCGCAAGGACCTCGCTGATGCGGTGTTGCGCGCAACGAAAGATCTGAGACTGGCAGCGCGACAGCGCAGACGACCAGGAGTGGTCTCACTTGCACCCAGGAATCAGTTGAACGACTTGCCAGCGTCGTCGACGCAACTACCGCCGGACAGGAGTAGTAGTGGACTAGGACTTTACATGGACCGTTCCAACACGAAGGAATCAAAGATGAGCGACAAGGTCAAAGAGTCAAATGGTGGGAAAAACGCTTACGGTAATGAAGCCCACAGCCTCCAATTAGCGTACCAACGCGCACCTGTGGTTGCTCCTCCACCGATTAAATCACCGACGAACGCGTCTTCTACGCATGGGCAGCCTAGCTACACATCGCCAGAAAAGTCAAACAGCAGGTTAGTAGCAGGATGAAAGAAATGCCCATTTTACTTTTCATTTCTCGCTATACGTGGCTCTTATGGTATTTGCTTGATTGGCCTCACTTATGTTTGATATCAACTTATCTTTGTGTGCCCTCGTGATCTTTCCCATTCTGCTGATGATCTTCAGGTTATTCATTGCATCTGCTTCGCCGCATCGTAGCAGTCTAGAAAAGGGCTCACCTGTATTCCTTTCTCAGAATGTTGATGACAATGAAGCTGCTGAAAGTGGCGGATTGGGTGTGCAAAACAGGAGGGATGCAGGTCGTGTGTCCTTTGCCCCTCAGCAGCACGAATCAGAAACTACAGAGGAGGATAAAACCAGGAATGCTCTGCGGCGACTGGCATTAGCTCAGGTGCATCTAATGAAATAAAATTCTCGAGAAGTCGATGCGCTTTTGATGTTGTTCCTCGATGCTTTCAGTCTGTGGACATCCTTGAATTGTTACGTGGGCGTATTGTTGCTGTTGCTGCTGTTGTTGTTCATAATCCCCCTCCTCATGTGGCGTCTCTATACATGTGTGGTTTGCACAGACCCACGGCGTGAAGTACGCGCACGCGCGCGAATTAGAAATCATGACTTCCTTGAATGGGTTATCGTCGTCAGCAGCTGCTGCAGTACCCCCAGTAGCATCGAAGTCGGCCCTAGGACCTCTCAACCAACACCAAGCACAAGAAACCGTAGGTTTAAGTCGCCTGAATCAAGCCCAGGGTGCATCATCAGTGTCGACGCAAGCGCTGCTGCCACTACATTTAGTGGATGGCGCGCCACCAAACTTATCACCTCGGGAAATGGCAACGCCTACGACTTCGGTGAAAGAGAGATAGAGATCATTTTTGCATGGTTTGGATGTTTTTAAACCACTAAATAAAAGGAAACTACGAGTGTGCAACCTTAAGAAAAAGTTTGTCTTCTGGAATCCTTACACTTTCGATATCACTCATCGTGTGTAATTCTTCTACCTCAAGTTCTCCAATTCACATGTTGGCTTCACGCTTCAGGTGATCCATTCCTTCGACGGATCTATTATCATTGAAGAAACAAACCCTGAAGTGCCTTCCGACAATGCTCCGACCAATAGAGCAGTTTCACTAGGTTTATTGAATGACGAAAACAACGGAGCCAACGTGTCGTCTTCGAATGCTGCCGGTGCACCCAACACTGAAAGCTTGCTTCAAAAGGCAAATAATGACAAGGAGCTTTTGTCGTGGCCTCCTCGAGGAGCTTTGCAAAAAAGAGAGCTTGTAAGCGACAGCGGTATTCCTACTTCTTCAGCTGCAGCTGTCGTCACCGCTGGAATCGGCCAACTGAGCAGTCCAAAAGTTTCTAAAACAAAGACGCGTGGGCCATGGAGAGTGGAAGAGGAGCCAATCACTGAGGATGCGCCTGCGCTAGTGGAAAAGTACAGCGCTCTGTGCGGTGAAGTTGTGGGCGGTCGAGGCGGCGGCGCTGGCACCATCGTGAACAAACTCTTAAGGGACGCGAGAAACCAGGTAAGTTGTTCATTTATATATTTGCTTCAATCTCCTTTTAAATAGGGTGGTTTTATCGCAATCACCAAATTTTGATGCTATTTCAATTTTATTCATAACTGAATCATTTTGATCCCTTCGTGAGAGTTTTTTTTTTCTTCTAACCTCCTCTTTACTCATGACGGCTCCTCATTTTCTCTAGGCATTCGATCGGGCCCACGGCATTCAAACCGTGAAACCGTTGCCCCGTCGCAACCGTCCTGGTAGCGCGCGCGATCAGTCGAGCGGAGGGAGAGGAAGCGGCGCTGGAGGGAAAAGCAGCTCGGGCGCGCCCTCATTTATGGATAGTGGGGCTGGAGCGCACCGACAACACAAATCTCTCCGGGCGCGGCAGAAGGAGGTCGTGGAAGGCAAATGGGCTTTAGCAGCTGCGGCTTTGGAAAAGCGAGAGGACATGGGCCTTGTGCTTTCTTGATCATGAGGGGCCTCTTGCGTTTAACTAAAATTTTGATGCGAGTACTGGTCCTTTTAACCCACAGTAATCATCTTTGACTTCAGATGTAGGTAAATGATGAATAATTACCCGGCTTTTTCTTGACCACAACCGTGTTCATTTGAATTCCTCTCTCGCGATTGCTCCCGCAGTCATTTGTTTCTGGTATCATACCAACTTAAGGTACCTATACACCTCTCTATCTTCTGATCTTCGATGCAGATATTATACCGCCATATGAATTATACATCTCCCTTTTCAAAAAAAACGCAATGCGCAATGGGATTATACTAGAAGTGCAATAGAATGCATACCCATAATTTTTCTCGATGTATCTTCTCGTTTAAGACGTGCAGAGAAACGAGAAAGTACTGAATTGAATACAGTCGTTCAATCAGAATTCATGACAAATCACAGCCCTGAATATCTCGGTACCGACGCCGAGGTCTGCTTCGTTGTTCTTCTTCTGCTGCTGCCCCGTGAGTAATTTCCCCACTGGATTCAAGGACGCTAGCTTGCAGGTCTCCGCCGACACTTAAACCGAGGGCCGTTTGGTTTTCGTGGCGGTGGCTATCGTCGGCGGCGGCGGCATCACCTGCATCTACTACGTCAACACTACTAGTGTCGTCTTCATCGCCCATTGCTGTGCTCTCAGAGCGCTCACTGATTACCTCGAGCAGTGGCGGATCAAGCGAGGCCGTAATGCGGTCAATTTCTTCTTGTGCCGCTGCATCGCCCAACTCGCGCGCGCGCTTGAGAAGCTTCAGGGCTTTCTGTGGGTTCTTAGGCCCTCCCTTGCCCGTCTCGTACAGAATAGCGAGGTTTACATGGCTGTCTACGTGCATTTGTCGCACACCTGCGTGGTAGAGCGACCGTGCCTTGGCGTAGTTTTGATCCACACCTCGCCCATGCTCATGCATCACAGCCAAATTACATTGAGCGGAAGGATTGTTCTGCTCAGCTGAAAGCGTGTACCTAGATATTGTGATACAGTGGTCAAGAACATGAACAAGTCATCAGCAGGAGGTGAGAAATGTCATCCTCTACTGATTATCACATACCAGTGCACTGCTGAAGCATCGCATTGTGGAACGCCTTCACCAAGGTCATACTTGTATCCAAGGTTACATTGCGCCCGCGCGTAGCCTTGTTCCGCTGCTTTTCGGTACCAACGCACAGCAAGCTTGTCACTTTTACCAGTGCCTCGGCCGTCGTTGATCATGGTTCCCAAATTCGTTTGCGCGGCTGCGTCCCCTTGCTCCGCCGCTTTACGATACCATTTGACAGCTTCTGCATCATTACGCTCTACCCCGCGGCCCTGTTCGTACAAAATGCCCAAGCCGCATTGACTGGCTGCATAGTCTTGATTGGCTGATTGTCTATACCTGAGATACAGACAAATTATGACAAATGAAGCCTTCGTGAGTGGAACAATACAATCATCAGAAAAATAAAGAAAAGAAGATTATCGCAGGCTTTGTACATTCACGAGAAAGGGATTGCAAAGAGCATACTTGGGTAAATAAGACCAAGAACTTTGATTTACGCATTAATTTGAATCTGGCATGCGATCGTACCACTTTGCGGCGGTGGCCTCGTTTTTGATAACACCTTTTCCAACTTCGTAGAGCGACCCGAGGTTGAACTGTGCCCTTGCATATCCGAGATTGCCACTTTTTCGGTACCAATACGCTGCTGTTTCATAGTTTTGTGATTGTTCCGCCTGGCCGAGTTCAAAGATTAAGCCCAAATTATACATTGCATTGGGATTGCCTTGAGCAGCAGACTTGTGGTACCAAGATAGTCCAACGGCCTCATCTTGCGGCACACATCGACCAAGCATATGCATCAAGGCGTAGTTGCACTGAGCCCCGGCGTGCCCTCGCTCAGACGCCTCAAGCCACATGCTCATGAGTCGTTTTGCTTGCGGATGGTCCCAACTTGCATTTCCACTTTCAACCCAAAGTTCGAGTTCGATGTACAAAGATCCAGCCTCTTCGCAAATTTGTTCTGGTGTCATTGGTAGTGATGCTCGGCACAGAGGACAAACTTGTTTGAGTTGCTCAAATGTTCTCAACTTGTTTATACAATCCTCATGAAAAGTATGGTTACATGGTAGCGTGAGTGTGATGAGACGCTCCTGCTGCGGTTCATTGTCGAGTTTTAGTGGTTCGAAGCAAATGGCGCAGTCCTCCTCAAATCCTTGAAATTGTGAGCATGACTGCAACTGGGTTTTATCTGCTTGATTGCTTTCGCCTGCACCCCAGCCCTTTGCCCCTTCCATTTTAGAAGTGGTTGATCCCGTTTTCAATGGATTTCCTGAAAAGCACTCCTCTTTTGAAGTGCGT
>Ga0307979_1001801_pt1 | contig 15111 bp, 16 predicted proteins | sample OrgLakmetage1058_FD_201833 | JGI IMG/M metagenome (GOLD analysis project Ga0307979, IMG submission 201833) | Saline water microbial communities from Organic Lake, Antarctica - #1058 | ecosystem: Environmental > Aquatic > Non-marine Saline and Alkaline > Saline | place: Antarctica: Organic Lake...
TGTCTTTCAGCTTTCCGCAAAGGACGATTGAAGTTCCATTCTCTGCGGAGCATTGCTTTTACCGCCGCACAGCTCCATGCGACTAATGACTGTTCATCAAAGCATAACTACAGTTTAAATTCATATCTCGAAATGTACTGAAGCTTTCTAGCTCTATAAAACGCTAATAGCATATGTATATTTTTACGATAACTTCTAATGAAGGTATGATTGTATCTTTCACCTACCTAAAATCGCGCAGCTATGAATGAGATTGGCTTCAGCTGATTGCTGCTCCTATTTGTTACAGCAACACTAACTCATTTAAATTTTATATCAGGCTATAAAGCGCCTTCGCATAATTTGTGCAGACTATGGACACCATGGTCCTGGCCTTAACCGCGCATATCTTCCAATATGTTGCGTATAGCCTACCAACTATAATAATTAAAAGTACTTCATGTTTTTTCTTTTCTTTGTTAATAACTAAAAAAGCAACCCTAAATTAATTCTAAAGCCTCAATGAGGTGCTGATTTAACAAGGTTTTTCAAGAAGAATCTAATAACCGAAGTAGCGTCTTGCAAAAAATGAATTTAATTGCAAGAAAAAAAACTGGTAGTCTATCATAAATTTGGTCACGTGTCCAGTGCACTCAAGAGACATCTGGAGCAGCAATGACAGAACGAGAATTCATAGATCAATATTTTTTTGATTCCATAACAAGCGAATAGGTTATGCAAGGCACAAAGATGTGTTTCGTAAATTATGATGCTTTTAAGTCTCCTATATCTTCCTCACTTACATATACGACAGTAGGAGAATCGTACGAGATTGGCTACAAGTACTCAAATCCTTTATCTTAAATGGAATTTGGTGGTTCGTTGGTGGTCGTCGTTTTTTTATGTACCTACAGACGTACCTACAGTACTACAGTACAGTTCTGTTGTACATGTGCAGTAAACAAGAACACAAGGCGGACCACGGGCACAAGAAGGGACACGCACCACGGGCACAAGAAGGGCGCTCATTCACGGGCATCTCAAGGCCGCGCACTGAGGTGCTAAGAACACGCGCCTACGTTTCCGCAGCAAACACATTGCTCAGAAGCCGCGCATCGCGCGGGCACCTGAACTTGTGGTATCTTATAAGTACGCACTCTATCGATAGTAGTCTGTCTTGAAGAGTAGTGTGGCAAGTTGCTGGGTGGCACAAGTACGGAATATGACATGATAAATAGTGGTACTTGTACGAGAGATGTGATAATGATGCGTGGCACAACACGTACAACATTACTGGAAGTGACCATTTCAAGTACCCTTAAAAATGAGCCGTGTTTCTTCTATTGCCTTGCTTGCACAAGTGTTCATCATGCTGTTCACGACTTCGGGCACCATGGCGCAAGATGCAATACTTTCTGAAAATCTTGATGTCCCTGCAGGCTACACCTTATACAAGTGCACCGATGTTGTCGGACACCAGATCTATGACTTGGTCAATGATGAATGGTCTAGTCTAGTCTAGTTAATACTCTCCCAAATACAAAGAAAGACAAGTACACAGCAGTCACAGAGGCACATAAAGAATGCACTTGAGCTGCAAATGCGCTAGCGAATTCGCTCCAGAAGGCCAATTAAGGCTCCAACTGGCGCCTTTCCTCCAAACAAGTCGGCGGGACTGAGTGCTCGTTCGTGTGTCACGTCCCAGGTCCACGAGGCAATTCTCTGGGCTATTTTTGCCCCAGCAGGCCATCGTCTCAATGTTTTTCTCATGTCGGAATTCCTGAGTGAAGGAGACGCGCCTTCGGAAGATTCCCACAAATCCATCAACTTAATGCAAGCCCTTCTGTCTGATGAAGAAAAGAAGCCCACGGCTGCACGAAAAGAAACACTGCGAGCACTGGCACCAGAACCAGCGAGAGGCCTTGCGCTTTCGCTGGCGGCTTATCCTCCACCCCACGGGCATCGGAATCAGTTTTTCCAGGCCCTGATGAAATCATGCTCCGCTGGTCGAGTATACGGCCAGCAGCAGAGAGCGCGCCCAGCGCAAGCACACAAGCTGCAATGCAGTCCAGCAACGACATAGATCGCGCAGCGACGAGCAACGCCACTGAGCATCCCACTGCTGGTGCAGAGGCCAGGAGCGCTGCACCAGCCCAAAGCCCTAAAAGGGGCGATTCTCCATCCCATTTGTGTCTAGACCACGCGGATACCCCTGCTGCTGCCGCTGCTGCTGCTGCCTCTCGTCCAGCGGCTGTTTTGAGATCGCTGTTGTCATGATGAGCTCCGTCGCTGACACTGGCGCTAGTTGCACTCCTGGCGCTGCTCGTTGTATCTCCACTCACATGCAATGCTTCTTCTTCGCGTTGCTCATGTGGGATTGCAAGCGGCGGAATGGGCGACGCCAGACCACTGAAATGAAGCACCCAACGAGGCGCTACGCGGCGCGAAGACAGAACCCGCAGCTTGCATACACGTAAACATCGGTATATACATGCACACGATGTGCACACAAGCAGATCCGGAACAAAGAGTTCACACAAACAACACAATTTTAGCGCATTATATTTCCAAATCAAAACCTAACTCTCGGAATGAGCACACAGCGGCAGAATGGCATACTTACTAATGGCACCCAACTCAGACACATTGGCAGCGAACAGTACTGCATACAAACACCGGCACTGCTATCATAAATAATACATAATAACACTGCGGACTCTTGTGGATATTTGCTTCTGCTTACCATGGTTGCGAGAGGGCCTTCTCGCTCGACATCTTCGTAAGCACTTTGTGCGAGAGTGGCAACCGTGTTGAAATGGTGCATGTTCACGGAGATAGGGTCGAAAGAATTGGGAGGTCGCACAAGGCCGTACCTGAGTGAAAGAAAGCAGCACCCACAAACATACACACCAGTCAAAGTCAACTTACTCAGAAACACGTGAGTAAAACACAATGAAATAATACAGGGCTGGTTTTGGACATGTTTTGTTTTCAGCCCTACGAAGCTCTTGTCCGCATTCATGAACATTCCTAACGGCACACACACGCCCACAAAAGAAAAATAGTCTTGGAAAGTTTCCCCCCATTACCGGTCTTGTTGGGTGAGTTCTGGCCGAAAGGTTCCAAACAAACGGTCCCAGACAATGAGCATGCCCGCGTAATTGGAGTTGCAAGTCGACTTCGTGTGATGGACGCGGTGATGCGATGGGGTGTTGAGAACGTATTCCAGGGCACCCAACTGCTTGACCTTTGGGGGATATGAATCGAAATAGGGGCACGACGAAAACTTACAAATGCACAAGCATATGCATACATGCATTCGTGCACGAACGAAAAGCACTTCTGAGAAGAAATAACCAGAAATAACCGAGAAAGAAGTGAATGTACTCAACAAGTTGTCGGGAGATACCAGGTCGGTGTGGATCCAAAACATGTACAGCGTGTTGAGCTGGGCGTGGGCGGAGAAAGCTCTCGGCGGCAAGCCCATGATTGCCAGGGGCAAGTAAAACGGCCACCCCAGCAAGGGTTGCAGGGCGCCTTGGCGAAGGGCGGTGGCGAGGTTGTAGTCTTCGCCACTGTTTACATGCCACCAGTAGGGAAATGATGTAATGATGACAAGTAAAAAGGTGCATCTGCATTCAGCGCTACATCGCCACAGCGAAATGCAAGCACCTTTCGCGACGTAAAATTTCTACAATAGATCCTCCGTTTTCACACACAATGCAGCACACGTACAAACACGCAAATACAAACGTATCACCTGTGGTGCACGCCATGCCCAATCCAGCCAACGTGATACTCGTGCAGCCACCGGTGGGCCGCGTAATAGCCCAAATCTTTCCCGAGCAACAAGAGCCAGAACACGAGCTCAGGTTGCTCCCTGGCACTCATCGTGGCCACGCGGCAATGATCGTACACAAACTGTTGGGACAGTAAAAACGCACAAGATAGTATGGCGCTGCGAATAAGTGAACAAGAGTGAAGAAGCGCAATTAGTTGTAGGAAATGACCAAAGCGATAAAATTATCGGCCACGAGAATAATTAGGAGTGGGAAGGCATCCTGTTCACAATATAGGTGTCACCTTATAAAAAGTCGTCTCCACTGAGACACCCAAGAGTACTTCAACCAACAGCACAGCAACTTGCTGAAAAGTGCCAACGAGCACGGAGCTGAGCGCGTCATTGAAGCGGTAGATTTGGTGCGATTTTGGCCATCGGCGCGCTGCGAGAATGGCCCACTCCAATGCAATGAGCACGAAGAACATGGGAATGCCTGTGCAGCCAAGAAAGCAGACAAGACCACAGTATCCAGCAAATACACCAGGAGTGAAACCGAAAAATCGAAGAGAGTATTTGCGTGCAAGCATGCACATGCAATTCGGCAAGGTATGAGGATAGCTTCGACAGTGAAGAGCGTTGACTCATCAATGCGCAACCAGAGAGATCAAACGAAGATACAACGTGCGTCAAAGTTGCCAAACACGCACCATGAGTCAACAGAAGCTGAGGTTGAGGGTCATTTTCAGAGAGTGCCAGGTCTGAGGGCCCATAGAGGTACAATTGAGCTCGGATCCCTTCCCCAAGCCAGCTGAGGGCTGCCCACACTTCGGGGGAAAAAGTCGCTTGCCCCATAGCCTGTGCCGCGACGACACATCGATGCTGTGTCCAGGGAATGTCGAACCACGAAAGAGCCATCAAACCAGCCAAGGCATATGCGACTGCAAGAAATCCAATCGAGTGATGCCCGTCGTTGTCGCTTTTGGTATCTTTGCCGATTGACGTGGTTGCTGAAGTGTCTGCTTGGGGGATACTTGATGATGCATGATCCCCGGCATTGATACGTTTTACCACTGATACTGGTGACTTCTGAACTTGGATAATCGGCGTGGTTGGTAATTTAGAAACATCGTGAGTTCGATTGGTAGCCTCGTCTTTGACTCGAGGGCTTTTCAGGCCTACTTCGGTGTTTGTGTTCCCCCTTGCCTCTCCACCCTTTGAGCGTTTCGCCCCTACGCCCACAGCAGAGCCGGAGGTAGATAAACCCTTGCGCTTTGAAACAGATGACATTTCTAGGATTGCTTTCTTCGAGCTTCCCACTTCCGCTTGATTTCTTTAACGCGGCCACGGTGTCACGGATTCACGGTCTTCTTCTCTATCTTCCTTCTTACTGTATACTTCATACAGTCGAGAAAAAAAAATCTCGTGTTTCTTTTGTTCGTGGATTCGTGGAATTGGGTCTTTCTGGAAGACACCATAATTTTGCGGGATACCGTCAGCCAAAACAATGGCACCATTTCGTTGAAGTAATCGTAGCTCTTGTGCATTTTCACTGCCGAGGAGACTGCACGAGCTGCCTTGATTCTACTAGTGCGTATTTTGCAGCAAAATCACTCGACATGGAATCGAAACTGTATTCGATAGTTGGCCTGGTGCTCGTGCTCTGCAATAGTGCATTTAGCTTTTCACCAAGGCTGTCAATCATGAAGAGTACTCGACGCTGGGTAGGAGTCGATGAACGCAGTTGGGGCAACGAGCTCGGCGACAATGGTGTTGGCTCATGGGGTGGGCACAGTAGTATCAATGAGGCCTTGTCGGATGTGCCAACGAATTCTCCTGCAAGACGGAGCAACAGCGGCAACAGCGGCAACAGTAACAATCAGCCCTCGCTCTCACCACGCGTGCGGGCTTCCCTCGAGCGCACGGTGCTGCGCACGGTGGTGTCCGTTTTAGAGGGACGTGCAAGTGGATCTGAGGAGTACCACTCTCTCTTCCAGGCTAGCGGCGCTGGGAAAGTGCAAGAAGACGGTATGGACGAGGACTACACGAGAGAGGAGAGCACCGGACCCATGAGCGCCCGCATGTTAGGCACCATGCTGAAAGGCGTGCCCATCCGAAAGTACGAATGCAGCACGCTGGTTGGATTAAAACGGTTGTATAACTACGTTGGTGGCGTAGCGAGGTTTTGCCGGGATCACGCAGATGTGATAACCATTGACGAGGTTTGTCGCACGCACGTTCACCTGTGTTCATGTATTCATGTCCGCGTGCGCTTGTATCTATTTCTTCGTAGTCGTCATCTTCTCCTCTTGTTACTTCTAGTACTGGCTTGAGAGCCTTCTTCTACGCAATGGTTTCTAGATTGGTGCCTAATATGCCCTCGCCATGTCTTTTCCGTGACAGTTGAATGGCTCGACCGACTTCCTCGTGTCCCTCACCCCAGACTACACCACGGTGCTAGAGCAACTCGAGGATGAAGACGATGATAACACTGTTGATGATGACGATGAGTTTGAAGAGGATAAAGAAGTAGTGTCTCCAAGGAGGCAGGCTTTGCAACAACAGCGCTCCACCACGCAGGCAGCGCGAAACTCTCGTGTGCCAAGAGCATCCACGAGAACGCCAGTGGCAACGTTTGCTAACAATGACAACTATTTGGATCACGTGGTGTCTCCTCTAAAGACCATGGTGTTCATCGACGGCACTTGGCTCTATTACGCCATTCACGAGCGGCCCACGGAGCGATGCGCCATCAAACAGGCACTCGGTGCTAACTGGTGAGTGATTTTTTTGTGCCTAATTTTGGTTGAGATTATAACGACAGCAAAAATGGCCAAGAAAGCTTAAAATTTGCGATCTCACACTGCTCGCGTCTTTCTTCTGTTTTGGTTTATTGAAGGCGGTCCAGCCACAGTGTACAATGGTCCATGTTGCCTCGTCTCTTGGCGAAAGCGATAGAAGCCGAGCTACGAGCCACGCAGCGTGTTGAGCGACACGTGGAGGTGTGAAATGGAGAATGATAGTTGGAATAGAGACGTCTGCGTTGTGCTTGTGCTAGTACTTAATTTCTTCTCCACACACAGTGTGCGGCTTCTTCTACCTAGCGGATACACTTTTCTCAAAGTAGGCACCTGCTATTCCCTTCGTGTTCACCATTCCTGTTGCACTCTCTTGACCATATCAAATATTATTGAATAAAAAAAAAGGTCACTCGTACGGTGGTGTTTACCTCAGCTAGAGCTACTACGGCGCCGTCTAGCCCAAGAATCACCATGTTCCGAGACATGCAGGCGGCCAACATGGAAGTTCATATGTCGCAAACCGAGGGCGAGCGGGAGAAGTGCGTGGACATTGCTTTGGCGGTTGAGATGCTCCACTATGCCACCGTGCCGGGAGCTTACGATTTGGCGGTATGCAAATACAGTAGACAGAGGCATACAATGATAATAACGCTTGTTGAGTTCGGTGCGCATACATGAAAGTGCATGCTTCAAATCTAACAAAATGATTGTAACTGAAGAGGCACGAGCACCAAAATGATGCGGTAATTTTTCCACGTGCTGCATCTGCGATTGGTACCATCTTGTTATTCTTGTCCAGGTGCTCCTGACCGGCGACAAGGACTTCATGCCGGTGATGACGCGGACACGGCAAAAGGGGAAGCGTGTAGCGCTCGCCACCATGCGGGCCAACTGCAACCGGGACCTCTTGCAACCTCAGGTGTGTGAGCGGGCGGACGAATCTCAATTTTATGGCACTTAATCGTATTTGTTCCGATATTATTGCTGTCGTTCTCTTCCTCAGATTACTTGAACTCATCACCTTTCCTTTGTGCTACAATATTTCCCGACTCGTGCTCTTCACGCCTCTATTCGCTAACGCTGTGATTGAATTCACGATACGATAATCTTGTTTTCGTTGTTTCCCGTACGCTTCAATATCAGAGCCACATCCGCGACTTTTCGCCGATATTTTTGGAACACCACTTGAAGGAGCTCATTGTTCCGTTGAAGCCCGGGGCTCGGCGCTCCGTCAGTACAGGGGGAATGGCTTTGCCGAGGGACGTCCCGGTTCTGTCGCAAGAAAAGCGGGCTGCATTGGAGCTCAAGGTGGGTGATGCCTTGAGAAGTAGTGATTTTTCTCAGTGATGTGAATGAGCCAAAGAGAACGTTTTTTTTTTGGCGACATGTGTTGACAATGTAGCGTCAACTTTGTTTCTGCGCAGTGAGTAAATGAATCTAATTACTGACCCTCCTCTTCTTCCTCCTCCTCTTCTCCTCCTCCTCCTCAATAGGTCTTGTCTACGGTGGTTGCTCTGCTTGACGCCCACGAACACGGCCCGCCGAGCGAAGGCCCTTTTGCGGAGCTGTACGAGTCCCTCAACGGAGCTCCATCATCTTCTTCGGATGCGTCTAGCAGCAGCAGCAGCAGTGGCAGCAGTGGTAGTAGTAATAGAGACGAGCCGCCATCACCCTTTGAGGAAGGGCCTATGACGGCTCGAGTTCTCGGAGCTCTCCTTCGCAGTGTGCGATTGCACGAATTCAAGTAAGATTGCTTGCTTATATACTCTTTGACACGGGCTGATACTGTTGTAGTCGATTTGCAACTACACTTAGTCTTTTTGTTGGTACGGCATTGTTAATCAATACTTATTACTCTCTGATGTCTTCTTCTTCTTCGCTTCTTCAAAACTCGCATTCTCTTTCTCCTAATATAATACGTACCCAAGGTGCGACGCGCTCACGGGGATGAAGTGGCTCTACGACAACGCCGGCGGGATGGCCAAGTTCTGCAAAGACCACCCCGACGCCTTCACCACCAGCCCCGTAACCGGTGAATATGAGGGAAGAAAGGGTTGTAGGCATTCGAGAAGGCGGATTTATGTTGAAATTGTGATTTATTTTGTTGCCCAAGCTCCTGTCTCTGTTAGTACTTGCAACTTTGAATGAATACAAAAAATGATTGTGACTGTCTCTATCTCTGTATTCACATAAATCTTGTTGTTCGTTGTCGCAAGGCACCACGGACTTTTTTGTGCGGCTGGTGCCGGGATTTGCCGAGCGCTTGGGTCTGCAACAAGCGTCCCTCCTTGCAGCCAGCTTGCCCGATGATGACAGCGACGACGACGGTAACGAGGACGATGTGGATGACGGTAACGAGGGCGATTGTGGTGAGAGGGGTGTTGATAGCAACCGTGGCGCTAGCAGCAGCAGTCGTTCGAAAAGTGCTCGCGGAAACCAAATGCCCAGCAACCAAGCAAGTAGGGGAAGCCAAGATGCTCTGACGTCAGCTTTTGCGGCGGCGAACCGAAGACAATCGAACAGTGGCGGCCATGATGAAGAAAATGAGGACGATGATGAGGAAGAAGACGAGGAGGATTACAGTTTACTGACCGATGGCGAAGATTTCGATGACGATTACGATTTTGCGGAAAGCAGCGGCGAAGAAGGAGATGAACTAGCCTTGCTACCGGTACATGATTGGCGTTTTTCTATCTTCATGCTCAATTTTCTCCTGCTCGATCGATGAGAGTACTATTGAACTCGCTCCGATGAATGAAGTGCACCTCTTGCAAATACGTCCTCCTTACATCGTACCTGCATACGTGTGCACTCCTAGTTGGAAGATTTGGCGATTTTGGACGATGCCATCATTAACCGCATGGTCGTGCCCGAGCTGAAAGAGTGGCTGCGCGCCCTCAAGCTGCCCGTGTCCGGCCGAAAACAGGTGCACCTCTTCGTTTTTCATTTTTTCTTTTTTTTCTTGTACTTGCATACGTGAATGCAACATTTGATGTACACCACGCAGCAATGACAAGAGCATAAAACATTGCATCCCTGCCCCCTTTTGATTAATTGGTCTCATTTTTTACGTCTTCGTTGCTGCTTCGTCTCTTGTATTGACTTACAGGAATTAGTCGATCGTTTGTCAGAAGCCGTTGCCGGTGCTCAGGCGCAAGCTCTGATGGGCCCTAAACTCACGCATTCTTCATCACCTTCGTCGTCGTCGTCTTCATCATCATCATCATCATCATCATCGTCGTCGTCATCTTCGAAAGCGGCGCCGTATTACCACGAAAAGAGCTACAACGAAGCCCTTGACGATGACGACGATGTTTACGAAAGGGATTACGGAGGTGAAGGAGTCGAAGACGATGAAGAAGGTGTTGATGATCTTGAGGATGAGGATGAAGAGGAGATTGCCGAGTACGCAGCCGCCGCGGCTCTTATGCGAGACTACGAAGACATGACCAGCGCCACGTCGGTTGCAATAACGCCTCCTCGTGACACGAGCAGCAGCAGCAGTAGAACGAGCAGCAGCAGTGTCATTTCGGAAGTGGTCGAAGCGGAAATGATTGCTATTGTGCAAAAAGCGGTAAAACATTCTCTGCATGCGTAGCACACATGTGTTCTCTGATCTCATTCTCGTCCTTTGGACCATTTCCTGTACCCAATCGGATATTATCATTATCGTTTCCATTTCCAATGAATTGTTTCCCTGCGCATGACCATCGATTCTACTTGTCTCCGATGGGCTATACTACCTGCAGGTGCTTAAATTTGCAAACAAAAACTCGCAACAACCTCGGCGCAGTTCTCGACAGGTGATTGAAAACCTCATGCACGAAAAAGAGCCATTTTTTTGGCTCGGCTCAGCAAAAATAACTGAATTGAGATGTGTATCTTCTTGCGTTCTCTTGTTCACTTCTTCATTTTTCCACTTTATTTAGTACATGGGGAGAATGGTGCGTGCATTCACGTGTTTAGTACTGGCGTTATAGCATCTCTTATTATCGCATGGTTTTACGATTAATTTACGTTTTCATTCGTTTTTACTCATGTGTGTTGTCAGGTGGGCGTCATCCTAAAAGCTCAACCGGTGGACAGCCTTGGAGGGCGAGACGCTTCTTCGAGTATTAAATTAGTGTACGGTAGCCTCAAGGTACTTAACAAGAGAGAGAGTGTGAAAAGCAGAGAAACGGAGGGAGAATATCACACTCATGATAGTTTGAAAAAATAAGATGATAAGAGATTTATTAGCGATGAATAACTGTGTGACTTGATCAATTACTTCACCAATACTTTCTTTGTGCTTGGGAACTTTGTTTTTTTTAAAGGATTTTTTGCGGCTTTTTCCTGACACATTTGATCTCGAAGACCACCGACCCGGTTTTGACGGCCAAGGCGCGAAAGGCTTTGACATTATATTGAAAAAGTGAGCGCCCTGCAAGAGGTGCGGGTGAGCGTCGTTCAAGTGAGAGCGCATTTCCGAAGAGCCATTTTCTGGGCACTTTGCTTTGGCTCATGGAACTCAAACGGCAAACTATTAATCGAAACGGGCGCTGCTCGCTGCTCGCTAGTTGGAAGTGGGTCCCTGTGAGTAACGAGGAAAGCGATTTATAAGCCACTTTAAAAGTAATAGAAGCCACTTCAGGCATTTGGGCCTTGGCCTTACAAATAGCAAATAGAAAAGGGGAACACAAGTGCAAGTGCAATTAGAATGGAGTAGAACTAGAGGAAGCGCTCGTCAAATTTTGCCTAGAACTTCTAGAAAACTAGGAACTAGAAGGAATGAAGTGGCATAGTAGCGCCCCAATTCCACACGCGGGGGTGCCTTTTTATCAGCGAATCCCCAAGTATTAACTGAAGCACAGTAGTGAGCAATTTAGCTCCCTAAACAGCAAAAGGGCTTCTTCTTTATCATGCGGCCTTCATGTCCCTGATGCCACGTGCCCCTACCCGTCGAAAGCAGAGAAGAAAAGCCCATTCGCAATTCGAATGGAACCATGTGGACTCCTTTTAAAATCTTATGGCTGCTTGTTATTTCCCAGGCGGCAAAAACGCGGCCTCTGGTTGGTCCACGAACATGGGCTCCAAGGCCATCACGCCATTGCTTAAATCCTGCGTGAAGTCCAACTCGAGCCGCACGATAGCGCAGTTTTTCAGCTTTTGGGCGCCCGCAATTTGGGTCAGCGCTGGCTTTTCATCGCGCAGAGAGGGGTGGAGCCTTCGGCCCATGAGCGCACGGAGCAAATTGGAGTGGGACACGAGCACCACCGTAGAGGCTTCGGCAAATTTGACGGCGTTTAAAAGCTCGTTGAGTCGCATGTTGACCTGAGTACAGAGGGAAGCGCGTGCGCGTATATGAGGGAGTAGACTAGAAGAGAAGACCATCAAGAGAGTAGAAATTATGCACATATGGCGTTTCATTTCACGGAGAATGCAAAAGGCTACGATAACTCACTTTAGAAAAGAAAATGAAGTACAAGTGAAGTGGCTATATTATTAAATATGAAACTTGAGATGCATTTAAGCAACATCCTTACGTCATTCTTGGAGTCGCTGCTGAACGCGCTGGTCCACCATTCGTCTTCAGCGTCTAGCGCATCGAGGCGAGGCGCCAAAAGAGCGTTCACGATTGCCGAACTCTTACTACTCGTAGCGCTGTAGCTGGCTCCCGTAGGTAGTATGGAACTTGCCCTTCTTGCGTACGTGACGCCTTCGGCAGCGACAGCAGCTGGCGGATGAGAAAGGGTCAACGACGACGAAGAAGAAGCACTAGAAGCGGCGGTTGCAGTGTCCGCGCTCTTGTTGTAGAGGTAGCAAAGTTCGCTGTTAAGAAGTTGGGTAATGGCTTGGTTGCCTCTTGCGCGGCCAATCGAGTCCAAACTGCCCATTCCTTTCACTTCACGGGCGTCGGCAATTAGCACGAGGCCACCACCACCACCACTACCAGGCTTCTTCTCGTTTTTCCCCTCTTTATTCTCCTCCTCCTTCTGGTCGTCATTGTCGGTGCTTCCTAGTACGAGCGAAGGGTGCCCCTGTAGCCCAATCAGGGCGGTCTGCAAAGTGCGAGTGAGCGGCGAAGACCACACTGCCGTGTCCGACGACCACAACTGGCGAACGTGCTGCGCAGCGGCCGTGGCTTCATCCGGGGAGCGCGAGGCCATGAATTTACGGTACGCGGCATCCTTCGTGGCATGGTCTGCTGGCAGAGGAGTGCATCGATTCGGGAGCACATCGGCGTGAGCAGCTTCCGCCGCACCCGCAGCTTGCAGTTCGAGTTCGAGCTGACGATAGAGCTGCTCTGCCTTCAGAGTCAAAAAAAAAAAGAAAAAGAAAGGCAACACAACACAACAAAATCAGCGTGCATAGTTCTGCAAAATCACAGGAGTGGGATGGCCCAACCAAATGGTGCCAGCAACATGTGGCAAGCATCTGAAGTACATGCCTACTGTGTGTAGGTGCCAACGACTGCCATACCTGTTGGCGACCCACGTGCGTTAAACCATGATCTACATCCGCTAATCCAACTATGTTGTGCTTGGATTGGGCTTCGTTCCATTTGCTATTAGAAAGAGAGGGCATCGCACACAAAAATGGCACACAACGCACACGAAAACACCCCGACGGTAAGGAGAAAAGTGAATATTCTCTCTCTGTATTCGCTCAGGTAAGCTTAGTCAAGAAAGAAATTCACAGTGCACTCAGCCGAAACGCTTAATACAATCCTTGCAATAAAATCAAATGGACTGAAGAGCCGACCTCGGTCTGCACGTTTTTGCGCTTACCTTTCGCCGTGCCGAATGATGAAGAGGGTTTTGCGAGCGGCGCGCGGAGGAATCAAACGCAAGGTAAGGACGAGCGGTGGAATTTCTTTGTGAGACTTGAGCGACGAGTACGATTCGCCACTACTGCGGCTAGCTAGGCTACCACTGTTGCTACCTCTTTTCGCGACCTCGGCGGGCAGCACCGGCACCATAACCGTGTACACCACGCCCACCTCAATGTCTGCCAACATCAGGTCCGTTCTTGCCACGGGCTCGCTTCGAGCGGTTTCCGCAGCAGCAGCAGTTGCTGCGCCTGGCGAAGATGAAGCGGCAGGGGTAGAAGCATTTGAAGAAGGAGAGCGGTGCAGATGCACAGTGATGCGCAAAAGGTCTCCACGCTGGTAGGTGCCCAAATCGCGCACTTTGTGCCAGCGGGGAGAAGCAGTTTTGCTCTTGAATGGCCAGCGGCGCTCTTCTCCAATGCTTGAGCTGCGAGTCGTGCTGTCAGCATCGTCAAGAGTGGCAAAAGGTACGACTTTCATAGTGCAAAAAGGGTTGACGCTGCGGTTCGCAGTGTTGTGATCTGCGTTGGGCGAGGCAGTGCTTCCCGCGGCAGGAACGCCGTCGCAGCCGAGCAACTCTACGATGCACGGCAAGGGGGCACCTTCGTCTTGATCTGATTCTGGAAGATCGGAACTGTCCCCCGCAAAGTTTGACGTACTTGTGCCAAGCATAGCGTTTGCCTGCGAGAGCGAAAGGAGCTAAGACGATAAAATTGGTGCCCACAGTGTCCATTGAGGCGAAAAGATCGCAAAAACAGAGCCTCTCTAAATAACTCACATCATGGTGCCAAGATGATCCTTGGCGATATATACTGCCTCGGATGTTAGCTTCTTCGCGTGCGCTAGCCTCTTTGTCGCGCCGCGGGCCCAGCAAGGAAGTCCGTCTCATCATTTGTGGTCGTCGCGATCCAGACGTGAAGACCCAGTCAAGTTTTATAAAATGGTATAATAAGCTACTCGAGCACTAGGTTATAACCTACAAAACACGTTGAATGCTACCTGCTAAATAACATCGTAGTCACGCTGGATCATTCGCAATTTTTCTAAATATCTACGCCAAGCGATTTTTGCGTGAGTAGCTTTGCAGCGCGAGACTGATAGGAGACTGTTTAGAATAATGCATGAAGCAAGAAAGATGTCGCTTGCTCTTGAATTCTTTGATTTGGGGCTAACCCCGGCTCACTCGCCGCCAGCGCCCGGATTTCGTTAGTGTGGTTCGCCGAACGTTAACGAACTGCGCAAAATTAACGAACTTTTTGCTCGATTCACCTGGGTTCGTTAATTTTTCATGAACCGAACCTCTTATTCGTTTGGGTTCGATATCTTTTTGAACTCCGAGCTTCTGTTCGTTTGGGTTCGTTTATTCCTGAGGAACCGAATCTCACCTGCACTTGCTAGCTCTCTAGTCAGTCACCAATCCCAATCCCCTCGAGCCCACGAGGGAAGTATACTCGTTGAGATTGGGGATGCAGTCAAACCATTTTAAAACGCCGAGCATCTGATGTATATCTCTCTAGTGGTTTCCTTCTCTTAGAACCATGTTTACATAGAGCGGGGCCAGTTTTCCCATTTATACGAATTTTCCGGATCTCACAACAGATTTTCCGATTTTTACAAGTCGCTTGCACTGTCAAGGATTAAAAATCCCCTCCTCTGCGGGCGGAAACTCTTCTTTTGAGCTGCACTCTCAGAGCATGGAGGAGCGTGCCACTTTGGACCGCTACCATCACTTCCATGGCCAC
>Ga0307979_1001822_pt1 | contig 15037 bp, 15 predicted proteins | sample OrgLakmetage1058_FD_201833 | JGI IMG/M metagenome (GOLD analysis project Ga0307979, IMG submission 201833) | Saline water microbial communities from Organic Lake, Antarctica - #1058 | ecosystem: Environmental > Aquatic > Non-marine Saline and Alkaline > Saline | place: Antarctica: Organic Lake...
TGAATCCTCCAGAACAAGTCTGACTGGGCTGAGTGTTCTTTTGCGCAAAGAGAGTAAAGGAAGACCCATACTCCAACTCCAACAATTCTCAATCGATTCATATTTAGTGCTCGTGTTTAGAACAATTCATCTCCATTATTGCATTATTACTCGGTTCTGCTAGTTGGATTTGAGTTAAATTAGATATAACAATAGCAACTGCAACTGCATATCAAGTAAACCAAAGGAAACACAAACACGAACACTAAGCACTTCCACTCGGCCTTTGCCTTGATCCTTGATCAGACATCTCATTAGTCTTAATTGGGCATCAAAATAACCCAAAGACCAACTACATGCGGATAATAAGGAAGTCCTTGCTTTTTGCTGCCTCGTCCGTTTGATGCCTCTACTTTTCTCCTTGTATTTCTATCTCCCTCCTACCAGAAGTGAGGAGTGTCCACGTTCCAGACACAAAGCTGATGGTCGTCGCCCCCAGTGATCACGCGGCCGTCGTTGGTCGCCCGCAAGCAGCTCACCACGCCTCCGTGGCCGCGTACTTGGAGCACCACCCGCCCCGTGTACGCATCCATCACCTGCCACGCATGCCCTCCCGCTACTGCCGCAAAGAGCCAACGCCCGTCGGGGGAGAAGTCCACTGCGGTGTAGCCCCGCGGCTCCGTGACTAGGCTCGTCATGGCGGGGGCCTTGGGGTACCGCACGTCGTGGACCCGCAAGTGGCCATCTCGGGACGCAGCCGCTAGGAAGTTGGCCGTGGTGCTCGAAGCCCCAAATGCGCGCACGTCCTCGACGTCGCTTTCTGCGCCCCGTAAAGTGCACACCGTACTGGGCCCGTTAGGCAAGCGCACGTCGTGCAGCCGCACCACGCAATCCGCGCCTCCGCTCATGACCAAATGGGGCGCCCACGCGTGGCCTGCCAAGCAAAGCACTTCGTCTTCTTGGGCGGAGAGCCTGGTCACCATTTTCCCCGAGCCCCCCAAATCCCACACCCGCAAGTACGAGTCGCTGCACCCGCTCGCCAGCAAGGAGTCGGAGGCGCCCATGAAGCACAAGCTGGTCACGCTCCCCAAGTGCTCGTCGCCGTTGCCGACCGGGTGCAGCGCGTAATTGCGGCCGTGCTGAAACCGCCAGTCGCCGACGCTGATCTTTTGGTTCAAGCCCGCCACGGCCACTCGGCGGTTGGACGGCGAAAAACAGCACGCCATGGTCCAGTTCGCTTCGCGGCCCATCGCCAGCTCTTCGGCAGGCTTCAGGCCCATGGTCATGGCTTTGGCCACTTCCGCTGGGGTCAAGTCGCCACTGCCGACTCGGCTCGCAGCCGCCAAGGTTGTTGGCGCACCAGAGTCCGCAGCATCACCACCCATCGGCGAGCGCCCATCGTTTAAGGAATTTCCTCCCGAGGAGGACGATGACGGCCCATCGTTCCCGTTGTGGTTGTTGTCTCCGCGACCGCTGGAGTCCCGGGTGCCCAGCTCCAGCAAGTTGGTGTTGGGCACCGCCCACACCAAGACTTTGGACTCCTTGGACCCACTCACCACGTGCCGCCCGTCCGAGCTCCAGGCCACCACAGTGACGTGGTCGCCGTGGCCCTTGCATCGCATCCCCAAACGGCACCGCAAGCCTTCAACAGAGGCTGACTGCACGTCTTCGCCGAGCTCCACCCTGGACAGCGCAGTTGGGGACGTTGCCGCAGCCGCCGCTCCTGACGAAGGTGGAACTGAAGCTGCTGAGGATCCTCCAGGAGACGATGAGCCCTTCTGAGGTTGGTCCAGCGTTGATGGCGTGATCGCATTGACTTGGCGCCCGTTTTCGCTCTGGGACGACACGTGCACCACGCTCTTGAACAGCCGTTCCCAGTTTTTCACGCTCACCGCGCGCGGGTCTGGCAAAAGGCTGCCCCACCACTGGGCTTGCGACTTCTTGATGAACCACTGCCGGGTCTTGTCGTAGCGCGCGCGGTGCACTGAGGCGCACCTGGGTGTGTTGAAATGTGTAGTGAAAGAGAAGAAAGCAAGAAGTTAGAGCAAGAAAGTGAAGGAGAGAGGAGCGAGAGACAGGGAGACAGGCAAGAGACAAAAAGTAAGTACACACCGACCGACCCATTGCTAGCGCTTGAATGAATTGAAATGCATAGAAAAGAATCGAACGCACTTGTTGATCGCTTCAATCCACGCCAGGGCGTCTTCCATCGAAGGGGCCCGAATCGGCAGCTCGTAAGTCGCATGCGAAAGCACAAACACCGTGGGCCCATTTCCTTGCGAAGCAGTGTTGCCACTGCTGCTGCTGTTGCTGCGGTCGTTGCGAGGAGCAAGCTTGGCCTCGGAAGTGTGGTCAAGCAGCATTTTGGTGGCGTTGGCGTCATCGGGGCGCCAGCTGCTCGGCAACGACACGGCGGCGTGCTGCGACATGCTCCCCACGCCTCCACTCTCTTTCGCTTTCGCAGCCGCGGCCTCCTGCGCCTGCTTGGCAGCTTTGGTGTTTTCGGTGTACAGCAGCGACTGGTAGTCCAAGAAAAAGTAACGCTTTTGCCAGCTGCCGCCTGACTTGCCGTCGCCGCCATTTTTGCTGCCGCTGACTAGAGAACGCAGGAAACCAGCGCCACCGCTGCTGCTGCCACCACCCCCCCCTTTGGAGCGCGAATCAGCAAAGCTCAGAGAGTCTTCGGCTCCGGCAGCGTCGGCACTGTTGCTGGTGGTCATTTCCCGCTGCACGATGGGCTGCTTCTCGAGCTCCCCCGACCGGTGGCACTTCTGAGAAATGATGGCGGTTTCTTTGATCATTTGTTGGCGTTCCACTTCGGCTTCCGCGGCGAATTCTTCTTCCAGCAACTTCATTTTGTTCTGCTTCGTGGTGTCCTCCAGCGCTTGCGCAGCTTCAACCGCCAACTCCAGCTGGCTCACCCGCCGCCCAATCCGCTCGACCATCGTGTCCACCAGGGTCGTGGCTTCTAGCGACGCGGACGGCCCGCAAATGTCGGCGAGCAAAATGGCCACCTCCCCAAGCTGGTCCCGCGCGCTGCTCAAGTCTTCCTTGAAACGCGCCGCAAAACGCGCCCATTGGCTCGCGCGCACGGGGGACGAGGACCCCACGTAGAGCTGCTGATCGGAAGACGACGACGACGACGCCGCCTGAGGGTTCAGGGCCGCGATTTCGTCGGACGGTTCTTGCAGCGCGCGAATGGCGTCGAGCACTTGCAGCGACGAGTGCAGCGCAGCGCCGATTTTGCTCAAGCTCTTGGCGAAGTCGCGAGCGGACCCGTCCTGCCCCAAGCGCCCCAGGAGCGAGAGGGCGCCAACCCGAAACCCACCGCCGCCGCCGTTGCTGCTGGGGCCACCGCCGCCGCCGCGCCCGTGGCCGCTGTAACCGTTGCTGCCATTGCTGCTGCCGCCGCCGAAAGTCTTCAACGAGGAGCCCAAGTCGCCGAAGGAAATCCCGCCGGCGCCTTGGCCGGGAGAAGGGGCGCGGTGATAGTTGTTGGAGGCCGCCGCCAGTAAAGTGGTCCGTAGCCGCCCGATCGAGTTGGTGAGCTCGCTGAACACTTCCAGCACCGCTTCCGACGACGACGACGTAATCACTAGGGACATGCGCCGGTATTCACCTTCGGCTTTCCGCAACTCCAGAGGTTGTTGCGCTCGGGAAGTGCTCGCATTGCTGGTGGGGCCGCCTTTCCCAGGTGGGGCCGGTTCCGGCACCGCCGCTAGAGCTGACGAAAAACGCAGGCCAGTGCCGCCAAAAGTCGTGCTCAAGCGCCGGCCCTTGCTCTCAGTCGCCACTGCCACGCTTGCCCGCAATGAAACCGCTTCTTCCTCGAGGTCTTCGGCCTCGCTCGCCATGCCTTGCTCCTGCAGCGCCAGCGCCGCTGAAATTGACATGACCCCACCCCCCGCGCCGCCGCCGCCGCTACCTCCCGACCCAAAGCTACTCGAGTCCGACGCGTACCACGCCGTGAAGTCTTCGAGCGTCACGTCCTGGAGGTTGGCGCCGTCGGAATGGTGGTCGAGCGCGGACGCCGAGATGGATCCACCGGCCAACAGCATTTCCCGCATGGCGCCCGCGGTGTGCTCCGGCGTCGACTCCAGCCCGGCTTCCGCCAGCAGCAAGGCGACTTCGGCAAACTCCAACGCCCCGTCGCCGTTTTTGTCGACCCGTTTGAAGAGGGCTTTGGCTTCTTCAGCCGTGCCTCGTGCCGCCCCACTGCTGCTGCTGCCCTCATTGGACGAGCTGCCTCCGCTGCCCCGCTTGTTGTTGTTGGTGGTGCTGCCCGGGCAAGGAAAGTCGAAGTCGTGGATGCTAGCGCGCATGAGCACGGAGCTCGCCGTGCTCAAACAGTGCATGGCTTTGGTGTCTAGCCCCAGAGGATTTGAAGCGTTCGAGCTCTCACGAGGTTTGGCTGCCAAAGGGTTCTCCATCGAGATAGGGCGCGCACCACCGGTGAAATCTTCGGTTTCGGGCACAAAAGTTGAGCTCAATCGTTCGCGGTTGCCGCCATCTTGTTCGTCCACAGTTGGCGACTTCTCTTCGAACTTGCTCGCAGGCTGTCCTTGGCTGCTAGTCCTGCTCCTGCTGTTGCTGCCACTGCCACCACTGCTGGCATTGCTTCGGTTTTCGGCCGAATTCGCAGAGCTCCCATAGCTCGGTCGCCTACCAGCTCCTCGCCCGCTGGAGGACTTGTTGTACATGCTTAGAAAGCGCTGCGACTGCGGGGTGCCGAGTCGTGACTTGGGAGTAAGGCCTCCGGGGGTTGAAGATGCCCTCGGTGACCCAGCGGTGGCACTCGGCCGCCTGGCAGGCCCACCTGATGGTGACGTTGAGCCTTGCGAGCGAGGTGGGCTTGTGCCTCCACTTGAAGACCGCGATGGTGGCGGCACGAATGACGGCGCTTTTCCGCCCACGCCCGTGACGGAGGCCCTCTTGGGAGGAAGAGGGGCCGCAGGACGTGATGGCACAGAGCGCCCGGAGCTAGAACGATGGGGCGTAGTTTCCTTGCTTGCTGCAGCTACTGGTGAGGGTTCTCCAGGTGGCTTAGCATCAGCAGCTGCGAAGAGTTTTAAAGGGGAGGTGCTACTGGGCTTCCGCGACGTCCGTTCAGATGGTTGACTCTGTGCAGGAGGCTGAGGCAGATCTTGAGGGGCTGCCGGTAATGGCCGTACCCAGCTCGTTTCTCCGCTTGCTTGGTTGTGGAAGTAGGGCCTGCCTGATGTAGCGTCAATGTGCTCGAACCAACCCAAGGGCAGCGGCTCGGCGTCTGGCATGGTGCCGGCTCCTGGGCTAAAATCTGATCTGTTTGCTGTAGTAGATCGCATCACATCATTGTATAATTTCAAGTCATTGCATTAGGGCAAATTCTCCAAACTTTCTCTCATCTCTGTCTAGTCGTCTGAATCTCTGAACTATGTACAATGGACCCCTAACTGATATACATTGATTGACAATGAGGCTTCTGCTAGGGCTGCTTTTAAGTTTGTACCAACCGCGCGTAGTAGATTCAGATGGACTCCGTCACATGCGGCAGCATGGAAAAGACAAACACAAAGGAAAGCGCCGCAGCAGAGAAGACCACAAGGCGTCTCAGGGCGACCCGCGCGAGCAGCGCGATGCCATCGCGGCCGTGGATTCATTAGATCCGGCTGCCGATGCAGAATCACTTGGGAATGCTGAAAGAGTTAGCAGCAAACGATCAAGTAGTAAACGGCTGCATGACCGTGAAATCGTCGACGACCGCTCTGCTGGTTACTTTGGTGCTGCTGCTGCTGCCCGATTCCAGCAACGTCTCCTAAACCAAAGCATGCGCCTGAGCTTCAAAGACAACCCTGGTGGCGATCTGGCCACTTTTCCAATGCCGCCGCCGCTGCCGGGTTTAGACGCTCGCGTGCCGTTGTTTGTCAAATTTCACAAGACTGGCAGTGGGACAGCCGCGAACGTGTTCCGCCGCCATTGCGCTGACACTATTCGCAGTCAATCGCAATTCAACGGTGCCTTTCCATGGCGCGGCGGCCCGTACTGCGGACCGATGCCTCATGAGGTGCGTGTAAAAGAATGATAAGAAGCAGCAGAGGCACGTCCAGAAATGAGGGCCTAGCTAGCTTTAATATGATACCAACACCTAGCTAGGCTAGATACTGCCATCTCACACCATTGCACACATATTCTTGACTGTTTTGTCTAACACGCTGGTGCTCTTGCAGCATGCATCCATTGTTACCTACCGCACCAAGGGTGTCGCGGGCTTCGAGAAGTGCTTGTTTCAGCTTGCGCCCATTCAGCTCTACACCGTGCTGCGAAATCCAGTTGAAAAATGGTGGTCGGGCGTGTACTTCTGGAAAAAGGTATGGCATGTGTTGCTCTTTTCAAAGAGTACAATAACACGAACCTTATATTTGATTATTGAACAACACAAATCAGCACACGTCTAATATTTCATTCCTATCGATTATTCTGACATTGTTCTTCTTTCGTTTTGAACTGTATCCAACCTCGATTGCCTTCCAGGAAGTAGCCAAGAATGCAGGTGGTGCTAGCGTGCAGAACAAGCTTGACTCTGACCCAGCTTTACTTACCGTTGACGATATCAATGCCCTCGCGGCAGCCGTCAACTGGTGCGATCAATTACCAGAATAAGTAGCGGCAAAATTCGTGGCACCTCGTTTCGCAGCCATTCCACACCTTTCGTCGGTGTTACAAAAGTAGCATTGAGGATGTTGCTATCCTGAGAATCAAAGCATAATCAAGGTTTTGCCCTTTTAATCCTCTCCCTTGCAGGTACGGGCGAGTTACTGCCAAAGGTGCCTGCAACAAGGGCAACTGCTTCTCCGCGAGGCCGGGCCCCTTGCTGCAATTTCACGCTGTCTTAGGGCGCATCGACCTCAACGACCCAGTTGTGAGAGACCACCCCACCCCGGAACAAGTGGAGAGCGCGTGCAACCATTTGGCCCAAGACTTCCGCGTGGGCATCGCCGAAGCGATGGACTCGTTTGCGGTGCTGGTGGCTCTCGATCAAGGGTGGCCCCTCGAAACCATGTGCCTGGAAAACTTCCACTACAACGCCAAGGTTGGTGCTCTGAAAATAACACGTAGAGTTTAGGCACCTTGATTCGTCGCGTATGAATTTGATATGTTTTGATGAATGCGCTAATTTTTGTTTACCCACTTTGTATTGAAAGCGACCGCGCGGTGAAGCTTTGAGACAACAGCTGATGCCCGAGGTGCAAGCACGCTTAGACGAGCTGCTGGCCCCCGATCGCCACATTTACGAGTGCGCTCTCAAGCAGCACGCAAGCCATGTAGCGGAGCACGACAGCGGTAGTGGTGGCAGTGGTATACACAGCAGAGCTCTGAAGCATTTTCAAAGCGACGCATTTCAGGTAATCATGAATGCAGTTGATTGGCCCTCTTTTTTTCCTTAGATTTTGTCGTTAGCTGCTGCGTTTCTCTTTAATCAGAAATAAACAACGTTTATAGCAGGAAAATAGAAAAAACGCAAGTTCGAGACATTTGCCGTATATTCATGCGTTTGTCGTTAAATATCTTTTTGCTTTCCTTTCCTAGGGCTCTTGCATGGCGCGTCAGAAAGCGCACAAGGACGCGCTTGGCCGTCGCCGCCGAGACGACCGTGACAAAGGACGGCCAAAATCACTCACGGGTGGCGGCGTGGTGATGCTCACCGAAGAAGAAAGTTCCAGAGCAGGAGCAGCAGGCTCCAAAAGCAGTAGCAGCGACGTGCAGGAAGACGGCGATGGATCTGAAGACGAAGTTGAGGTATTTGGATCTTCTGGGCGCTGTTTGATGAGCAAATTCCCACCATCCTTGGAGGCATGAGGAGTTTATGATAGTAGGTAATGAGGTGTCAGTGCTAAGATGTGAAGGGCCTAAGACCCCGGAGATTTTTTTTGTCGGGCTCGGTTTCGGATTTTCTTTCTAAATGTATCCTTATGACGAAGCTCAGGCGGCAGACAGCGCCTTAATTTATGAGGCTAAAAGCGACTCAATTTTACAATTTGCTCCTGTTCTTGTGGGTTTCGGATTCTCTTTCTAAATGTATCCTTATGACAAAGCTTAGACGGCAGATAGCGCCTTAATTTATGAGGCTTAAAGCGACTCAATTTTGCAATTTGCTCCTGTTCTTGTGGGTTTCGGATTCTCTTTCTATATGTATCCTTATGACAAAGCTTAGACGGCAGATAGCGCCTTAATTTATGAGGCTTAAAGCGACTCAATTTTACAATTTACTCCTGTTCTTGTGGGTTTCGGATTCTCTTTCTAAATGTATCCTTATGACGAAGCTTAGACGGCAGATAGCGCCTTAATTTATGAGGCTTGAAGCGACTCAATTCTGCAATTTATTCCTCTTCTTGTGTGCATTGTGCTTCTGTTGGGATGGGGTGCTGGTTGCTTAGTGCTTGGTGTTGCGTGCTGCACGGAAAAGCAGAGCAATTAAAAGAATTACACAACACACGGTTTTCTTCTCACTTTAGATCTGTAGCACACACCCTTGCACTGTACAATGATTATACTGCTATTTTTGACGCAGGCCCCGGACAGGGGCTGCTGGATTAGAAGGCCATCAGATAGCAGGTAACAGGTAACAGGCAGAGTCGTAGAGAACTCGAACTCGAGCTAATACAAACCCAAATGGCACAGAAGCCAATGCTGCGGGCAGAAGTGGGAATGCGCGTGCGTTGCGCGCAAGTCAAAAACGTAAATAGGAAGTGTGTAGAGGCGAGGAAATTTGGACCCCCCCCCCTCTCTAAAGTGGATACTGTTCATGAAATAAATTCGGGGCAAGCCTTAAAGAGACGAAAAGCAAAGCAGCTCAATCTATGAAATTAATTAGGCACCCATGCCATAGTGGCCATGGTAGTGCTGCTCTAAAGAAGAGTTCCCGCCCGTAGAGGAGGGGACTACACAGCGACTTTTTACGCACTGACTTGGCACATAAAGATGACATAAATGAAGAAATGAACTGTAAAGCTGTAAAGTAAATCCTTTATATTAAATGAAATTTCGACCGTGGTTCGTTCGTGGTGGTCGTCGTTTTTTATGTACCTACAGTACTACAGTGCAGTACAGTTCTGTTGTACAGGTGCAGTAAACAAATACGCAAGGCGGACCACGGCCACAAGAAGGGACACGCACCATGGGAACTGTAAGGGAACTCATTCACGGGCATTTCAAGGCCGCGCACTGAGGTGCTAAGAACACGCACCTACTGCTCCGCAGCAAACACATTGCTCCGAAACCGCACATTGCGCGGGCACCTGAACTTGTAATGCTGAACTATGATTGGCTGAGACAGGTCCCACAGTTGATCATCATGCCGATCGATGCCAGCGGGAAGTCATCGTCGGAATGGGGTGTAGCTGCTGCTGAAGCAACCTGGCCACCATTGGACCTTCCGTAATTGTACAGCTCTAATCAATTGAGTGTTTTAAGTCACGGTCTCGCCCAACTATTTTTTATATCCGGGCTACCTCTGTTACCGTCGCGTGCCCCGAAGGCATACCTCATCATGCTCAGCCATTTATTAGTGACAGCCTGCCTATTGTCTTCGGTTTTCGGTGCTACGCAATGGGACTGCGACTTCGAAGACGGGTATGCATTAAAATCTTGTGCATAGACTTTCCTGCGGCTATTCTTCGGTGTCTGTATCGCTTAAGCCCGCACTAGAGAGAGTTGCCTGCACACGCTAATTTTTCACCGTCTTCCGTGCACAAAAGGTTTTGCGAGTTCACCACCGGCGGTCAGGACAACGCCAAATGGGTAAGAAACACAGGTGAAACAGAGACAATCGACGCGGGGCCTGTGAGCGCGCAAGAAGGTTCCTACTATGTGTACACGCCCGCCGCTGGCAACTCCTACAGACAGGTAACCGATGTGGCTACAAGAAAGAAGTCCCCACGCTTCCTTTCAACTTTTCAGCTTCACGATTCTGCTTGACTTCGTTTCTATTGCCTCGTTACACGCGTCCTTCTCATCCGGCGGTGCTCTTTTACCTTTACAACCTTACCATGCCTAACCGTATCTCTTTTTTGGGTGGGGGTGGGTGTCTGGTCTCTCCTGCATTCTTCTGTACAGTTTTACTTGAACCTTCCTCTGAGCAGAGGCTTCTCAGGCTTCGGGATTAATTTCTACTACCACATGGTGAGCTAAACGTTATCAACTTAGCTCCTTAAGCCCGAATACTTCGTGCTAAGTTCCCGGTGTTATATTGCATTCTTCGATGGGCTCGCTTTCGTGATTTCTTCTTGGCTTATTTTTTTACAACTAAATAATCTTCGTGTATAAATTCCAGCGGAACATATCCCTCCTTTCCATGCGTAAAAAGAACTGAGATTCATTTTTGTTCTTCATCGTGGTTTTCGTTCTTCTCCTTTTGCGGCCGGATTTTTCGTGTTATAGTACGGTGAATACGTGGGCTATCTCAAAGTAGAAGCCTCCACGGACGGCGGCGCTACTTACGAGACGGCATGGCAAAGAGACTTGAAGCAACAAACTGCCTCTGGCTCGCCGTGGTTCTTCGCGACCTTTCATTTCGAAGACGTGATCAACAACACGGCTGCTGAAGAGGTGCTCCATCCATTTTTGTTTGTTTTCCTTTTCGAACATATCTCACACCGTTTGCCCGTGTGTGTGCACCATTTCATTTTTTTTCTTCCCACCTTTTCAGTTATTTTCACGAAACGCGTGTCAATTGTGATGTGGACCAAAATATTCTGTTCTCGCCTTTGCTTCATTTTCACTTTGCATGCCTACTGTCGTGCTCAGATCAATTCAATGCGCTTTGTTGGGTACGGTTTCAACGCACAGTCTGACATTGCCATCGACAATTTTGTGGTAATACACTGGTGAAGCGAGGCCTCCTTTTGTTATGCTGTCTTTTGCCTTTGCTCTTTTTTAGCTTCCGTGCCTTTCCCACTCATTCGAAAGTATCTGATCATTCTTTTAATATCTTTCATCAGGTGATTCCACTGCCGTCAGCCTCGCCCACTCCAGTGCCCACCCAGCCTTCCCAAGTCCCCACGCCGCTGCCCACAGCCCAACCCACGCACGTGCCTTCCCCGCTGCCCACGATTCGCCCCACGCCAGCGCCTGCGATGCCGTCCATCATCCCTTCGCCAATCCCTACGGACTCTGAACCTCCGACCTTTCCGCCGACTCCGCTGCCCACGCCACAGCCTACTCCCTCTCCTTACCCTTCCCTGATTCCTACGCCGCGCCCTACGGCACAGCCGTCGCTCATCCCAACGCGCATCCCTACACTCGACCCCACTCCCTATCCCACTTTGACGCCTTCCTTGCTGCCTACCACTCAACCGACGAAGTCGCGGCGCCCGACGCCGTCACCATCGTGGCCCCCGTCGCTGCAGCCGTCTCCAGCGCCTACCACGAAGCCTACGGATTCGCCTACCTTGGTGCCAACGTCGATGCCCTCGCTCCCACCTACCTCAGCACCCTCGCCAGTGCCCTCCATAGTGCCGACAGCTCAGCCCACGCACGCGCCTACTCGACTGCCCACCCCGCGGCCAACGCCACTGCCCACCTATCACCCTACCCCGGTACCCTCTTTCAACCCTACGGACGTCCCCACCGACGTGCCCACGTCGCTGCCGACTCTTGTGCCGTCCCAGCCGCCGACGCCAGTGCCCACGGAGCCACCAACAATGTCCCCCATCTGGCCTACGCCGTTTCCTACGCCGCTGCCTACCCCAAAGCCTACCGCCCCACTGGCAGTGTCATCTGCGGCAGTGCTCACAGCTGTGATCGCGTTTTTTGGATTTTTGTTGTGTGGCGTAGTGTCCTTGCGGCTGTGGCGTTGGTACAGGGCGTATGCCGCTCGCAAGCGCAGTGAAGCGGCTCTCATGCGCCAAGAGAAATTGAAAGCTGCCGCGGTGGCGAAAGCCGAGCAACTGCAAAAAGAAGCTGAGGCAAAGCAAGCGGCCATTGACAAGCTAGAAGCGGAAGCACGAGCGGAGAGAGAAGCGATTTTGGCGGCACAACTGCGCGTGGACGTGGGCGATGTGCTTGCCACGGCTACGAAAATATGGCCTCGGAGTGATCTAGAAGTGGGCAGCGAACGCGGCTTCATCGACAGCGGGCACGAATCAAAAGAAGGCTTTTCTGACGAGGAAATCTTTGCTACAACCAGCGCAGGAAGAAATGGAGGAGTTGGAGGAACAAGTGCGCCATCCCCTGAACCCCCCCTAGAAGCGGGGGCCAAGGTAGTGGTTCTTGAAGTGTGCCGAGGGCCCGACACCCGCCCTTTGCTCTTGCGGGTGAAGCGCTTCGACGACGGCTTCGGCACCCCCGCCCCGGACGGAGCGGCCTCCGCGGCCCGCCGGGCCTCTGCGAAGGAACTTGAGGCGAAGCGGCGGGACAGCAGCAGCCGCAGCCGGTTCCGCCAATCCTTCACTGCCAGCAAGGCCCCACCCCCACCCAGCGAGTTTTGGGTGCCTGCTTTGGACATGGCCATGAGCCACCCGGACGACTACCCCCCGGGAATGGCCTTCAAAACCGCCGCGCAAGTCCGTGAGGTGCAAGCAGCAGCCGCCGAAGCTCAAGCTGCGGAAGCGGCACTGGCACGTGCGATGGCTGCCAACAACGGCAATGGTGGTGTTAGTGGCACTGCTGCTTCTGCGGGCGCTACGCCTGGCAACAGCAGCAGCAGCCGTAGCAGCAATGCGTCTTCCTCTCGCACGCGTTTGAAGCGCTACAAGGCGCCCATTGCGTCGCGGCAAGGGCAGTGGCCTGTCTTTGACGACGGCGATGGCAACCACAACAGCGGTACGATTGGGGCTGACGGCAGCACTGCAGCGGTGGGTGGTGGTTCGTCGATTTCACGCACGCGAACAGGCGGAGGTGGCTTAGGGAGCTTAGGCGGAGGGAGCTCATCCACTCGGTAAGTGTTGTGCGCATCCATCATACATAAGCACAAACTCTATCTCAAGTGTCCTTTCAATCCGTTGAATTATCTGCGGTGTCACAATTTTTGCCCTTCATGTGTGTGCACTGATTTGTCGTTTGCCCGTTTTGTTTACATGTCTGCTTTGTTATTTTCTCTCAGATCTCGAGCGAGGCTTCAGCGCCCAAACATCGCAAACATTTCTCGCGACGTCAAAAACATTCTGCAGCCTCCGGCCGTGCAGGCAGAACACTCCTCTGCGAGCTCGCACCAAGATCTGCCGCAGCTTCAGGGCGATGATCAAGGAAATTATGTTCAGAGCAGCACAGGCCTTGAGAAGGGCGCCGTTATAGGGGAGGCAATTCCAGAAGTAGACGAGGATGCAGAAAACGAAGCTATTCTTGGTGACGGCCAAGAAGAGGAGGATGCTGCAGCGGCTGGAGTCGACACATTTTCCAATCGCGAAGAAGGAGGCAGCCAGTGGAGAGTGTCTGAAAAGCAGACAGAAGCACGCTTACAAGAATTATTGCAGCCGTCGTCTCCACATTCGACTCAGAAAGACGCTTCCGCCACTGGCACCGCTGCTGTCCGATCACCTTTGCTCGCTGACAGTAGCACTGAAGCAACGACGCCAACGGTTAACAAGTCAGCCCCACCCTTGCCAGCCCGCGCGAAGCATTCGCCGCCTCCGCCACTGCCCTCTCGCCCAACTCCCACTAGCGGCACTGATCCTCCCCAACTTTCGCCTACCTCTTCGTCTCGTCCTCAACCTTCGATGGACGGTGACACCGTGCAACCGCCACCACCACCACCTTCGGCTGCCCCAGTGGAGGAGACGGTGAACATCGATGAAAAGGAGGGCGAAGCGTTTCTGTTCCGAGCTGGGCTCGCGCACTGCACAGCATCCTTTCAGCGTGACGGCATTGGCACGATCTCGTCTCTGCGTCGCTTAGCCGCCGAACCAACGGACAAGCTGATGGTGCTGCTCTTGGCCAAATTGAAGATGAAACCTGCAGACGCCAAGACTTTAAAAACCGCACTGGCCGCGGCTGCTCGAGACGAGTGGCCCGAGGCTCAAGCCATGCGGTTTGAGGCGAGCCGAGCACGCTATGACGCCGTGAATGTGGCGTCCAACCCAGGCACCACCCTTTGATGGCCAATACCAAACAGGGCCCTGAGTCCAGAGCCGAGCCTTCCTGAAGTAGGAGGGAGATAAGGCTGCCTACCGCTGCCTACGGCAATTCGGAAGTTGGATGTAGGAAAAGATCATAACCGATTAGCATGGGCTGGTAAAAAAAAACCTCCTGAATGAACCACATCAGATTCCCAATAACTTGAAATAGCAATAGAGGCCCCTTGCTCTTGCTTTTTTTTTTCTCTCTTCAATCCTTATTTTGAAGTTCAAACAGCAGATAGCACATATCACTGATCTCAAATCACATATGCCGTTCGGAGGAAAGGCGCCAGTTGAAGCCTTAATTGGCCTTCTGGAGCGAATTCGCTAGCGCATTTGCAGCTCAAGTACATTCTTTATGTGCCTCTGTGACTGTGACTGCTGTGTACTTGTCTTTCTTTGTTTTTGGGAGAGTATTAACTAGACTAGATATGCCGTTATAAATATAAATCACACTCGATAAAAATGGCTATAGTTGAATTCTATACCATAATACCATAGCCGGCCCCATTTAGAGGAACTTTTATAATTTATTTGATGCATTCCCATGCAGCATATCGATTTCTAGGGCTTTGTCCTTGCGAGATGTGATTTCGCCCAACGCCCTACAATTATATATATCTCAATCTTATGATTATGAGCCGAGCGAAAAGTCGCACGGCGATCTCGCTGTCATAAATCACTTGGCAATTGGCAACCCCTTTGTCAAGGGGCTAAAGCAAAAAACAAGAAAACCCTTTTTTTTTTTAAACGCCACAAAAAAACCGATAAGAACCAAGAAGAGCGCGGCACATGTGCCGATCAAGGGCGCGGCGGCGGCGCAGGCCTCGGAGGCTTCACAGCGGTGGCTAAAAACTCGCCTAAGCGATCGCACGCCAGCTCGAGGTCTGCGACAGAGGTCGCGTACGAGATGCGCACACAAGTCGGAGCGCCAAAAGCGTCTCCTGGCACCAGCGCTACACCAGTTT
>Ga0307979_1001830_pt1 | contig 14982 bp, 19 predicted proteins | sample OrgLakmetage1058_FD_201833 | JGI IMG/M metagenome (GOLD analysis project Ga0307979, IMG submission 201833) | Saline water microbial communities from Organic Lake, Antarctica - #1058 | ecosystem: Environmental > Aquatic > Non-marine Saline and Alkaline > Saline | place: Antarctica: Organic Lake...
TTACTCATCTTCAAAGTGTTCGACTGCAAAGGTGAGCAAAAGAGGAAAATAATCAGGTTTTGCCAGACAGAATCATGGATAATTACCAGGAGAGTCATGCAAAAGATGGAAAATCAGCTTTGACCGAGTAAAACTACCTCTGCCCCAATTGTAACATGCTCTAAATATAAGCAGCAACTCACCATAAAACTAGTTGGGAGTTCGAGTCGAAAGTTTGTCTCTTTAGGTACAGTCTCTTCTGGTGCCGAGGCTGGTGCTATCTCCGCAAGATTTGCGGCTGGTTCGTTGGTGGTGGCAGACAGCTGTGATTCAGAAGTCGTAGGTGGCCCGTTGTGTGCCTCGAAGAGTTGAACGAGACCAGCACCCTGGTCCGAGGGCCGACGGCAAGCTTCAAACGAAGGCCTCTTCTTCGTGGGAATTCCCACAATGAAGGATGCCGACGGCACCCAACTCTTCCTCAATGGCACCCATCGCTCGTTTTGCCACACAAAGTCAACCACTAAATCCGGCTCAACTTCAATAGGAGCAGCAGGCAGAGCAGGAGTAGGAGGCGAAGTAGCTACTGCTGCGCCGTTGGTAGTCATCTGGCTATCATTAGCCACAGTGGTATGCGATGTTGCCTCAGTTGACGATTCAGTAGTACTGTCCATGGTTTCACACATTTCGCACACTCTAGGTGCGCCAACAGGAACGTGGTTACGAAATGCGCACGCGACACAGTCCCAGTGCTGTAGGGTCAAATCATCATCTGCATCATCCTTAACAAGAGCGTCGCCAAAGCTCCAGGTTTCGTACTCAGGCGGCGGTGTTTCATTGTTCTTTCCTCCTTCTACTCCTGTTTCACCATTGACTGTGATGTCTCCACTCTTCTTTTGTGACGCCATGAGGGCTTCGGCCTTGAGCCTAGCATTCATTGCCAGTGCTTCTCCGCGGGATCGCATTGACCGAGCCCACGATGCCGCACCAGCCAGCCCACTGAGGCTCTCGTTAGAAGAAGTATTCACTTTAGGAACGCCTTCTGTGCTTGAATCATCTGTAGACGATCCCGACTCAAGCGTTTTGGAACCTCCGTCTGCTGCACTATTACTGGTGCTAGAGGTGCTCGCAGTGCTCGCACTGACGGTTCTGTCATGAGCTTCGCTAAAGTTGCCACTTAAAGGTTCGTCACTATCATTGATAGCTTCTGCTAAGAGCGCACCTGTATTTGTGGCATTATTTTTACTTTGATCAGCATCTCCGCTAAGGCTCTCATTATCGCTGTCTGAACCATATGCTAGTAGGTCATTCAAACGTTGAGCGTCTGCAGCCGCCAATGACGCCGTCTCGGTTGGCGAAATCGCTTCAGCCTTTCGAATATCACCATCATCATTATCGCTGCCATTCGCGTCTGAGGCGGAAGCCAGGGAAGTGATGTGCGCTCCACGGCCAGCGAGACCATCCGGCCGGCGTTCCCTCGGGCGAACCCACCGGCGGCAACGGACGGTCGTCTTGGCTGTAGCGTCACGAGCAGGGTAATAGCCAGCGTCTTCGCTGCCAGCTTCGCTGTTTCTCGATGGCCATGCATCTGCACAGAACCATTCTGCATCACTCCCCACTGCACTGCCGTCTGCTCGGGTCCGATCGCAAGCTTTGAGGTCGCCCAGATCCAATATCCAAGGCCCGAGCCAGCGCCAACTTCGGCTCGGTAAACCTACGTGTTCGAGCACACCAGGTGGAGGGCCATTGTAGTGCTCAAACAACTCGCTCAAGCCCTCCGATGGCGACTCAAAAGCGCTTCGACCTTGTTTCTTGCCTGTGGGCAACCATTCGGATGTCGCCTTGCTTGTGCTCAGGAGAGAGGCTTTGTGCCGCCACTGATTCTCCCATACGTGGTCGAGCTCAATGGAGGGGTCGTCGACACCTGACTCTGAGGGCACCTGGTCATTTATCGCTTCATTACTGAACACGTAGGTCGGCGGTGACACAATCGTTGGCTCATGTGGCGGCAGTGATGCGTCCTTATAAATGGGAGGTGGCGAGTCTATTGGCGGCGCTTCCGCCGGCGCAAGCACTGGTGGATGCACCGTCTCGTCTTCGTCGCTATCCGAAGAATTGTAATCGAATTGTGCTATGCGCTAGAAACACACAAGCAGTACAGCAGAGAGATATTAAGGCCGTCTACTGGTCATTAAGTCGTCCATTGCAGGAAGTATTGCTCTGCAGAACGAAAATAAAAAGTGAGTTGAAACATTCGATACAATCCTTTCGAGGCGCTTCTAGATTTATAGCGCTGATAGCTCTTACATCCGACAAAGATGCCCTACGATTTGCCATCGCAACACCTGCGACTCACAGCGTGGCAGCGGTCGAACTATCGATTCTCTACTTGTGTGTTGTAGTGTTGTATGAGCAGCACCTTCCGATTTGCCGATTTTGAGGGTTTGCTTCCGTAGCTACTACAGGGGAGAACTTTTTCCAGAAAGAAGAAAGAATCGATAATCCTCAAACCTCGATGAAAATGGCAGCGCAAGATTGACACGAGAAGCTTATAATATCAAGTCTTGGAGTGAAACGATGGTGAGGACTCTTGATTGTAACCTCGTTATAAACCGTGCCCTTTCGATCCCAGCTAGCTAATTTCGATTTAATCAATGATCGTTACTCTTATGTACATCCTCGAATTTTCGTAGGCAATGCCTGAGCCCCCAAGTTCGCCGGGATTTAAAGAATGGTGCGCTACCTTCGAAGGTCAGGAATCGGGATCAGATACGGATGGTTCAAATTCAGGTGGCAATATGAGGGACTATCGAGAGCTCGAGGCAATGGTTGCTGCAGGTCATGACAACGAATCAGGAGGCGAGGAAGCTACGGATCTTCACGCGAACGAGTTCGAGAGTTCGTTCGCTGCGATGGAAATGAATGGCGTTGCAACGTCTACAAAGAGCACCGAAGTACAGCGGGGCTTCTTTGGAGGGGTTTTGAACGAAAGACAGGTACTATGGCGTCGTTTTTTGAATTTCCAGTAGCTTTCAAAAGTACAGAATGAATCTCGTGGCCACAGCTATTTAGAAGCACGTGGGAGCTTTTCTGAACGCTTTACAAATGGCAATTTATTCCAACCCTTGCATGGCTTCAGGTGGCGCGGATACGGTATCGTCGAGCTGCAAAAGCGGCGAGGGAGACGCAAGCGAAGCTCGATCGAGCTCATCGGCTAGCAGCCAAGGAGCAGGCCAAGGAAGCAGCGAAAGAGCGTAAAGCTGCAGCGCTTGCTTTGAAAGCAAATGGAACCATGCCCCCGTCGCAGCGTGACAATGGGGTTGGGTTGAGCAATAGTGATGGTACTGAGACGCCGTTAGCATTAGCCGTTAGAGACAGCAGTGGGAACGAGGTGAAGGAGGTTGCTGCCCCTTTGCGATCTCCCATATGGGACACCTTTGAAACGCCTATACAGTCGCCAGTACCTTCCCCACCTCATTCACCTCGCCACCGCAAGGGTAACGGTTCAGTGGGAGCTCCACCACCGCAGTCTGATTTGATTCCGCTCTTGACAGTGGGGGCCTCGGTGCAGGTGCGGGATGGGTTCAGCGGAGAGTGGCAATCGGGCTTCGTGCATGGCGTGTGCCGCACCAGTGGACGCCCCAAAGTGAAGGTGCTAGGCCACAAGAAAGCGTTCGAATGGGACGAGTGGCGGCTTGATCATGGGGCGCAACCCATCTCGAGTGATGAAAGGATGCAGCAGCAGGATACGCACCATACTCTCCCTGGAAGACAGCACTCTGTCGAATTGGAGGAGGGAGATGAAGAAGGAGGTGTTCTGCGCCCACCCCTTCCTGTAGGCAGCCCCCCTCTCTCAGGGGAGGCCTCCAGTGGTGGTAGTAGTAATCCTCGGCGCGCGCAGCGAGGGTGGCTGGGTGGCCTCCTTTCTGAAGAACAGCTCGAACGACGTGCTGAGTCGAGGCGCCGCGCGGTGAGATAAGCACTGGGTAGCAAGAGTGCAAATAATGTACTGCTGTTTTTGTTCGCACGTTTTTGTGCATGGGTTATTTGTCCTACTTTAGAACAACTTCTTCTTCGTTCTTTTCTATGGCTCATAATGTATGTACTATTCTTATTGCTGACATGTCATATTGACAAAAAAAAACAGATTGACCGCCGGGCGTCACAATTGGAGCGGCGGGAGTACCGACTCGCCGAAAAGCGACACGGCCAAAATCAGCGAGCCGCGGCGTTCGCCGAAGCCCACGGAAGGCCGCCCGACCAAAAGAGCGAAGAAGCAAGGGCGGGGGCTGCGGCCAAAGCGGTGGAAGAGTTCAAACGGCGCGAGGTGACAGGGTTAGGGTTATTTGCGAAGGTGGTTGGCAGAGGGAAGAGATGTATACATTGGAGCACTGCTCTCGTGCAAAATAATCGAGCTTTTGAGCAAAACAATCGAGTGACTCGTTTCGGTGTAAGTTTTCAAGCAATCCGTAAATTAAATTTCTAACGCTTCCAACTGCAGGAAGAGCGCGAGACTCACCGGTCAACATGGGCCGAAGCTCGCGCAGATGCCGAGGAGCGCCGCCGGAAAATGCAGCAAGAACACCAAGGCCCAAGAAGAGCAAACGATCGGAAAGCTGTTAAAGAGGTGCGTTGTTGGATGTATATGGTGTATATTTTGATTGTGTTACATTTGCGGTTCTCCTCTCTCCCAACACATTTATCCAGGTTGCTTTCTTCGAAGCCCATCGCCGATGGCCCTCCGACGATCGTGAAATGTCAGCTTGGTTGAATGCGAAGGCTCAGGCTGAGAAGGACAACCTAGCCCAAGATTGGCGGGAGCTGAGGGAGAAAGAAGCGTTAACCAAAGCAGACTTCCGAGAAAAGCGCAGGAATTTGGCCAAGGAAAAGATGGCAGTGAAGCAGGCGCACGCGTCGCGGTGGCATTCGTTTGAACGTTTGGCGCAAGCGTTTGAAGCATCGCAAGGCAGGCCAGCAGAGGGACCCCAAGAAGTGGGAGCGTGGGCTGCGCTAGAGGCTGCGGAGGAGAGGAAGAGAATCGAGTCTTCTGAGGGGCAAGCGCAAGAAGAACAAAAGATGATTTTGGCGGAAATTCGAGACCGAAAACGACGTCTGGCCGAAGAAAAGGTATGCTTTTGCTTTTACATTGATCTGCTTACGGCGTCACAGTCACTACTCTCAGTTTTTGATGCATGGCATTCTTCATTTGTTGTTCATTCACTAAGCCTATTACTGCTTTATACTTCCTTTGAAATGACCCATGATCTCTTCAACAAGGGGTTGAGCAGTCGCGGCAAGACGGGAGCCGAACGACGGGCCGAGGAAGAAGAGCAAGTAGCAGTGGCGCTGTTCACTCGCCACCACGGGTACCCCCCTCTCAACCCGCAGGAAGCTTCGGAATGGGCTGCGAACAGAGCGGTCGAAGCGAAGAACAAGCGACGAGCCGAGCGAGCAGCTCAAAAGGATGCTTGGACTGAACTGAGGGCGGAGGTGAATCGACAAGAGGATGAGAGAGATAGTTTACCCATTTTTTACCGCCACTCCATTCCATGTATTGTAATCAACTCCGTTGACGGATATTAGAGTGTCACACTGTATTACTTGATGCGTGCTCGCAACGACACCGTCCTCTCGTTCACCTTCGTCTCCTCCTCCCTTTTTTGGTTTATAACAGGCCAAACGTAAACGAGCCGCTCAGCGAGCCCAAAAACAGGCGCAGCGAGATGCCATCGCGCGAGGATCCGACATCCTTAACGGCGCGAACACGACTCGTGATGCACAAGAAGCGAAACACGATGCTGCTGCAGCTGAGGAACATGAAGTTGACAACGACAGAAGTTCCTCGAGTTCTTTGGAAGTAGACCAAGAAGAAGACATGAAAGGAGAATCGCGGTTAGAGTTCATGGACACCCAAGAAGAAGAAAATGAGGCAGAAGAAACGGATAACGGAAACACTTCCGGCGATTCCTGGGGAGGCGAAGAAGAAGAGGTTTGTTTGTAAGACCGAATGGTTTGGTTTCTTCAAGCAAGTTTCAGTGCGATTCTACAGTAGTAGTTTGTGTGCCCACGCGTGTGTATCTTTTGCTTCACTCCTCTTCTTCTTTGTTTTTTTCTCGCTCTTAGCTGAACGAAGCTTCTTTGGCCGAGGAGCGTCACGCGCGTGAGGTGTGGGAAGAAGTGATAGCCCTCGTAGGAGTGCCTCATTCTCGTTCGTCGTCTTTGTCATCAACAGACCCTATAACCCCTTCTTCAGCGGCTGCGCAAAACTCTGAACTTCATTCTTCACCACCACCTCCTGTTGCTGCTGCTGGATCTACGGCAGCACCTACGACAACAACATCTTGTAGTACTAAGAGCAGCAGCAGCAGCATCAGCAGTTGTATTGGAGTAGACAAAAGCAGCAACGGTAGCGGTGGTGGCAGAAGAGGCGATGATGTTCATGCTTCAGAAGCGATAAAAGTCAATTTATTGAATAACGCATCAGCTGCAGACGCCGCCACTGCCGTATCTTCCTCTAGCGTTGACGCTGCAAGCGACAATAAAGAATCGGATGGCGCTGCAATTGAAGCTTCATCACCATCTTCACCACATTCTCCTTCTTCTTCACCGGTTCCAACCTTCGGAGGTACGCCTCGCGCTGCTGCTTTATTGTTGCGCTACCGCCAGCGTCTCCTTGAACTCAATAGCAACTTGGCCTCGGACGCCGCTGCGAGCAACATGGTGCTGGACACCAGTACTCTGGGCCGTTATCTGGTCATGGCCAATGGCCACATTTCCCCTCTTGTTGGGGTGAAAGAAGAAGATGAAGAGGCCGGGGCTGGAGAAGGAATAAGCAACGTAAGTCCTCAAAAGAGGGGAAATTCCGTCAAGAAGCCACCTTCTTCATCTTCAGCTCTTCGGAGCCCTAGCCCGTCAGAACGCAAGCGAGGGCGCTCGATCTCTCAATCGCGCAATGGAGCCGCTACTGCACCTTCTCAAGCTGAGACTAGCAGTAGCAATGGAGTGCGGTGTGCTGCGACACTATTGGTGGAGACGGTGCGTTGGCGAAAAGAGCAACGAATGGGGCAATTGCCGAAAGAGGTGCTGCTTCAGGCAGCCCGCGCCAGGCAACTTCATGTCAGTGGCTACGACCGAGATGGCCGCGCTGTTGTGCTGTACACGCCCACGACAGAGGTAGTTCAGAAGGCTGGGTTTGCGAGTAGAAAAGGGCTGGCTTTCACATGCGTTCCTTTTCAGTCTTTATTCGCAGCTTTTGACTCATAAAGTCGTATCCGCTCTCATCGTTCGTTTTCTTCCTTCTATTTCTCCATCCCTCTTCTCAGTCGGCTTGCCCAGTGGACTTGTCGGTGCTTTGGACGGTGTTCAACTTAGACCTCGCCATTCAACGCAGTCAAGAAGGTGCCGGCCCAAACGGCACATGTATCGCCGAATACACTTTTGTGATTGATTTCGCCAAAACTTCCACGGGCTCGCCTCCTCTCAAGACCGTGCGAGCAGTCATCTCGGTGCTGGGGCAGCACTATCCCGGGCGCACAGGGCACATTGTCTTAGTGCACGGCGGAGCAATGATGACGTGGATAGTGCGCGCGCTTAAACCTCTCACCCCAAAACATATGCGCGACAAGGTACGTATTATGAGCGCTATTGCACTTTCTTACATTCTTGCATAGAATCCGCATGGACAATCGACAATATATAGATTTGTTGTGTCGTACGCATCTAATGTGAGTTCTATTTTTATCGACGTATGCTTTTTCGTGTTTACGCAACTTCAAGATGCTTATTGTCTCCAAGTCCGACGAGGCTGCTGGCAAAATGCTGAAGTTAATCGAGCCATCCCAACTAGAACAGCGCTTTATTGGTGGAGAGCTGAACTTCAACTTCGATCCTGACGCTTACCTGTCGGACTATACTCCTCTGCTTGAGCCAGACTTGGATCTCACACGCAAAAACGCGGCCTTCTTAGATACCAGCAAGGGCGACTACGACGCCCAGTGGGGAATCCGGATTTGACTCGTCGAATGCCCCACCTGCGTTTTTGATTTTAAATCCTACCTGTGGTTTTAAATAGCTATAGCCGGCAACAAAATTACCCAAGCAGCCATAGTTCGTTATCATTTACATTTCCGCTAACAACACAAACAACAATTTGCAGTATGCGTATATACTCGCCCCCCTCTAACACTGCCTTTCGAGTTTTGAGTTTACAGCCAAATCAAGGCCTCACTTTAATATTAAGCAAACGGAGTTGGAGAGAGAGCTTAGTTGAAGTTCCACTCGCATTCCCCCTAATTCCTCTCTTTCCTGGTATCCGGAAACCCTCAGAGCCCTAAATAAAAGACATGCGTTTCCAAATAGCGCTACTATTCTCTTCCTCTTCCACACCACCAAAATAAACCATGAAACTCGCAAATAATGCGTCTCTTCCAGCAACCCTATCAAGATCCTTAACTCCAGTAACACTATTCCTTTCCTTAAACTCCATCTCCCATCCCCATGAATTTCGCATCCATCATCCTTGCCAGACTCTGCACTCCCATTCCATTTCAATTCTCAGTACACGCTCCCAACACCCAACACACACAAAACTTCCTCATGATCTCGACGCCCCATGCTTCATCCCATTCTGTTCAATTTCGAAGCAAACCTCCCGTACATGCATAACTTGCCTTACATGCTTCAAAGGCGATGGCGATAATGGCGATGACAATAGTAGTAGTAGTGTCGGTTGAATTACGAAATCTGTATCCATCTGGGTTTAAGCATTAGGGTTATGAGGGGGGTAGCCTGCCGCAATCAGCTGCTTGTTGTAAGCCGCGAGCTGAGCCTCATATTCTGCCATCGTGGTAGCTTGCGTAAAGCCAGACTGCTGCTGCTGTACCTGCTGTGGTTGCTGCACTTGCTGTGGCGGCAGCACCTGTTGTTGTTGCTGTGGTAGTGGTGGCTGTTGCACCTGCATTTGCATCTGATGTGGTGGCGGCTGCTGTTGCACCTGCATTTGCATATGCTGAGGTGGCTGCTGTTGCATCTGCATCTGCACCTGCTGTTGCATCTGCATCGGAGGCGGCTGAGCAGGCAGCGGGGGCTGTTGATAGGCTGGAGGCTGTTGGTATGCTGGTGCATACGGCTGCTGCTGATAAGATACTGGTGGCGGTACAGCTGGTGGCGGTGCTTGCGGCAGCGGTGGCTGGGCATACCCCATAGGTGCTTGGTTATACATAGATGTTGCCTGCTGCTGACCATAAGAAGGACCACCACCGTAGGCTGCTGAGGCATTGTAATAAGGCACACCGCCATAAGCACCTGATGGTGGTGGTGGTCCACTGGGAGGAGGTCCTCCTGGTAGGGGTGGTGCACCTGGTGGTGGTCCACCGGGAGGAGGTGCACCTGGTGGTGGTGGTGCACCGGGAGGAGGTCCTCCTGGTAGGGGCGGTGCACCTGGTGGTGGTCCACCAGGAGGAGGTGCACCTGGTGGTGGTGGTGGTGCACCGTAAGGTACAGGAGGTGCATAAGGAGGCGGTACAGGGCCAGGGAGAGGTGGCGCAGCTGCATAAGATGGCGGTGGTTGGTAAGGAGGCGGCTGAGGCGTATCGTGAGACATGCGACAATTCACGCCGCGGCTACAGAAGCCCTATGTGTTATATTACAATATAATAGCAGGGTGACAACAATAAGGAGACCAGTTGACCACTTTTAAAATAAGTTGATTACATGTAAAGCATACAGAGCGTGCGCGTTCGAAGAAAGAGAGGGAAGCAGTGCATGCAACAGCACCACTTGAAGTCCATTGTCCCACACCAACTTCTGGTACCTGTTGAATGAATTGAGGGCAAGGCTGCAGTCCTTGTCGAGCTACATCCGCCACCGCAGCCCCGTATCCGAAAGGAGGCGACACCATACTAGTAGCAGTCGGAGGAGGGCGAGGCCGCTGCTGAATCAGAGCTTTAACCTTTTTGGAGGGGACGCAGAGCAGCACCATAGAAGACAACGTGGACAATGTGAATACAGGTACACATCATATAAATAACCTCACATGTAGATTGAAATACCTATCGAGAACCACTCCTTGTGTGTTGCCTAGCTATACTGTCTCAACTTAAAATTGATGATACCTCCATTTTGGAGAGGGACGACAGCTCAATGTAGCGCTCGCCTAATTTGGCTCGGTTGCGGCACAGGGCTTTGGCGGCGGCCGCTGCTCCCTGTAACTCGACGTAGGCTTCACCCGTAGACCGCCCGTCCAAACCCGTACACATGAACAAGCCTTCGATGGGGAACGGTGCCATGAAGGACCGCACCTAAAGTAAAAACCGCAAACATATGATAATGAAATACAAAACCAGCGCTTCGAATACTGAGAATGTCATTACGCACGAGTGACAGAAGTGGGCATGGCTGTGTAGTCCCTTCAAGGGTGCGTAAGAATGTAGGTGAAAGCTAAAGGCCCGCTTACAAGAGGTTCAGTGGCGGAGAAAGGAATGCCACGGAGTTTGAGGCATGTGTTGGGGACTCGGCCGTAGCAAGGGTGGTGCTGCGATTGCGAAGGCACTAGAGCGCACTTGGTCGTGTCACAGTGCACGTCCTTTTGTGATCAAGAAAATAGCAAGAAAATAGAGAGGAGACAAGGCAGAGAAGGCCATAGAATGGTAAAGAGACGTTAAAAAAAGTGGACAAGCACCACATAGAGAGATTCGGGTAATACAAAAGCAATAGCAGCTAAAGTGCATATGAACCTTCTATCTGTAGCCGTACGCGCGCATGTACATACGAAGTCCTAAATAGCAAATATACCATGCGGCAGGCGAGGCTGAAGGTCACGGCGGCACTTCCATCGCCACTCATGAAACCAGTAGCGCCTTTCTCTCGACAAAAATTAGGGTTATTCTGCTGCTGTTGCACTGCAGAGCTCGCGCTTTCTTCACTGCTGAAACAGACTAAGGCTTCTCCAGTCAACTTTTGGTCGCTGCCTGATCCTCCGATCAACACATAGATGCCTGAACACACAATAACGATAGAGATCACAAGGCACATCATTGCAACAATGAGGCACGGGTGGCAGTTCCCGAGGAATCCCCATCTTTAAAAAAAAATTCTTGGCATTCATCTCCAATTTCCCTTCGTAGTGATGCCCCTTTGTGAACCAAACTTCTTACCATTTTCTTCGACCTGCAGCGGAGGGGGAAACATGGCCGACACGGCCTCGAGCGTTACTTTCGGCCCCAAACCCCTCACTCGCACCACGTTGCAGGCCCTCGCATCCCCCACCGTAGCCACACACGCCACACCCACGCCTACACGGTTGTACAGCTCTTCCCTGATTGTCGCCGTCACGGTGATGGTTCGCCCCCCGAGCTCCGACTGATTTTTGGAAGTGGTTGCCCTTTGCACGCAGTCGTCATCGACCACTAACATGAAGGCATCGCCCGAGAATTTGCCGTAAAAATCGGGCGCCAGAAACAAGTTGGCGAAATCCAATCCCAGCGAGAGGTCTTCCGCAAAAACCACCATATATAAAGGAGTTCAAACGAGAGAGTGAGATAGATTGCGTGCGGTGATGGTCAGAGAAATAGTAAAGTTTGCCAGTGCTAAACAATTTCGTAACCCCGGCATCTTGCAAATGGTCTACAGTATTGAACAAGAAGACGGAACTACCGTAGAAATGCGCGACAATTTCAGCCTTGGTGATGGTAAGCGGGAGGCCTTCAATTTTCACCACTCTTGGGCCCCCTTCCTCGCAGCCTCCCATCTTTTCCAACGGATCGACCCATTTCACACCGCTAGCTGCTGCACCCTCTGCAGCTGATGGTGAGGTAAACGCAGCCGCACCTGCGCCACTGGGCGAGGGTTTCTGCTGCTGGAGGTACACGTAAAGCTCTCCCTTGGCGGCCGACATGATTTCCAGCCACCTTCCACCGGGAAAAGTGGACTTGTTTTTCGCCAGCGCTTTTCCCGCTTCGTATTCGTTCTCAAACTCAATCAAAGCTTCTCCTTGAGGCCGTCCAAACCTCTTCACCAAGTGCACTCCACCCTCCACCACGGCCCCAATTTCCTGGAAGAAAGCCAGCGTCGCTTCAGTGGTGGCCTCCCACGGCAAGCCTCGGACCCGTACTACATTATTGAGGTCAGCATCGCCTTGGTTCAGCTCGAGTCGCTTGGCTTGCGCGCTCTCTGCGTCGATGGCCTTAGCTCTGATGACCTCGATATAGCGCCGGCCCATCATCGTTTTGGATCGCGACAGAGCAGCGGACTCTATGGCCGGATTAACGCACGAGACATACGCGCCACCCTCGGGCGTATACATCATAAAGATCTAGCATCCAAAAAGCAAAGGCAAAGAAGATGATTTTATAAGATAATTGCACACACACACATGAGAAGAATGTGCAAAAGGTTGACGAAACTTCAAGATCGCACTGCGCAATGTGGGCACACTAATGGTACCCAGCAACAACGCTTACATTCTCTTCTGTGATGCCTTCAATGCGAAAGAAGTCCACCACGTTCGCACGCGTCGTGCTCCAAGGTAAACCGCGAAGGCGAACATAAGCTGGGCCTGCAGGCTTCTCAGGCTCCGCTGCCTTTGGCTTCTCAGGCTCTACTGATGTTGGTTCCTCAGGCTCCGCTGCTTCTGACTTATCAGGCTCAACTTTTGGAGCTTCTTCAGCTACCATCGGTGGAGCTGGCGTCTTCTCAGGAGCATCCTCAGTCTTCTGGCGCTTCTGAACTGGCTCATCCTCATTGTGGCCCTCTTCTTTTTCAGGCTCGCCCGATTCTACAGACGCTTCAGTCGTTGTTGTCGTAGCAGCTGGTACCTCTGCCTCATCTTCACATTCACCTTCCACAGCTGTACTTTCCAAACTAGAAGCGGCGGCTTCAGCTAGAAAAGCCTCCAGGCGCGCGACTAGCTGTGCTTTGAGGCCGAAAGTCTCTAAGCCATGCTCTTCGAGCCTTGCGCGCAACACCTTGACCGTCAATGCCGATGGATTCTCCATCGTGTTATCAAATTCCCGACGATTACACAATTTCAAGAGAAGAGCACAAGAAGTGGTGGGCTGTCAGTGGTCTTTGGTCTACGATACCACGCAGGCACACAGGTTGGGTCGGTCGTATACTCCACAGGAAGACAGTACAGACAGACAGACTAGCTAGACAGGAAGCCACAGGCCACAGGCCACCGCTGGAGTCATCACAGTAGTGGAGCACAGGATTTCAGCCCAGCAGGAGGAAATCTCTTACAGGGGGATAATTAGTTCCAATGATGATGACAAGATTTTTTTCCCAGACCTTTGCAGCCACGTTACCTCGTTGTTCTAAAAAGCTAAAGCAGTAGAGCGGAGTTAGAGCAGGCAACATAAAAGTTTCGAGGCTCAAAGCCCAACCAAGTGCTCTTAGAGTATTCGTACGATGTTTTCAAATTTTAAAATTGGGCGGACAGTTTTCATTCATGGCTTCGGGTAAGACCTAGCGGTTCGCTTGACTAGTTCGTGCCTCAGCCTGTTCTAACATTCTGTGTCTGTGCCCGCTCCTCGCCTTCAGGTATTTCGTGCCTCCAATTATCATGCTCGCGATGTGGTGAGTGCTCTGTAGTTCATTCAACGTTATCATGAGATTGGCGTCTAATTGAGCTTCTCGGATGTCGTGCGTCTAGGTATCCAAACCGTACAACCGACGAAGAGAAGCGAATCCTCCTCACAGAAAAATTCGGCGAAGAAAAGGTGCGCCAAGAATGCTCTTCCTTAATATCATTGCTTGTGCATGTATGAGTAAATTGTATTGCAGGGCGATCTAATGAGTGTCTGAATTATCCTTTTCTTTCGTTGGCTAGGTGCGGTTGGCGCAGGCGAACCAGAAAGACATGCAACAGTTTTTCGACAAAGTGAAGGCTGGCGATAAGGTACTTCTGAACGAGTTCTTTTATTACTCAAGTGTGCACTCTACATATACTTTGACTTCATCTAAGGTGTTTGCTCTCGTATTTCAACCAGGGCATTAACGATCAGTTGGAGTCGGTCTTACAGAGGGGCAAGCGAAGTGAGGTGCAAACTTGGGCGGCTGAGAAAGCCAATCCCTCAAGTGTGCCGATCATCAGATCCCAGGGTGACGTCGGCATGGTAGAGACTCCACCCCTACCTAAGCGAAAACCTGAAAGCACGCGTGTCGAAGCGACCTAGTTATACATCGATGACAGATGCCTGTGCGCTATTCTAGTGAAGTCGCTGTTGCAGCAGGCCGCAGATGGTTATGCGTTATACTCTCCAGAATTAAAGAAGTAGATAGTAGGTAGCCTATTGCATATTTTCAGTAAGGCCTTAAGGGCCATGCCAGCCTTTTCGAAATGGGGGCGTTATTACTGTTCGCCTTGTTATACGGAGCCTGCTAGGTTAAGATTCACGCACGTAACTACGCGGGAATCACGCGGAAAGTGAAATTTTCACCAAACAGACGTGATTTCCGTCACGGGAATCGGCTCAGAATAGAGTGACGTCATCATTAGGAGGAATTCATAACGCTCTAATGTAGTTTTTTGATTTTTGGTTTATTTTACTAGCTTGCTTATGAATCCGTTGTTGTTTTGCCTAGTGTCATCGAGCCAGAAATAAGCCCGCGCTTCAGGCGGCCCCTGCCAACCACTTCCTTGGCTTGGCCCTTCATTTTTATCCACTGGCGCTGACTCAAAAATCCCTTTGCCCTTCGCCGGCGGCTGCTCTGTCGGCGTCGTCTTGCTCGTCGACGTCCTTGACCCCCCATCATTGTCAAAAGGCAGAAGATGAATTTTATTTCCTCCGAACGATAAGTTTCCGAGCGCCATCCAAGGGCACATTTCATTAGTTTTGAAATGGGGCGAAATAACGGGGTCCTTGCTCAAGGAAGAGTATATCAACCATTTCAATGCGCTCAAGTGTGAAGATACAACGAGGTGAAGCGCAATAAACTACATTCAACTTGTGATCTTGAGCAAAGGCCCCCAAAATGAATCCACGCCCATAGTGATCCAACTGCTTCTCC
>Ga0307979_1001831_pt1 | contig 14979 bp, 6 predicted proteins | sample OrgLakmetage1058_FD_201833 | JGI IMG/M metagenome (GOLD analysis project Ga0307979, IMG submission 201833) | Saline water microbial communities from Organic Lake, Antarctica - #1058 | ecosystem: Environmental > Aquatic > Non-marine Saline and Alkaline > Saline | place: Antarctica: Organic Lake...
AATAGCAACGATAGATGGGATGGTGACCTTCAAAGAGGAAGTATCAACGGTAAGGATATATTGGACAATGTACTCCAAAGAAGACGTATCAAAAGTAAGGGCAAAATCCACACGGCCTACGAGACAACGACGAGCCTCCAGTATATCCAAGAGCAGCCTGGACCTGAAGGAGTGGGTTGCGCAGAGGCTACACTTCCGTGTAAATGGCTGGCGTCTCGACAGAAGCTGACGCAGCAACTCCATGACGCTTCTCAGAGTGCACTCAATGAGAATCGCGAGCAGTGGACTCGAGAGCAGGCTACAGTGCCTCCACCTGAGTCTGAGTTTGAGTCCCAGTCTGAATCTCAGTGGCCTTTTCCGTGGCATATGGTCGCAGCCACTCGCAGTGGTCAAAGCTGTAACGAAGTGTGCCATCGCGCGTATTCTGAGGCCAGCAACGAAGAGTACGACTTAACGCATCCTGATCGTACTGTTGCAGATCGCTCTTTGGCAGGAAACACTTCTGTGGTAAAGACGGCAATATGTGTAGAGACAGCCAGGCCTCTTCTAACGACCTGTGCTCGGCTCACGGCGGACGGTGGGGGTGGCTGTCCACTAGGCTGCGCTTGGATTCATGGGCCGGAGCTGCCGGCGCGCGTCACAGACCTCGACAGCGGTACCGCTGGCCAGTGCCTCCTCGACAAAGGCTTACCACCTGCGATGCAAAAAGCATTATTTCGAAGCCTGGACCAAGCTCAGCCGGAGGGTCACGTTGGCGTGTCGTTTGGCTTAGGATCGAGGCGAGCTGCAAGGTTGCACAAGGAGCGTAGAGAGAAACGCCGCGCAGCTCGCGAATTAGGAAAATCAACAAATCAACTTCGTGGTGGGGTGGCTGCAGCCATTCATATTGGTAAAGCAAAAAGTTTTACAGACGAAGGGTCAGCTGACATTGGTGGGACTGCTGTAAGGCGCCGCGCGCTCAGCTTTCTTAATAAGCTGGACGACGACGATGTCAATTGGCAGCTAAGTGATAAACTGCATCACGACCGTAACATGAACGTAGGAAACTTGAGTATGTCTGGCATTGACACGAAATTAGGAAAGCAAGACGACAAGATTATCGCAGACAGCAAAGGAGACAGCTACAGCAGCGGTAGCAGAAGGCAGCACAGTTCTGGTAGATCTTACCAGACATACTCCAGTGGTCGTAAGCTGACCACCAGAGATACCCGACGAGACAAATACGAAATTGACGACGACATTAAGGACGATAGAGACGATGCTAGTAGACAGAACGTGCACGCAGCAAGTCAATTGAAAACCATCCGACCTCCACTGCCCGGGCCCTGGTGTGCTGCCTCTCATGCGCACACTTCGCGCCTGTGCGCGTGTGCGCCCATGGCATTCGTCGTTGCTACAGAGTATCCCACATCGTCTCCCGTGCTGCCACCGAGCAGTGCACAGTCCAATCCAGAAGCTATTGGATTGAAATATCCAGCGACTGCCGTTGATACAGCTGATGACAAGATTGCCGAAAACAAATGGGAACTTCCGAGCGGAGTGTCCATGGTTGATCTTGCGTTGCAAGCATATCGTGCTGAAGTAAATGAAAAGGCTGCCGCGGAAGCAAAAGTTGAGGCGAAGCTGGCCACGGCCGCAGCCGCAGAAACATCTACAACCTGTTCGCAAGAATGCTTGGCACAAGGTCTTGGACCAACAGGCTATTGGTCAACCTTATTAGGCGAGCAATGTTCAGATCAGATTCTGAAGACGACTTTTGAGCCATTGAAGCGTGAAAAGCATCGAGACCACTTACACACTGAAGAAAGCCTACCTCAACCCCAAGACAGCGATCGCCAAGCGCTGCTCCCATTTTGCCTGGCTCTGAAGTTTAAGCCGCCTCGCCTGTATGGTTCTTGTATTTGCCCAAGTCTGGAATCAGACCCAAAATTGAGGATAACATAATGATTTTACTGGCCCCCCAAGGAAATGAGTTCAATTTCTATTTTGCTTTCAAGAGAAGTAGGCGAATGTTGTTATTGTTATCCACCTCAGTATAGCCGTATATTATTTTAGTTTTAGAACTAGAACTAGAATTTCCGGCTTTGTTTGGCTTTTTACTGAGATTCTAACGTGTTATCTCGATGGTAGGCGGCTCGGGTTCCTAACTCCGGTGTATTAATTGGTAACCTTCAACTATATGGCCCACTCATCATGGTTTCTGGCAGCTCCATGTGTAGTCATAGGGCTCGTTTATAATTTTTACTTGCTGCTAGCCACTCGTGCGGCTGCCCTGACTTCTGACCTCTTTTGCATAAGTCAGAAGCCCTAGTGGAAGCGAAAGAAGATAAAATAAAACACCCCTCCTTCAGTCAAGGAATTCAGATATAGATACCATAAAATATAAAGCAGCAGTTAGCGTAAAAGCCAATTCCGAGCGAGTAAGATAGGGCATAATTGTATTGCGCTATCATGAAAGCACTGAAAGCACAGTGGAGCTGCCACTGCACTGCGCGATACTTCATGAACGTGAGCGTTCATATCTGTGCATCTCATTTCGCAAATGTTGGTATTGAATTTACCGCCGTCCGCGTTATGATTCCAGCTGTTTCAGACCACGTTAGCGTCTCTTTCAAGAACTCTTCCACAGTGTCATCAAGCACTGCAGGCAGGTCAAAAGAAGCTTGCTGGCTAACGATACCATCCATCATCTTGGCAATCGCGAAAGCACCCTTGGGCAAATTGACCCCTTCCCGCTCAGCGTTTCGAAGGAAAAATATCCAAGCAGTCTTTTTGTCTGGCACTGTCCCATCGTCAAAAGGGTGGATAGCATCATCGAAAGCTTTCTCAATGCGCCGTGAGAGTTCAACAGCCACGCGGTTCTTCGGGACTTCGTGATTTTCGTCTCTCAACGACGAAGACGCCACGAGGTGCTTGAGGGCCACTGCGCGCAACGTGCGGCGCCGCTCTGGCGTAGAGATCCAAGATAATCCCCAAAGCAAGCTTCTAGTTTCAGCAGGGCCTACGCGCTCGAATTGGCCAACGTCGAAGAGTGCAAACTTCACAGTCCCGTCTCCCTGGAACTCTGAGACGACGTTACCAAGGTGAATGTCGCTATGAATGAGGCCATCTTCGACAAACGCCTGCAGCACCGTGCGATGAAATTCCACTAGGGTATTCATAGTGAGCGCCACGCGGCGGCTGTACTCGCTTGGGGGCATGTTGCGCCAATTTTTGTCTACTCCAGCAAGGGTCTTGGCAACTGTGTCGCCTTGGGCAATGGACTCGATGAGGCACTTCGGCGAATGGTGTATTACTTCTACCACTTTGAACAAAGGGTTTTGCGTGATGGAAGTTTGCGCGAACTCTTGTAGCACCTGGCCTTCATTGAATAGACTAAATTCGCCATACACCATGCTTCCTAACCGTTGTGCTACTGGTTGAAGGTCTTCTGAAGCCTCCAAGGCAGATAGGGTAGCCAAGGCATCTTCTTCCACACCACGGCGAAGGACACCCACAGCCACAGTGTTCCTTTGGCCAGGGTGCTTGCTGTCAGCAGGAACCTCCATCAGGGCGGATTGTACTTGTTTCACAGAGCCGACACCAAGACAACGACCAAGGTATAAAATGCGCTTTCGTACTGTTTGAGGCACTGAGTGCCACATCTCAGCTATCCCCATTTTCTCGTTAGTGTCGCGTAAGCTTCCAAGCATGGTTTTGTAGTGCAAAGGAACGCGCGGGTCCTCAGCAATCATTTGCGCCAACTTGACTGCAACTATGCCTCCTGCTGAGAGAAGATCCCGCACCAGTTCTGCTTGTTCGTCACTCGTGGCGTCTCCTTTAGAGAACGGATGCTCTATGGCCGTGAGCAAAATGCGGCCCTGAATGAAAGGAGGCAAGGCCAGGAAGACATGCTTCACTTGCTCCAGAACCCCAGCTGAAATTTTAGCATCGCGACGCAGCGGTCCTAATAAATCTACATCAATGGCGCGCTGGTACAATTCGTATGGACGCAAAGGAGGCGCGTTGACGCTTCCAGTGGGTATGTCCTTCGAGGCATTTACATTCGAGGACGACGGCGGCGGAGTTGGTCCATCAGGCGCGAGCTTTGGTAACATCGTTATCGTTGACACAATGCCTTCGTACAACACATAGTACTGTATAGATGGATGAAGCTTCTGAAACTGAGCCTTCAAGTGCTCAAGCGCTACTTCGATTTCAGCCCTGTCTTCAATGCTAGTGGCCAAGGATTCAGCAACATTGTGACAAGAAATACGGTCGCGCAGCATGAGAACCAATTTGTTTGTGGCGCCCGGAAAGAAAGTAATTGCTGTTCGCATAAGACTCGTCGACGCCTCGCATGGAGTAGCTTGAAGAGTCGGTGGGTTCGCCTCAAGAACTTCTCGACTGAGCCAGTTCCCAGCGGTGCCGTTGCTAGCGTCGTCCAGAATCTCGTCTACCACCACATTTCTCTCCACCGATGGAGGCATCACCTCACGGATCTGAAACAATTTCTCTTCGAGTGTCCACGATTTTTCTTCCAAAATTTCGAGCACCAAGCGTTGGCGTAAGTCAGATTTGGCGCTGAGGAGTAAGCTTGAATCGAGTGTAGCGTACATGGCATCAACATGTTGAGCCCATTTGAGGCCAAGTTCCGCAGATGCTGCACCCGATGGCTTAGACTTCACCGCCGCTGGTGCTTCCCCAGTAGTTGCCGGTTTAGCTTTAGACGTGCTGTTGACTGAATTGTGACCGCTACCCGATTGTCGTGTGGTAGTGCGCTTGGGAAGCTGCAGTGCTGCTGCCTCTGACACAGCTTCGACCGTAGAATCATAGAGTGCTCCCCATGTATTTGTAACCATCTCGAGAATCTGATTTTCTAGCGAAGCTAACGGAATATCAGGTTCAGGCAGGCCGCAGTAGACTTTTAGCCTCTCTTCGAAGTTATCTGCTCGGCCATAAGCAAGGAGCGCCATTTGAACCGCTGCCCACTCGATAACCTTTGGGTGTTTCATCACATAGACACCAGTAATGCTAGCCAGTAAAGTGGCACCACCAAAACCACCAAGCAAAAGAATCTTTGCTGTGTTTTTACGCTTCCAGACGGAAAATTGTTCAGAGCGCTTGATTAGGCTAGTTCGCATTTCATCAATCTCAGCCTTGAGCCTCTGCAGTTCTGTGTTGGCTGACCGAGGCAAGGGGAGCTTAGAAGGGCTGGTAAATGGTGTACAACCTCGATAGCTTCGATTTGAAACTCGCACGAGGTGAGCATTTGCAGCAGATCGGCGTAGCGCTAACATGACGGCAGTCACTCTAGGAAGGGCGCTGCCACTGATTTATGTTCGGCGATGAAGCCTAGACCAATTATTAGGAACTGCCTAGCTTCTGCAACGAAAAAATAGGCCAGGAATTGCACAACGAAGACAACAAAAATGCCTGTCTATGCAAGAGCTGTTATCATTGAACAAGACATCGCTCGCACGCTCGAATAGTGGCTGGGGCTTAGAATTAACCGGGACAGGGACCTAGCTACGCTTTAGTCTATCTCACCATTTCGCTAAATCCTGATGACACGACAACTGACGTCCAAACCAAACGTTCTTTTTTTGCTTCTTTTGCTTGAAGTTTATTTTGACAGACCCGAGCCCTGAGGGCTGGGGAGATGGGGGGGACAGTAGCGGGCTGATAGGCAGCAAGGGCCAACACGGGGTATCCAGCAGACCATCTATTTCTATTGGCCTCCACCTCTCAACCTCTCCGCCTCTTCTCCATCCCTGATGAACAATTCGATGTCGCTGTTCTCCCTACTCTCTACTCCATACTATATAGTGTTGTTAATACTCTCCCAAAAACAAAGACCAAGACACACAATAAATGCTGTGGACACGAGAATTTCAGATACAGATCAATAGGGATAAAAAAATTTTAATCGCTTACCTCTGAGCTGCTCTACGTGACGTGCACGCAGAGAAATGTCAAGTGAAGCCACCCACCAAATAAAAATTATACGACACAGACATATGCACATGAAAGCCTCAGGAATGTGGAATGTGAATGCATATGAAATTCTTCGAATTCGAAACACGCGTTCCCTTGCTATTCATCACTGAGCCATGCCATGTCCTTTGCAGCGAAAATCCCTCCATTTCGAGTCCATTTCTTTCAAACTCGTGCGGCCTCCTGACCAAGAGCGGAGGGGGTTCAAGATACATTTCTACCGTGCTTCTTTTTAGCATGTCTACTTGGCCACTGCTGCTGCTGCTTGTGCTCTGCGACAAGTTTCAGCGGTTTTCGCTTCCAAGCTGGTCATGAGTTCCTCCACTTCGCCGTCGGTGTTTTTGGTGGCGTGCCCGCCCCGGTTCAGCAGGTAGCCTCCCGGCAAATGAAACGGTTGCACCTGCCGGTCGAGGTACAAAGCTCCCGGTTGAAGCTCTTGCTTGGGTGCCGCGCACAGCCACGCAATGCCTTCGGCGCCCTGGTACGGGGTGCGCAGGGGCGACAAGAGCACTTTCCCGGTGCGGCCGTAAGCCGAGGCCACGCCTGGCGTGTCCACCCTGAGCATAATAATATGCAGGTGAAGAAACGTGCACAGAAAAAGTAATGGTTTGCAAAATTTCGTGTTTATTTGATTTAGTTTTCCTGATGAGATTGAGTAGTGAAGGTAAAGAAAGGTAAAGAAAGCGAAAGCGACAACGCGGATCGCTAGCACGCTATGAAGGAGGTGCGGGGCAATTGGAGGTGCAATGCATGCGCGTGCTAATCTCTCCCTCTCTCTCTCTCTTTTGCTTTGTTTTTTACATTTTTACCAGCCAGGGTGCACGCTCATGAAGTTGATGGGTTTCGGCTTCTGGGCTTCTTGCTTCGCCCACTGGTCCACCAGCAGCACTTGCCCTCGCTTCGCGTACGCGTAGGCCGCGTTGCCTTCGTACGCGTTGGGGTCTGCACTGGAGTCGGCGACCGCCATGCCCGGCCACTTCTGCGTGTACATCCCACCCGACGTCACCACCACCACGCCTGCAGGAAAACGAGGAAAAATAAAAAGGAAAACAAAAAGAAAGATGAGTTTGTTTCAGCCCACTTCACTGTAATGTTTGGTTGTAATTAGCTGCAGCCGCGCTCAGTCTAGACCTAGATAACGATAATGCTTTCGGAGATGAAGACACGCGTTAGGCTGGAAGAGAATATAGGCCACTGACGTGGATCAGTGGCACGCTGTAGAGTGGGACGAAGTTCATTGGCAAGCAAGTAAGTCCCGTGCAGCAAGTGTGTGGCCACCTACATTAAAATCGACGGGTTGAAAAAAAATAGATGAAATGTAACTGAAAGTACAGGCCCAGCCTAGTGAAAACATAGTACGAAGAAGACATATGTGAGAGAAACAGGGTATGGGCTATGCATAACAAGTAGAGTTTCTTCACACCAAGTATTTTTCTGCGAAGCCTAGGCGATGATAAATCAACTTACCGTGATTTCTTCGCCTTCCTTCGTCAGGGTCCGCGTCGAGAGAAGAGCGCCCGCGTTGCAAACCAAGCCGTCCAACCCTGTAATTAAGAGTGCAAGAAAGGTGGATGTGGCGATGGCCAGGAGCCCCACAAAAGCGCCACGAAAGTGAAGGTAGAGTTGAAGATTCATTCTTTCTCTCGCTTTTGTGCGTCTTTATACATTAAATTCGTCGCGAGAGCTTAATTACTATGCCGCCTACGCACCCACCGCGGTTGGGCCCCAGTTTCTCGTCGAGCTCCGCCGAGACACGCCGCACGTCAGCCGCCAGAGACACGTCCGCCACCAAGCCGTGCACCTTGGGTTGCACCGAGCACCGCATATATTATATTAGAGCATTGAGCAGCAGTGGAAGCACTAACGATCGAGCTTCTTTTCATAAACGAGATTGAGGGATTCAAGTAGACTACTAGCACCGTCCTATCCCCAAGGTGCGGTGTAAGTTGTTATAATACTAATAGTTACCACGTAGCTATGCAAATACTTTGTTCTCTCCGTCTCCTTTCAAGAATACGACAAACGAACAAAAACAACTACCACCCATTCGAACCTGTTCGTTGCCGCATGCCTGTCGCACCGCGGCTGCTGCTTCTTCGGCCCTCGCGGAGTCGCCACGCACGACCACATAGACCGTGGCGCCTTGGGCGCCTAGGAGTTGGGCGACGTCTTTGCCTAGCCCGCTAGTAGCGCCAGTCACCACGAAGACTTTGGAGGAAAGGTCGGCACTGGTGAGCTGGTCCGGCTGAGTGTACAGCGCCGACGCGCGGTTCCAGCCGTTTTGCGTGAAGCGCTTCCGGCCTGAGGTTCAGGGGAAAGGGGGATTTGGTGTGGACGTGTGAGGGAGGTTGAAAGAGCCAGTGACTGTCGACTGCATTGAATAAGCCTACATACGTAGTAAGTGGTGTCAATGCTTCGAGGTGTCATTTGAAGGTGTTGCTCACTGCAGAATGTATATTGCACGGAGCTATAATGACGGTGCCATCTCGATGATTTTTCATGTTCAACTTTTCAAGTAGAATAAATGGACAGTAAAGATCCTTGCTCTAATTGGAAAGATGGGCTGTGTCAGTACCACTGTCTCATTCTGAGTGGTGAGTATCATCCTTCTTTCTCCTTTAATTCGTCACACAGAAGAATTCAGTTGTCGTAGCTAAGTTGACGTTCACTCTAGGGTTACATTTCGAACAAGCATACAGTACCATAAAAGTAAAACTGCGATGCCACTGCGGTTTGCATTAGCCACGCTGGAATAAGTTGCATTTTGAGGAATGTTGACAAGGTCTGACTCACTTGATGACGACGGATGAACCGGAAAAAAAGCCATAGTAATGTCTTCAAATTGCCAATTTTTTCTCGCACCGTAGTGGCCTAGTGGTCTAGTGGTATGATTCCTCTTTAGGGTAGAGGAGGTCCGGGGTTCAATTCCCCGCTGGGCCCTATTGCTTTCGTGCCAGATTTGTTTTTTGCTTCTACTTTTTTTCAATGGACCCTCTTTGATGGAGCATCTTTGGTTTCTGTCTCTATTGCCTCCTTGCAGAAAGAAGCGCGATGGTAGGATGTGCAAGCTCGTAGAATTAATAGACGTATGAAGTAAGCTCGAATGCAGTCCAACGTCCCCCACAAAGTTTGAAATCCGATGCATAAACCGCGCTCACCAGCGGAGATGATTCCCATGGATTGTAAGGAAACCTTCGTCAGGAATGCTCGGGTCATTCTGAGAACCAGGCTAATGGCTATTGGAATTCCTTTCACCTGTCTTTATGCGAATACCCATGCCCGCAGCGTGTGTTGTGTCAACCCTAATCATAGCTTTCGGCATCGCACCACTTCTGCGAGCTTCTTTCAATGCTTGAATGCCGTGGACTATGCCAGCTACTAGCACAATCGGATGCTCCGTTGGGCTGATCGCATTGTGCAAGTGCCCGTGACTCGAGGCCGAGGCAGACGCTTGCTGGCTGGGTAACACTCCTTCGGCCGAATTGATTCTCCGAGATAACTTGCGGTCGAATGCTCATTAAGGCTTCAAAAGCAATGGACTCCCGGTGCATCATTGCGGAAGAGGGGTCAGAACCAAGATCGAAAACTTCGCCAATTCTACATCTCCTCCTGAAAAATGATTCTTGAACGCTTTAAGAGGGTAAATGCTAAGATTCTATTAAGCAAACGGATACTCAGCGTAGCTAGATTTCTACTACTCCCTTAGTAAAGGATTCAAGAATTCGTCAATATGTGACTTTGGCGCTGTGCGTCGATACTTCTTTTCAATTGAGGAGTAAAAATTCTTACCTGATCTAGTTTACTTGGATGATGTTAACAAAATGCTCAAGCATTACATTTCCTCGTGCAGGGTTGATCTTGAATCCCATTGATTGGGTGAAGAATTATATTCATATAATGGCTCGGCACGTAGGACTAGTCCAAGCAACCATGGCTCAACTTGTGATGTTCACTAAATAGTAATCTTCCAGGCGACCCTCGAAAGATAAGGAACGATTAGAAAATGGCAATTGAAAGGCAACTGAAAGCGTTCTTCAGACCCACAAGTTACTACTGTAGCCCCTACTATTTTCAAGCATTTAATGTCACAAAAGCGATCAGGTCTGAGTGTGACAAAAGTAAAGCACCTCCCGCTCTTCGTCTTTTGCCAGGGGCTCTGCACGCGAGATCTAGATTGGTGATTTGATATTATTTCTCTTGAGAAGATAAACTGGCTTCTTTAATTGTAAAGTTCAACTATCGTGAAGATTTCATTAATACGGGCTTTGAACATCGTCACAAGTGAAGAAGAAAGTTTACTGGTACGAGAACTAAGTATATTGCAGTCCTACACATCTGTTGTTCTTTACTATCAATCTTGAGGTGCCGCAAGTGAATCATTTTTCAATACACGGTTGCATGACTTTCGCGTGAATCAGTGTAATCGTCGAAACAGCAACCATATTTTGCTATCAATCTTGATGTGCCGCAAGTGAATCATTTTTTCAATCCATGGTTGCATGACTTTCGCGTGAATCAGTGTAATCGTCGAAACAGCAATCATTTTTTGCACTACTACGTCCTAAGTTCATTTCAACGGAAATTATTTTGTTGTGTCATCCTCACCGCCACGATTAATCAAGGCAATATCAAATATCAAAGAGTATAGATATGACTTCTTCACATCAGCAAATTCATGAATAGCCACAATGTACTTCTACTTTGTGTGAGATTGACCAAAGTTTGAGTTGTAGTGTCTCCATGTCCTCTTCATAACAGTGCACTATGCTATTCGTAAACAATTCATGGATGCCCAAAAGACAACATTGTGCCTTTCACAATCTGTACTACTTAGTAGTATACGTAGCCCCCTCCCTGCTTCTGGAATCTTCGATAAAATCTTGTGCACATGTACTCAAATTTACTCGTGTTGATCGGCCGACTTAATTGTACTGTAGTCACAACTGTACTAGCGCCGCTTGGCTGAGTAATTAGCTATGGAGGCGCGCTTGGAAACACTTGAGCAACGTCTCAAGGCTCTCGAGCATCAGACTGAAATACAAGCGCCGGATGACTGCATTAAGCAAGGGACAGACTTGGATCAACACACGATGTCACTCTCTGTCCGCGAGCTCATGTGCTCAATGAAACAAGTCGAACTGAGTTTAGCAAATGCTCTAACGCACCGTGATCTAATTTCAAACAACCAGCGTGTTGAAAGTGACCTTCATAAGTTTCTCAACGACGTATCTGCCGAATCGAGACGTGAGTTAATGGCATCGATGCAAGAAAGCTTTCGAGAAGCTAGAGGTGTCATGCAATCGCATGATTCAGCCCTGGCACGGCGTGCACAAGCCCACAACGACAGCCTCACTGCGCGTTACGAGACTCAAGCACGTGCTGTTGATGCCGTTCGTGCTCACAATGAAGAATTATCTTTCGAGAATGCAAAACTGACCACCGAATTGGAAGCCCTACAAGAGAATTTTGATGCGCTCACGAAGAGGGAGCGAAGATGCCTTCGAAGGAAGCAAGCAAGGGTAGTACAGTGTTGTTTACGTATGACTTCCAATTCACTCGTTCGCAATGCTTGGATGAATTGGAAAAGGATCTCAGCTCTTAAAGGGAAATTAATGCTCCGAACTCAGGCCTTAGAGGGATCTGCAAAAATTATCTACTGCGCTTATCTGCGACAGTGTTTCTCCAAATGGTACACATACTCCAGAATGACACGGGTTGTTGCTGAGAAAAGAAGTTCGTCGATCAAAAGTATTTCAAATTTGATGGATCGTGCTACGAAGAGGTTGGACCGCTTTGCATTCATGAAGTGGAAAAAATGGGTAGTGATACATACGCAAATGATCCAAAGGCAAATGGAGCAAAAGACAAAGAAAATGGAAGCAGAAATGGCTTCAATTCTTGATACAATAAGGCAAATTAAAAACCTGGAACTCGAAACAGTCGAGAAGCGTTTGAAGAGCAGCGCCGCGGAAGCGACTTCAGACGTAAAAAGAAAAATATTGTCAGAGATGTCATTAGAGCTCAAGCACCTTGACGCTTCACTGTGCTCTAAATTGAACCAAAATATCAAGGAATCGACTAATGCTGTGGAGGACAAATCCCGGGAAGCCTCAGAAGCCCTTAAGCTCCGATTAACTCACGCCAATTCGCAATTGAAATCATTAGAAAGACGAGTGACCGCTGAGGAAAATGTGTCCGAAGAAATAAATAAGGATGTTAAGCGAAATGCCAGCGATCAAAGTGCTGCTCTACAGGAAATCGACAAGTTGCATATTCTGCATAAGGACGCATGCAAGAATACTTTTGAACTCCAAAAATATGCCACAAAAATTGCACATGATCTGAAAGACCAAAATAATGCGCTGCATTCTGATATGGACGCTCATTTAAACGTGCATAAGGCGAGCATGCAAGGGGCCCTGGATGCTATAAGTTTCGATTTGCGAGGCCTCGAAGAAACCTTGCAAAAACAGAACCAACTCTATAAACCTTCGATGTTGCCGATTGCTACTATGTGCAACGACTACGAAGACTTGGCATGCAGACTGAACTTTAGCCCACCGTTTCCTGAGACAGCTCCTCATTTAGTTGCCACGTTTGCGACATCTATGGCGAAGTATATAACTGACGTAGCAAATCACGAAGCCCTTGAGCGTGTCTTTCGAGGGCCGCAGCCGGAAATTCCAATAAACACTGAGGCCAGCGTTGAAGAACGTCAGACTGACTTGATGGAACAGACAAGAAAAGAACTCTATTTTGAGGCGTCAGTATCCCGTCCCGAAGCAGCAGGAGCTCCTAGAGAGAGCGCTCGGCGCAAGTTTTTGACTCGAGTAATGGAAACGGTGGATGCGGCACTGTCGAAGAATTCAACTGTGGTCATGCTGGCACACACTCGCTTTGGGCGAATTCAGGCATTGCCCACTTGCGTGGCATGTGATCGTCCTCTTCCGACCCGAAGTCGGAAAGAAGCTCCACTCGATGGAAACCTGATGAATAATACAGTTGAGGATGACAAGTCTCGAGGAAAAGTTTCGCAAGATAAGCTGCTTAAAAGCCCAGGAAAGCATTTGAGTCTGACCTCAAAGCTTGAAGCCGATGCAAATGATATTAACTGCACCAACAGCGGTATGAATTCCACTCCTATTGCAGACATGAAACCCGATACGCGCTTGTTATTGAGTTCCAAAAACCCAGAACCAAGCAAGAAGTTCATTTATCGTGGAGGATTCCGTATGCCTGCTGTGGCACCCATGCAATTACCATCACCCGGGGTCCGCGAGGATTTTTACGGGATCAAGAGCGCAGGAACTCAAGGCCTGAAATTACCATTACAGGTATACCCTGAGCTTAATGGGCTTCAAGCCACTCGGAGTTCATCTACATTTTGTTAGATTTATACTCACACTAACACTGTATCCTTTAAAAAGGCCAAAGGAACTGCGACAGTCATTTAGCGGTACGCTATATATCGGCTTCTAGAGTAAGCTTATACACAAGCAAGACAAAAGTAGTCTTCAGTTGTAGCATATTCTCCTTATTGGCCTGCAAAACGCTGCGTACTAATTGGCAGCACATCTTCATAGGGGGCAATATATTAAAGAGCAAACACTTACGCCCGTGGCACGTTACAGGGTCACAATATCAACACATTAGCATTTAGGGCTTCTTCAGCGATACTCCTCATTTCTTTTACTTCCGAATCGCAGCACTCACTTGCAAACGAATGATGGATGTACTTACCACTGCTCCCCCACAGCAGTCGTACCCCTTTTCCGACCACGCCCCCCAGTAGCCGCTGCTCCTTTGTTGGGGCCGAAGCGCCCAGGAGCAAAGGGAGCCAGGTTCACGCATTTCGCTTCTCCTTCAAGCAAGAGCTCCGCCATGGCCTTGCCTGACACGGGGGCCCACAGAATGCCCCAGCAGTTGTGGCCCGCCGAAAGGTACGCCCCCTTGAGGTGGTTGACTTTCCCCATCAGGGGGAGCGCGTCGGGGGCACAGGGCCGCATGCACGCCTGCGTCAAGTCCGGCTGCCGCCCACCTGGGCCCGTGAGCCGAGTGGAGAGAGCGCTGAACGCCTGGGCAGCGGCGGCCACGCGTGAAGGGTCGGGAGGCACGTCGCCTGGTGGATACAAGCCCGCCCGCAGCTGCTCCGGAGACACGTATTCAGACCCGCCAATCCCGCAGAGGTACACTTCGCCCGATGCTCGAGGGTACACTTCCAAGTGGGTACCTAAAAACGGAGAGGAACACAATAAAACAAGATCATGCACTTACTCAAGCACGCCGAGAGCAATTGAATCTTTCACTACACACTCAAAGCTAATACAGCCAGGGCAATTTCCCAACTCCAAATTGAAGCCCTGTGCTCAATGAACCTAACTTCCTATTGTGTAGCCTTACTCCAGCGGTACAGTTTCAAATTTCTCTTTTTCACCACGTATCCCTTATCCTCAACCGTTGTCTTACCAGTGGCCGCGTCTTCGCCACAAAAGAGCGCAAAGGGCTCCACTTCTGTCTCGGACTGAAATACCACGCTCGTGGACTTGATCCCGGTGATCGGCACGTCCAGGCCCAGCCAATCAGCAGCTCGGCTCGACCACGGCCCCATGCACACGACAACAGCATCCCCCGGCACCGTAGTGCCATCCGCCAACACCACACCTGTGACTTCCTCTAGGCCACCACCACTACCACCACCAATGCTGCTACCACTGCTACCGCCACTGCTGCTGTCAGTAGCAGCGTCGCTCGCTGAAGCAGCCGGCTGTTTGCTCACGCTTTCCACACTGCCAATCACCAGTTTGGCACCAGCTTCCTGAGCGGCTTGCATGAGCTTGGTGCACAGTTCGTGGGGCGCCACTTGCGCACCCCCACTATCGTCCATCACGCTGGTGGCTGCCACCCCGGGCCCGTCCAACCAGGGGCACAAGTCACCCGCGTTGCCCTTCTGTTTCTTGGGGCGTTTCCCCGGCTGCACCGAAAGCACAGGGAGTATGCGGTACG
>Ga0307979_1001835_pt1 | contig 14951 bp, 15 predicted proteins | sample OrgLakmetage1058_FD_201833 | JGI IMG/M metagenome (GOLD analysis project Ga0307979, IMG submission 201833) | Saline water microbial communities from Organic Lake, Antarctica - #1058 | ecosystem: Environmental > Aquatic > Non-marine Saline and Alkaline > Saline | place: Antarctica: Organic Lake...
CGGCATTTGTAGCCATTTGCCCATTTAATTTTGGATAAATACATCAAACAATCTTCATCCGTTTTGAAGCGTTCAGTAAACTCTATAAGGTTTTGACCTCTGAATATTTCCATGTTTTCTCTTGTTTGTAGGGTGTAAAGATATGAATTTAAATGGTGACCTCTATAGTTTTTATAGGAGGGACAAATCTTCGGTTAACAAAAGGAATTGACAGGTTTTCTAAAAATCTGGATTTTGATTGCAAAGATTTATCGAATGAAGAATTCATAAAGATGACCGATGATGTAATCGTCTTTTTACAACGGTTTGGGTTCAGAATTGAAACACGCGATAAACCAAATGACAAATTAAAAGCTTTTAGAAGGAACATTTTCTTTCCTGAATTACTTTTTGAACTCGGCCTTTCGGGATACCGGCAGGAACGATTCCTAATCAAAATGGAAAGTCAGGACCAAAAAATTTACTATAAACATAAATTGGAAACCATCAAAGGGTGTGGGCTATATTTCAAATTTCCTGTACCTACCGATGAAGTAATGTGTGCGATGAAAATTTCAGCATTGTTATCAAGGCAAAAAGGCAGGGATTTTTATGATGTCATGTTTTTGATGCAACAAACAAAGCCCGATTATTCCTTTTTATCTGCCAGTAATGGGATAGAAAATCAGAAACAACTAAAAGAAGCGTTTGACGCTATAATACAAAAAGTTGACCTGTCGCATAAAGCCAAAGATTTTGAGCATTTGGCTTTTCAGGAAAGAAGTATTCACAAAATCAAACTCTTTAAGGATTTCATCAATAATTTATAAGTCATGCGAAAAAGATGTACCACCTAACCGCCGTCACTGTGAACTTTTGAGTAATCCAAAAACATAGACAGGCGGAACGCTCCGGAAAATAATTTACTTCTACAATATTCAGCGGCATTAATCCCTGGCAACCATTCGACCCTTCCAGGGTCGGCGTTTCTAACTGTAGCAATCATTTCTATAAACATATGATGCCTCCGGCATCAAGACTTTTAGCAACAAACCATTCCGGCTGGCGCGCGTTTGTAACGCGTGCCGCCTACCCCCGGCGTTTGCAACGCCGCCCTCAACCAACCAGCGCCGCAAAAGCCAAGGACCCCCGGCTTCCAGCCGGGCGGAGGAATATCTGCTTCTTCCTGCTAATAAAAACCAATTCCGCCTTGATAGGAAGGAATCATTTGAATTTGACCTGGTAAAAAGTTATCTTTGATAAGTTATGAAAATTATCGGCGGCGTTGCACACAACACCGACGGTATTTTGCAATTTTTTCAAAAAAAAATCATAGGAATTTCTTATCTTTGATAAAGAAAATTAAATCGAAAATGGATACCATAAAAGTAAAAAGAAAAATATCATCACAACGTCTGCAAATTTCTGAATTGAAAAAATTTATTGGCAAATATGTTGAAATAACAGTGCAGGAGAGTTCTCCGGAAAATAAAATTACAACAGAAAATTCTGCAGCAGGCATGTTGTCCGCGTTCAAAAATCCGGAAAAGATCTCTTTGGAAGCACAGGCCTGGAAAAACGCAGTAAATGAAAAACATAGAAATTATTGATGCCAACATAATACTCCGTTATTTGCTCAATGACCATGAAGGTTTCTCAAAAAAATCTGTAAAAATCATAGAGCAAATGGATATCTTTTTACCTTTTGAAGTAGGTGCTGAAGTTGTTTATGTACTCGAAAAAATTTACAACGTTCCACGTAAAGACATTACTAATTCGTTGACAATTCTCATTGATTACCCCAATATAACCACATCAGACAGGAATGTTTTAAAAAAGGCATTAAGCATATACTCTGTAAAGAAAGTTGATTTTGTGGATTCCATATTAATTGCTTACAATCATATATCAGGAATAAAAATTCATTCTTTCGATAAAAGCGTTAATAAACTCTGTATGTAATATGTTTATAGATTTCTTTTTTGTGTATCAAAACCACAAAATGGGTTGTTAGATTTCTCCCTGCGATACTTCGCTACCGCTCAGCATCTCCGGCCCGAATCTAAAACCATGCAACTCCAACTTAGACCTAAGTTGAGCGGTTTGAACAACCTGTCCCGACTTATTTTCCGGGAAAGTGAAAAAGCGCTTTACTTATCCGCCTCAGGCGGACGATTTAGAAATTGTTGTATTTCACCAATTGGGTAGCCTGTCCCGTAGAATTGCGGGAAGGTGAAATGCTTACAATTTCTTTATCGTGAGCGAGAATCGCTCAATTTGGGTTAGAGAAACAAAACACCATCGAACACCGGCTGGAAGCCGGCGATCCAGGACCCCCGGCTGGCGCGCGTTTGCAACGCGTGCCGCCTAACTCCCGGCGTTTGTAACGCCGCCCTCAATCAACCAGCTCCGCAAAAGCCAAGGAACCCCGGCTTCCAGCCGGGCTTGAAACACCCCAAATCATGCTATACCCACATACTGAACTATTCACATAAAACCTGCAATCTCCCAATCCGCAGGCCCGCCCGAACGGCTGAAGCAATTCAGTGGGGCGGGATTGAATATGAATAGCCCTGTATGGAATGCAGGGTAAATGGATTATCCTCTCTTCCGCCGTCGCCGGAAACTTTTCAGCAATCCAAAACCATAGACAGGCGGAACTTCCGGAAAATAATTTACCCCCACAATATTCACCGGCATTAATCCCTGGCAACCATTCGACCCTTCCAGGGTCGGTGTTTCTATCTGGAGCAATCATTTCTATAAACATATGATGCCTCCGGCATCAAGACTTTTAGCAACAAACCATTCCGCCTGGCGCGCGTTTGCAATGCGTGCCGCATACTCCCGGCGCTTGTAACGCCTGTCTCCAACTGCATATTCCGGTGATATTGACCCTAAAATAAGTCCATCAGCATCACATATGCCTCAGAACAGATTTGCCGTAATCTACAGCTATTCCCTACAAACATGGAGCATGATAATTCCCTCAAATGCCGGCTGGAAGCCGGCGTTCCATGAACCCCCGGGAAAACATCTCCTTTTTCCAGCCTGTAAAAACCATTCCCGCCTTGAAAATAAGGAAGCATTTGAATTTGATCGGGTAAAAAGTTATCTTTGATAAAAATTTGAGTTATGAAAACCATCGTTATTAAGCCCAAAAATAAAGAAGAGGAAACTTTGTTAACCAAACTACTTAAAAGAATGAATGTAGAAGCACATCTGATAGATGAGAAATCCCCCAATGCTGTAACGCAGCAGGCTGTAAAAGATGTTGAAAATAACAAAGGCACTCATGTAAAAGACGCAAAGGAATTATTCGAAGAATTTGGTATATAATAATCCTGTCTGCCTATGCATAAACTTTTTTATACTAATCAATTTAAAAAGGACGTAAAACGAATGCAAAAGCGAGGTTTGGAGATGGCTAACCTTAAGACAGCTATTTCTTTGCTGGAATCAAATGGAAATTTGCCTCAAACACTAAAACCCCATAAATTGTCTGGAAATTACAGGAGCTATTGGGAAGCCCACCTGAAAAATGACTGGCTGTTGATATGGAAACATATTGAATCGAAGAATGAAATCTGGCTTACCCGGACAGGAACCCACTCCGATTTATTTAAATAAGAATGTATTCATATTCGTTGTTAACTACCAACCCCATCCGCCGTCGCCGGAAACTTTTGAGCAATCCAAAACCATAGACAGGCGGAACGCTCCGGGAAATAATTTACCCCCACAATATTCAGCGGCATTAATCCCTGGCAACCATTCGACCCTTCCAGGGTCGGTGTTTCTATCTGGAGCAATCATTTCTATAAACATATGATGCCTCCGGCATCAAGACTTTTAGCAACAATCCATTCCGCCTGGCGCGCGTTTGCAATGCGTGCCGCATAAGGGAACTTGTCGCGATTTTTCGGGAAGAGCCTGTCCTGTGAAACGGGAGTGTGGGAATGTGGGCCAACACAGCAAAGCACCTCCTATGCCAGCCAGAATAAAAAACCCCACGCCAGGCATCCGGCGCGGGGTTTTTACATATAATCAGAAAACGTTTAGTCTTCCATTTCGCTATTGAGTTTCTTACGATAATCGTAATACTTCTTGCCTCCATAGGCTGCGCCCATAGTCAGCAGCATGGCAATGCCACCGCCGATGGGGGCTGTGCCGCCCCTCTCCTGGTCGCCTGATTCACCATGGTTATCCGGTGGTGGTGGCACATTCTGTCCTAATGAAATCAATGGTAAAACAAAAAAGAGAAGTGCGATGGTTGTGATTTTTATTGTCTTCATAATGTCTGTTTTTTTCGGGTTATTTTATGATTACTTTTTCGGTCAGGCTGCCTTCGTTCGACTGTACTTTAACAATGTATGCGCCACGGTTTTCCATGCGGATGATTTCGCTGCCCGTTTCCACATTGGAGGTCATCACCACCTGCCCGATGGTGTTGTAAATTGTCATTGTACCGTTGGTCAGGTTTTCATCAGCATTGAAGTAGATATTCTGATCATGGGCATAAACATTCACCCCGGCCAGCTCGCTGTTTTCCTCTACGCCAATGGTAGAAGATTTGGTCAGGTGCAGGTTGAAGCGGTGTTCGTCGTCATCCGGTGCAGCAGTGAATTCGTATGCTTCTGAAGTTAAGTCTGTAATTTTATCACTTTTTAAATCTTCAAGCATAACATTTTCGAAATCATTGATAGATGGAGCAGTAATAGTGTAAGTACTCTCCTTACCTACCTTGACTCCTAATTTTACTATCTCTTCAGTTTTATTCTGAGGAAATTCATTGATAGAAAGAATGGTTTCGTCATCCAAAATACTATACAATTGAGGAGCATCTTCAGTTCCAAACAATTTGTAAGCATCATGTTTTTTATCCAAACCATAACTAGCAGAATCATTTATGCGCAAATAAGTATTGTCTTCATACCCATTACCTGAAATATTAACTACGACCAAATTATCCACTGTCTTTGATGATTTGTAAAAATTATTGGAATGCGTTTGATCGCCACCACCTGAAATATTACCTTTATCAATGGAAATAGACTGGCCATCAACACTTACTTTAACGAAAAACCCATTACCAGGGGGGATAACACCATCGGTCAATGAACCTGTACTGCCATTCCAGGAAATATACTGGCCGTTTGTTCCATCTCTTACATATACAGCCCCATTAATACCATTAGTTTTGGTTAACTCATCCCAGTCGATACCTGAAGTAAATGGGTTTCCAAGAAGATTCCAACCATCTCCCTGGGATGAATTGTAACTTAATGAAGGCATATCTGCTGTTCCTGTAGAAAAATCGGTATTATTCGGTGTTCCGGTGAAAGTTTTGGTTACATTCGTTTTAATTGCATACAAATACCCTTTTCCTTCTTGGAAAGGATCGTCAAAACTGGTATTCCAGGTATCCACTCCATCTTTATGATTTATCCACAGATTCTGGCTTTCGTCCCACATGTAGAGGTCTTCATCTGCATCGGGTGTGGTTGGTACAAAATATCCCTGTACATTTTGGTCTTGCACGGGAGAGGAAATAAGATGCCATTCATTGGAACCAGTACCATATCCGGGCACATAACGTTCCATACTAATACTCCCTGTAACTGTACCGTTAATAATCAGTGATCCCGTACCTGAGGAAGAGGATTTAATGGTTAATGAACCATCTACTGTTAAATCATTACATTCGGCTGTTTGGTCTGCCGAAATCTCAACAGATTTTTTACCAGTCGGAATCGTTACATCATAGGCGTTTGTAGGTACTGAACCCACGCTCCAGTTACTGGCCTCATTCCAGTTAGAACTCGTGCCACTACCACCCCAGGAAACAGTAAGGAAATCATTTTCAGCTCCCGGTGTTCCATAATCTTCATCTCCATATAGACTTGTTGCTTCAAACCAATTACTTCCATCATTGTTATTATTTAACTCATTCATGTTTAAGGTCATGGAAGCGCCTGTTGGATCGGGAAAGGTGGCACCATCATCATATTCTACTCTGTCAATTTCAGTGCTATCCGGTTTTGTAAGAATAACCTGATCGCTTCCATTTGTGAGTGTAAAGCTATTATACTCGTAATCCACATTGTTCATTCCCCCGTTTTCTGAAGATGTTGTGTTATTTGCGAATAGCAAATGCTCTTTGGATAAAATCGTAAGGTTTCCCTCTATGGTAAAGCTATTGCCGTCATTATCTTTTATGATATATCCTTCCATATCCACATCACCATCACCTGCATTAAAAATTTCAAACCATTCACCATAACTATCGTTAACTGCATCGGGGTTTTGCATGATCTCGGTTATAATAAGGTATAAAGTAGTAGCTTTACTAGTCAAACCAGAAGAGTACTCTGAACCATTATATGACCATACTTTGTAATAAACAGTTTCATTAGCCGAGAGCCCTGCATGATGTTGAGGTGATGTTGTGCCATTGTAAAGAACTGTACCCCCGGCAAAAGCATCGCCAGCAGAAGCCGGAGCACCGGAGGGTTCAGAAAAAGTGCCATCAAAATCATATACAATGACTACGTCGTCATTATTATTATTCGTTGTGAAGGAAAGTTTGATTTGAGTAGTGCTTGCTGCAGCAGCCGAGAAAGAATCTGGATTATCGACTCCTGTTGAAGCAGTGCCAGTGATTTTAAAATCCTCAATAGCAAAATCTTCACCTCCCGCATCAACAGCAACTGTTATTCTCAAATCCATTGAGGTACCTGTCTCAAAAATTAATTTGTTGAAATCAGTAAATGAGCCTGATAATTGTGTACCATCACCAGTACCATCAAAGTCAGTATCTTCTAAAAAATAAGTATTACTTGATCCATCATTATTAAACCAAATTAAATCAGTCCATGAACCAACATCTATTTTGTACTGAACATGGATGTAATCTGATGCATCAATATTTTCAGTAGCAGCAGAAGCAAACTTTCCATTGAATTCTAAACTTGAATAACCAGAAATATCAATTCCTGTCCAAGTAAGTTCTGACGGGCTTGCACTACCTGACCATCCTCCATCGTCAATGTCTTGCCCAGCAAAGAAGTTCCCTGTATCACCGTCATAAGATTTGTTAATATCTGTTCCGTCAGTTGTCTTAAAATAATCTTCAGTACCACTATCTCCTTCACCGCCAAGAGTGACTGAATATGTACTAGTACTGAAATCTTCGGTCCAAATCGTCGCTTGCCCCACCCCAAAAACGGTGAAGCTTAAAAATGCAATAAGCAATAAAAGTATTTTTTTCATGATTGAAATTTTTAAGGTTACGAGCCATTACGCTGTTAGCGCAGCAATGGCCTGATAAATTGATGTAGTTTATTTATTTTAGGTAGAATTCCTTAGAAGGATAGGAGTTGTTGAAATGATGTGGCTAAAAGGGTGGTTATATAAGGGGGGTCTTTACCGGAAAATATCAGGATTGTTCGCTGCAAAAATTGCGGCAATAGTGATTCAAAACAATATTTTGGCTGAGTGGCCATAAACAGGGTGTTTTCCGGTTTTGAGTGTCACAATATAAAGAAATATATGCCGGAAAACAATTTTTTCAGGAAATATTTTTGTTATTTCCTGACTGACCCTGGTTTTGAGCTGATGGATGGGAGTGGTCTGCAGTGCGAAAGATAGCGGCTATCACGTGATTTTGCGTAAAGAAACAGTGTGTAGGCGACGCCAGGTGTGTCACCCTTTCTCCCCTGTATAAATGGCAGCAATGCCGAAGGTAAGGGGCCGGTGGGTGCAGCGGCTGAATCCGGCCTGCTCCATGCGGGCGGTAAAGGCGGGCCCGTCGGGGAATGCGCCCACGGATTCGGGGAGGTAGGTGTAGGCGGAGTTGTGGCGCGATATCAGGCGCCCCAGCACAGGCAGGATGTACCGGAAGTAGAAGCTGTAGAGCTGCTTTACGGGGAAGCGGCGCGGCTTAGAGAACTCCAGGATTACCACGGTGCCTCCCGGCGCCAGCACGCGCTGCATTTCTGTGAGCCCTTTGTCGAGGTCTTCGTAGTTGCGCACGCCAAAGGCTACCGTTACAGCATCGAAGCTTGCGTCGTCAAACCGTAAAGCCTCAGAATCGCCGTTTTCGAGGGTGATGCGATGCTCCAGCCCTTTCTTCCGGATTTTGTCGCGGCCGATGTCCAGCATCTGGTCGGCAATATCCACTCCCACAATCGTATCAGCGGGAAGAGCTGCCTGGGCGATGGCCAGGTCTGCCGTACCGGTGGCCACATCCAGGATGCGGGCGGGCTGTTTCTGCTTCAGGATATTAATTACCTTCTTACGCCACCGCCGGTCGATTCCTGCCGACAAAAAATGGTTGAGGAAGTCGTAATTGCCGGCGATGTTGTTAAACATGCTTCTAACGTGTTCTTTTTCTGCCATTATTATGGATCATTAATTTCTGTCTGTAAACTGCGCGTGATTGCTGTAAAATGTCCGGCATCAGGGCGCGCAAAAATATGAGCGGCAACGCTGGTGTTGGACAATACTAACAAACACTAATCAACGGAGGCAGTAAACCCAAAGGAATCCACCTCCGTGCAACGCCACAAAAACAAAAGCATGTGCAATATGTTTCCGGGCTACAGTTTTTTAAGCGTCTCCATGGTATAATCGAGCATCCCGCCGGTAATGCCGAGGTGTGTGACAAAGCGGATGGTTTGCGGGCCAAAGGGTACGGCGGCAATGTCGTGCGCTTTCAGTTTTTGCAGGAAACCGGTTTCGCTATATTTTTCTGCCAAACGAAAAATCACGATGTTGGTCTGCACAGGCATCACCTCTACCACATAGGTCAGCTCGCGCAAAGCCTGTCCCAGCGTCCTGGCTTTTTGGTGGTCTTCCCTGAGCTGCTCCCTGTGGTTATCCAGGGCATACTTTCCGGCGGCAGCCAAAAATCCGGCCTGCCGCATGGCGCCACCCATCACTTTACGGATGCGGCGTGCCTGGCTGATAAACTCTCGGCTGCCGGTAAGTACCGACCCCACGGGGGCTCCCAGTCCTTTGGAGAGGCATATGCTGATGGAGTCGAACAGTTGCCCGTAATCGCGGGTGGTTTGATTAGTTTCTGCCAGGGCGTTAAAGAGGCGGGCGCCGTCCAGGTGATAGGCCAGCCCCAGGGTATCACACACCTGGCGTATCTTTTTTAGCTCCTGGAAATCCCACAGGCTGCCGCCGCCTTTGTTACAGGTGTTTTCTACGGCCACCAATCGCGAAAGCGGAAAATGTACATTGGCGGGGTCGTTGTAATTGGCTTTCACCTGCCGGGCAGTAAACCGGCCGTTGTCGCCGTCGAGCAGCCGCACGGAGGCGCCGCTGTTAAAAGCGATGCCGCCTCCCTCGTAGTGGTAGATGTGCGCCAGCTTATCGCAGATGACTTCATCGCCGGGCTGCGTGTGTACCTTGATAGCTATCTGGTTGGCCATTACACCGCTGGCGGTAAAAAGGGCGGCCTCCTTACCGAACATGCCGGCGACTTTCTCTTCCAGTGCATTAACGTCGGGGTCTTCACCAAACACATCATCACCCACGCGGGCTTGCATCATGGCTTCCTTCATGGCCCTGGTGGGCTTTGTAACCGTATCGGAGCGTAAATCGGTAATCATAACATTATTCGTTTTAGATTTTGCAATTGTTGAATTGTTTTACAGACGAAGCGCCTGTCAGTTCCTTTCGGATTCCCTGTTATTTTTTGGCGCTGCCGTGGGCATTTCTGAAGTCAAATCAGCATAAACCTGTGGCCCCGCACTATAGTTCCAACGCTTCTTCCATCAATTTAGACACATTTACAGGGACGACCCCTGCCTCTTCGCACACCAGTCCTCCGGCCAGGTTGGCGAGGGCGGCCAGCCGTGCTACAGGAACCTTCTGCGCCAGGCACAGTGCCGCCACACTGATAACGGTATCGCCGGCGCCGCTTACGTCGGCTATTTCGCGCCTGTGAGCGGGCTGGTGGTGTAGCTGCTCGCCCTCTGTGTCTTCTGTGCGCAGAAGAATTCCGTTTTCGGATAAAGTGACCATCAGCACCTTGCAGTGCAGCTCCTTTTGTAACTGTGCTGCCGCCACCGCAACAGCGCGATGATCTTCTTTACTGAAATCCCCTTTCACCCCTTCTTTCAGCTCCTTAAAGTTAGGTTTGAAAAGGGTGGCATGCTTGTATGCCTTAAAGTGTTTTTTCTTGGGATCTACCGCAACAGGGATTTCCAGGGCATTGGCGCGGGCGATGATCTCTTCTATGAGCTGCGTGCTGATAGTGCCTTTGTCATAGTCCTGAAAAATAACGGCATCTGTCTTCCCTGCCAGCAGGATGCGCTCGGTGTTTGCTGCCAGACTTTGGCTGTCTTCAGGGCTCAGGGGCTCCGTTATCTCTTCATCCACCCGCAGCATTTGGGTGTTGTTGCCCAGCACCCTGAATTTGGTGGTGGTGATACGTTCCGGGGAGCGGATGATGCCCTCGGTAGTCATATTTTCATTTTCGAGCAGCTGAAGGAATTCATCCCCCTTGAAATCGTCACCAATAACCGAGCAGATTACCGGCTCGGCGCCCAGGGCTTTAATGTTTCGTGCCACATTGGCGGCGCCACCCAGCCGGTTTTCGCGGCGCCGCACCGAAACCACCGGCACGGGAGCCTCGGGAGAGATGCGCTCTACATCGCCCCACAAATAGGCGTCAATCATGATGTCACCGATAATCAGTACCCGGCATTTCTTAAAGGAGGCAAAAAGGGCTTTTATCTCTTGTTTTGACATTGTATGGTTTTATTATATCGTGCAACAAAGGTAGAAAAAAGGTAATTGTGTTACTGCTTCAGGAGCGAATCTTATTTACAGCGCCTTGTCCGCTCCTTTTTGTTATCAGGATTATTATCTCAGGCATTGTCTGTTTCATTTCTCTATATTTGCCCCGGATTTTACCACTATTACTAAAGACAGCTGACCGAATGATGGCCGGCTTATAGAAGGGAGAAAGTGAAATCCGCCGCAGAAGATAGTTTATGCGAGGATAGGTTAAAATATTTTGGTAGCATTTACGTTTACCATCAAAACAGGAAGACATTGAGAAAAGTAACGATAAGTATTTTATTTTTAGCGCTGTTGGCTTCTGCAAGTGTGCAGGGGCAATATCTATTCAGATCTAATGTTAAAAATCTGCCTGCTTATGATTATGCGCCATGGCATTTCGGGTTTGTGCTGGCGATGAACCAGATGCATTTTACGCTTGACCCGGTTGACGGGCTGCACCTGAATGATTACCAGTCGCAGGATGCCGATGATGTTTTGCCTTCGCCGGATAAAATGCGGATTAGCGGAATAGACTACACCCCGCACCTGGGTTTTACCGTGGGCATTGTCGGCAACCTCAGGCTGGGGCAGTATGCTGATTTACGCTTTATCCCCTCGCTCTCTTTCGGTGAGCGCGTTATTAATTATGATGTCATCAGGAATTATGAAAGCAATAATAACCGCCCTAATGATACTATTGTTATCGATAAACGCATCGCTTCCACCTATATCGATTTTCCGCTGTTGTTTAAGTACAAATCCAAGCGCTACAATAATGTGAGAGCTTATTTAATCGGGGGCATGAAGTACTCGTTGGATCTGGCTTCGCTGTCGGATAAAGAGGAGACGAGCTCTAATATTTTGGTGAAGCTGGGACGTAATGATGTGGCTGTAGAGATAGGGGTGGGGTTCGATTATTACCTGGGCTTTTTTAAATTCGGCACCGAGTTAAAAATGTCGTACAGCCTGATGGATCCGCTGCTGCGGGAAGGGAATATGTATTCCGGGAGCATTGAAGAACTCAGGAGTAAGATTTTTCAGATCTCTTTTACTTTCGAATAAAAAACGTGATAAACAGCGATTGGCGATTCCCCTAAGAAAAAAGATGACTTTTTAAAATCGGGATATTGTAAAATAAAAAGGAATTTATATCTTTGCATCCGCAAATAAAGCAAGGTCCGTTCGTCTAGGGGTTAGGACGCCAGGTTTTCATCCTGGTAACAGGGGTTCGATTCCCCTACGGACTACATACACTGCGTTCTTTTAAATATCAAGATTTTTATGGTCCGTTCGTCTAGGGGTTAGGACGCCAGGTTTTCATCCTGGTAACAGGGGTTCGATTCCCCTACGGACTACTTTTTAAGCCTTTCTGTTCATTCAGGGAGGCTTTTTTTGTTTTAGGGTTTAGTGTGCTTTCTATTGATTTTCATCTATTTATATCTCACTTTTATTATCCTTACTGCTATTCGAGGTTTAATGGATTTCCATTGTTTATTGATGAGCTTTCCCACCGATAGCCCAGTAAAAAATAATCCCGCCAGGTGTTAGCTTACTATTGCCTTTTCATCTCTTCCATAATGTCTATCTCCTCTTTGAGCTTCATAATCCTTTCTTCAATTTCCTCAATGGAAGGTTCATAATGGCTACCCCAGTCGGTATGGAACTTAACGACCTCTTTGTCGAACTTACTTCCGATATCCAGGTCTAAATCTTCGCAAAGTTCATAAAGAAACCTTATGACGTGTTGCTTATCAGGCATCTCCTCATACACCTCTGTATAATCTTCATTCTCCGGAATTTCCTTAATCACGCCATTCACAGCAGTTTTCAGAATAATTTTCATTGTCGTGGATTTTGGTTTAAATATAATTCTTTTCTGAGAAATATTCACATCCTGAGAATCCCTATATCAATGAAGTCGTAACCGGTAAAATAAAAGTGGTTGAAAATGAAACAAAAACTTTATAATACCGTTTTAATCGTATATATTGCAAATTATTTACACAAAACGCTTTTAAAATGGTTTTAGAAATTCAAATAGGCAATTTTTTCTCCATCAAAGAACCGGTAACCCTGGATATGCGGGCAGGGAATATCCGGTCGAAAAACGCCAAAGCACTACAAAAAAATATCTTCTCTCACGATAAAGCCGATGTAGTTAAAACAGCCGTGATTTATGGCGCCAATGCTTCCGGTAAAAGCAACATCATCAAAGCCATCCGCTTTTGCCATAACATGGTGTTGAACTCACACAACCATAACGAGAATACGAATTTCAATTATAAAAAGTTTAAATTCAGTGGCTATGATAAAAAGCCCAGCACCTACTTTATCCGATTTGTGGCTGAAGGTGTGGAGTATGAATACGCTTTTTCTCTGATGATAGACAAAATAGTTACAGAAAGCCTCCACTATTATCCTAAAGGCAGAATTAAAAAGATTTTTACCCGGGATGAGAGGGCTGGAAGCAATAAAAAAGAAAAGTATTCTTTTGGCGATGACATCAAACGCCCGATGGATGTGGCTGAAAACACTTCAGAGAAAACCCTTTTCATCTCCCGCGCAAGTCAAATGGACAGAGAGATGGGAAAGCGCATCTTTCATTATTTCAATAGCCAGCTTATCCTTGGGTATGTAGGTTTGAATGCACCACAAACAGAAAATCTGTTTGGTGACTATAAAGCTCTGCTGTTGGAAGCTCTGCGTGTTGCCGATAGTGATATATCAGATATTAAGCTAAAAAAAGTAAAGAAATCCAGAAAACGATTTAATGCCAATCTGGAAGAGCTGACCATTTCAGCGGAAGAGGTTATGGATGAAATGTTGGAGGTTGTCAGCTACCATCATTCAGCGCCCAAAGTACCATTTGATTTTTTCAAAGAGGAATCTGCCGGGACTATCAAACTATTTACCAATATTCTTACCATACTTTACATCTTAAAGCACAATAAAGTCCTCGTGGTGGATGAAATCAGCGAAAGCCTTCATACAGAAATTATTGATTATATCTTTAACCTGTTTAAAGCCTCAGAAAAAGCACAACTTATCTGTACCACACATAATACGAGCTTTCTTGATTTGAAGAAATTCAGAAAAGACCAAATCTGGTTCGTCAATAAAACGGAAGACGGCGCCAGTGACTTGTATTCCCTTTATGATTATGGCGATTTCAGGGATACCATGGATCTGGAAAAAGCATATTACCAGGGACGCTTTGAAGCGCTTCCTTTTGTGGACGATACAGAAGAAAACCTAAAAGAGATTATTCATGGGTAGACGTCAACGAAAAGCTCAGCGAAATAAAAAGGTAAAACCCCACATATGGGTCTTCTGCGAAGGGAAGACGGAGGAGAACTATGTTAAACTGCTACGCTCAAAATACCGTATTCCCATTGATATCATTACAAAACAGGTAGGCAACAAAATAACAGACAGTTTCATTCGGAATCATAAAAGGGGTGTTCCCCAACATAAAAAGGACATGAATTTTCTGATGTATGATGCTGATGATGCGGGGGTGCTTGAGCGCATAAAATCCATAAAAACAGCTAAGCTCCTTGTTTCCAACCCTTCAATAGAGCTATGGTTTCTTTTGCATTACAAAAATCAAAAAGCAAGCATTACCGGTCGGGCTTGCATTGAGGAACTCTCAAAAAGAAACAGAGTAAAATATAACAAAGTTGTTATTGACAAAAGGTTGTCAGAAAAGTTAAACGAGCAAACCTACAAAGCCTGCACCAGGGCTGCCGAATTAAAACAATTTAAGAACCCATCATCCAATATCTATGAATTTATTCATGCTCTGGATGATTTGACTAATGAAAGCCATGAAAGTTGAAACCAAAAACACCTTTGAAGAAGCAGACAAGCTTTTCTTCGACCAAATTGAAGAAGAAACCGATGCAGGATGAAGCCCTGCAAGTCCAAACTAAAGCCAATAAAATGGACACATTTGCATATTCCATTGATATTGCCCCCCATTCCGGCCATATTAAACCCTGTAGTTTTAGTTTTTGAAAGAACGAGAGATTGAAAGAATTACAATAATTTTATAGAGGTCACCATTTAAATTCATATCTTTACACCCTAAAAACAAGAGAAAACATGGAAATATTCAGAGGTCAAAACCTTATAGAGTTTACTGAACGCTTCAAAACGGATGAAGATTGTTTGAT
>Ga0307979_1001836_pt1 | contig 14949 bp, 15 predicted proteins | sample OrgLakmetage1058_FD_201833 | JGI IMG/M metagenome (GOLD analysis project Ga0307979, IMG submission 201833) | Saline water microbial communities from Organic Lake, Antarctica - #1058 | ecosystem: Environmental > Aquatic > Non-marine Saline and Alkaline > Saline | place: Antarctica: Organic Lake...
AGCAGCACACTCCAAGCTATCAGCGCCCACGGCATAAATTCCGGGTCGGGGGACACTCGCGACCGTGTTGCAGCGGCACGCTTACATGCGTACCTGGACGGGAAAACTACGGGCAACCGCTTACGCGTTCGGCGCCACAGCCCACGCTCTCAACAACCACAAGGACCACAACAGGGATCACAGCCTTCTCTGTCCTTGACGACGATGAGGACAGACTCTGCACCAGCTCCAGGATTTGCACCTAGTACTCTTGCACCTGATCCAACAACCACTGCTTCCCTGTCCTCGCGCTCTGTTGATGCAGTGTTTCGTGCCCGGGAGCGGCGTAGCCGTTCTTCACACTTGGCTGAGGCAGGTACGGAGAGCAGCAGTATCAGTAGTGGTACCAGTAGTGGCAGCAGCACTGCCAGCAGCGACAGTGGTGGAGACAGCGGCAGTATTGGGACTAGAACTCACACCAACAGTGGTAGTAATTCGGCTGTTGCTGCTAGTGCTCCTGAGACAATGGCACTTAAATTTCCAGTCGCGCCACCTGCTGAACCAACACCGCTAAAAACACCACCATCTCTTTTAACACCATTCGTAGTGGAAGCACCGTCTCAACTCGTGCCTCCGAGCCATGGGGAACTGGTTCGAGCGTGGGAAGCGTCTCACAAGACGTCACCGCCGAGCCACGGAGATTTAGTCCGGGATTGGGTGCAACAACAGGAGGAAACGGCTAAAGCAGTGGCTATGCCTCATTCATCGACTTCAGCGGCTGAGTCAGCAACGAGTGCAACGAAAGGGGCTGGAAGAAGCAATCGAGACACCAGCGGCGGCCTGTTTCAAGCATCAAGCAAGAAAAGCAAGAAGAGGAAGAAGAACAACAAGAAAGAGCCTGGCGTTATTCTTGAAGTGGGCGATAAGGAAGGTGGCAGTGGCGAGGCAGAACCAGCTCCAAAAGCTCCACCATTTTCGGTGCTTCGAGCAACAGCCACTCTCGTTGTCCTCGTTGTGCTCGCGGCTGGGCTTGCGCGCTGTTTAGGCTTGATTGGCGACGACATGACAAGAGGTTTAGGAGGTAGCTACAGGCGCCGACCAGGGCTTTTTCCTGGCCCGGTCTACACGCCATCCCTCAACAGCCGCTTTCGTCCTGTGCTCGATGCACTTGCGTCCACCCCCTGGCGAAGTCACACCACCTCATCCGCACCCGACCAATTCTTGCCGGATTTCTTGCCGGACCTGTGGACTGCATCTCCTTCGCAGTCGCCCAGAAACCGCCATCGCACCAGTAGCAGCACAACCCAGACATCATCGTCGTCGTTTGTGGTTCAGGGGTTCGGCCCTACTGGTGGTGGAGTTGGAAGGCCTGTAGGGAAGCCCCCTGCCCCGTGAGCCACACACATATTGGGCGTCGAGGGCCAGATATGGAAGCTTACGGTTCGACTGGCAGTCCCATATGCCATTTTTCATCTTATTTACTCTCGGTATTGTATTCTAATTCCTGACCCTAAGTTATGGTTCCAGCTCATGGAGCTACGATAGCTACGAGCTTTTGAGCTATGAGACACCACCGAAATCACATACTAGATACTGTACATAAGAAAATATTAAAAAAAAAACAACGCGCAGAACTAAGGGCTGCACGTCAGAAAGTCTATTAGCGGTTCTGCTTGGAATGGCTCACCACGGGCAATGGGGATACCAGGATATTAGCCTTGCTCGCTGAGTATGGGTAGTGAGAAGAATTCGCAGCTGGACTCTATGAAATCAACCGAAATATAAACTAAGGGAACTGGCGACGTAATATTCGCTTCTCGAAATAGAGTGAACCTTCTGCCTGTTGGCCTTCTCATTCCGCCCCGGCAAGGCTTGTGTCTATTAAGAATCAAGAAACAAGAGGATTATCATCCAATTCAAGAGAGAAGAGAGCTCATTCTTCATTCCTCAGAAGTCTACTAGACAGTCAGACAGTCAGACAGTCTAGTCGTTCCGTTTTTCTATCATTTTTCTATCATACCACATTAGTGCATCTTTATTACCGGGAGACGACTGGACGAGGTGACGAGGTGCAGGAAAAGCTCATCTCCTTGCTGGCGTTAATCGACAGCAGCGTGGGGCGGAGATGTCGGAGACCGAAGAGGCGATGGAGGCGGTGTCTCAAGCACGTCACCAAGTGGATCGATTCCTAGCGCCTATCAAAGTGGACAGCTATGACGCACCATACCGCGATAGGTAGGAGTTCTAAAAGACGACATGAAGAAAATAGCGAAGGAAGACAATCATAGTGACTTCTAAGAAAACTCGCAAAAATGTCCCTAGCGCTCTGCTTTATAACGCTTCCCGCTGCTATAATCATCACCAATGATATCTCTTAATAGACGAAGGTATTTAACGCTGTGTTAGCTGTATTTCACATCTATTTTTTTCTCCTTCCGACTCAATTTATGTTTTCACGTTGTCACGCGGTGATGGCAAAACAACAAAATGAACAGTCTAATCTTGACAGCGCACATTTTGGACACGCACAAGAGCCGGCTCGAAGGCCTTGAAAGAGCAGCGACACTACTAGCGCCTCTGCGGGCGAGTTTGTTCGCCGTTTCGAGCAACGTTAGTGACGTCTGGGGGCCAGAAACTGCAGCTGAGCTAGAGGCCTTGCTGCCGCCACGCCCGGGTACGAAGCCTCAGATCAAAGGAACACAAAAGAGTACACAACAACATGTAAGCTTGACTGCAGCGCCCTTGCCTGAAGCAGAAACAGCGCCACAGCTGCTGCCTCCTCATTTCAGCTCATGGCTCAAGGTAGCGCCAGATCCTCACTTTGCAGCCACCGCGCAGCAACAGCAGTCAGCTTTTGTCGAACAGCAACGCAGCCGCACACGTGCAGTGGCAGCAAAGCTAGCTGCTGCTGCTGCAATTGAGGAGGCGGCCACGACAAGTGGTGATGATGCTACGGCCACAGCAGTCGACGAAAACAGTGATGATGTAGCAGTAGCGCCCCCGTTGGTGTCAACTGCACGCTGGGCGCGAATTCGTACCGTTGTTTGGGAAGCAGCCGCTACTTCTCCCGCTGTAGGGTTAGGCTTTGGAGAGCGCAAGGTTGCAGTGCGCGACGCACTACAGGCGCAATTTTACCCTCCGCCGCCGCCGCCGCCAGTGGAACCTGAGCTCGAAAATTCGTCTCCTGAGAGTTCGACACTAGAAAGTGCACCCACGCCTGAGGGAGTTAGCGATGGCGGCGGTGCGGATGGTGGAATGAGCAAACCAAGCTCAGAAGAAGCAGCTACTAAGAACGAAGGAGGAAAATCTGGCAGCAGCAGCAGCAGTGTAGAGGGAGGTGAAGGCAACAGTAGCACAATCGATGCTTCCAATTTGAACCTAGCGAATCGTGTGGCTCAACTGGAGCTGCTAGCGAATCGGCACCATCACCGACTCACGACTGAGCTGCCTCCGCTGAAGCAAGAAGTGGGGCACTTGCGGCAAGCCAGTGCACAGTTGCGGGGGCGCGTGACCAAGCTGGAGCGCGAAAACCAACGGTTGAAGGATTGGGTGGCTGCTTACCCAGCCTTATATGAAGCTCAGGTGAGGATATAGAAACCTTAAGCCTACAGGTGCCATCTCCGTCCTAGTACAGGCTGTTTACAATTAGTCAAAGTGTATCGAAAGTGTGCGTTTGTAGTCTCTTCCTATCGTAGACTACTACTCGCGCACACCAATGTGCCTTGTTTTCTTCTCTCTCGTGAATGCTTACGTACTTAAACGAAAAACACGTGTATCAGATCCGCCGGACGGTGCGAGAAGAGCCCTGGTTCTTGGAGACGGTGGAAGAGTACGCCAGAGCAACGATTGAAGCCAGTGGTCTCCCTATTAGGATGCAAACGCAGGAGCAAGCATCTCAACAGGTAGGGTTTTATATGCAAGCTTCAGCTTAAAAAATCAAGGCATCTTTGAGTGCATAGATAGAACTCTTTTTTTTTGTCTTGGTTTGCATTGCAATACTGACGATGATGTGTTATCTTTTTCCTCGACACACCTGCCTCTCTTGACACACTAACAGGTCGGGGCACGATTAGCTCGCACGGAGACTCGCAGTGTAGATGCAGCAGTGTCTCAAGTGCTCGGCATGATGTTGCGCGCGGGCTACCTCCGCCCTGGCCGGTCTACGCACGACCCAGACCTGCAGTTTGAAGCTAACGTATGTACCGCATTAAAACAAAATGTACTGCATGCTTATTATTACATCGATTTCTTCATTTTTCCGTAGGTATGCATTTATTTGCTCTCCTGTTGTTCTTTCTTGCACGGATTTAATAGATGTCGATGTGTTGATGTTTCTTCTCCTCACCTTATTTTGCTATTTTTCATCTGGTATGCTTACTTAATTGATGACGACCATTCCTTCTTCTGTCTTCTCCATTTCTCAGATTGTGTCGCCAGCCGCAGCCTTAGAAGCTACCCAGGCCGAAATCAGTGCAGACCCAGCCAATGCGCTTGAACCTCCCTCGGAGAAGGAAGGCGAGGCCACCACCACCGGAGAGGCAGCAGCAACTGCAGCAGCAACAGATGGCGCAGCTACTGCAGAAAGCGAAGGAATAGGAGGAGAAAAGGAGTCCGAGAAGCACCACCCCGCAGCGTTTGCGGTCAGCACCAAGGTCACTTTTTCCACCCCCGTAAATTTACGCGAAGTCGAGGCGAGCGTGAGCAGCGTGCGCGACGACATGGAGACCTGCACGGCGGCCGTGGAAGAGTGCGATGCCAACGTGAAGACGTGTGTCACGCACGAGGAGTTAGATCGTGCCCTGGACCTCGAGTCAGAAGAGTAAGTGCATGGACAAAGGATGTGTCTTAGGGTTGTAGATTGGCTACCGTATGTGAACAAAGATCAGAATTGCTCACTTAGTACGCACGCATGCTCACATGTGTGCGTCAACTTCAACAATTTTTATGGCGTATTGATGTGTCCGACAATTTGTTCCCTTTCATTTCATCTCGCCTCGCAGAGCCTTAGCCGACCCAAAAGGCAATCCCTTGCTTCGCATGAAAGGCAACCTTGAAGCGTCTCTCGCTGCAGCGGTGGCGGCTGCCGACACACGCACTTCTGAGCAACTCGTGGCCTCTTCTGCTGCGGCAAAGAAAGAGCTGAATGAGGTCAACGACCGTATTTCTACGGCCTTAGCCGCCCAGTCCCGTGCTCTGCAAGCCACCAATGACCGCACCTCCAGCGGAGAAGAAAAGCAAAGCGAATTCGACGCCAAAATCGCAGCCTTGACGGCGACTATGAACAACTTGCCGGATCCAGCCCCACAGATCGAAGCTCTGAACGCCCAAGGCTTTGATTTATTGGCGGCAAATGGAAAGCTAGCAGCCCAGTTAGCCACCGCTGTGAGCGAGTCCGACACGATTCGCACCAACTTGAGCCATTTGACCCACGAGTTCAAGCACGCGGGCTATTGCAAAGCAGCCGATCTGATGGACGCAGAGGACCGCCTGAAGAAGACTATTGACACGTGCCTGGTTCGTAATCATAATTATCTTCACTACAAAAAGACATGAGCTGCTTGAATGCTGCATTCACCGAAATGCACTAGACCATCATGCTTTGCTTCATCAATCTCTCCTTCGGAACTGAATGTTCCTCTACAACTGCCCTATTCCCTCAGTGCATGTTTTTCTTTTTTGGTTCTACGTGTTTTTCATCTCCCATTTCTTTGAACAGGACAACATTGGAGTACTGGGCGACGCCACGGAGGACATGCGAAGTTTGGTGAAGCGCGGAGCTACCATGGCGCAAGTCGCAGCGTTTGTGGAGAAAGCCATCAGCGAGGCTGCGTCCAAACTTTTGCCGCCAGACGATACCGCGATGGCAACCACGATGCGCTGCCTGGGCTGCAACCAGCCTTACCGCAACATGCACGGGAGCAAAGCCGACCTCGTGGCGCATAGTTCTTTACCGGGCCTCCCCGAGGGCCCCTCGTCCACCACCCCGGAAACCAGGAAAGTGTACCGAGACCAGTGGGGAGTCCTCTTGGCCACCTACGAGCACACCAACGCGGAAATGGAGAAGCGCCGGAAAGCTGCCTCTTCTGCTTCAGCCCACTCGGGCAGCGGAGGCAGCCTGGTGCTTCCCGCGGCCACTGGCCGAAGCGGCCCGCTGCCACCCCAGCAAGGGGGGAATGCTTCGACCACTAGCAGCACTAGGTCCACCACCCGCGGAGGGGGGCTGAAGCCTTTAGGCCAAGTGCACGTGCCGCACGTGCCGGTGCACAGCGGCCGGAACAAGCTCCCCCTCGCGGCGACGCCACAGCAACTCAGCGCAAACAACAACAACAGCCAGCAGCCGCAGTCGCAAGGACTAGCAACAGGAAGTGCTACCCCTGGAGAGCGCGCGAGCTCAGCCGCACAACGTGCCGAGCTAGACGACCGCTCACGGCAACGGGAAGCAGAAGCGGCTCAGCAATACCTGTCTGGGGATCCCACCACAGAACCAACAGAGGATGCCATAGGCGCTGCTCCAGCGTCGCCGCTAGACCCATTCTTTCCGAAGCGGCGCAGTTCGAAGGAGGGCCCCGAACCAGCACCCCCCGACAAAATATTTGACGTGTCCCTGATGAGCGAAGCGGAGGCCACCGCGATGCCAAGCGGCTCCTTGGCGAGTTCAAAGGGCGCTCCTCTGTAGACCAAAAGACGCTCGTGGCGCAATTGAAAATATTGCGTCATTGAAATCAAGCCATTTATGACATTTTTTTGGGCGCCCTATATTTCAATTAGCCGAGCGAGGTGTTATTACTTTCATTTGGTTCGTGGCCGCATTTGATTTGCATTGATCTCGTAAAATAAATTACTACTGGGCCATGCAAGTACAAGCGCAGTAAGGGCTAGGGAATTCGGGCGAAGAAAGGGAAACCAAATGATACGGATTTTCGTCGTGCTGCTGCCAGACCTAGACCTATATTTATGGCCCAGCTCTTCGCTCTTCATCTTAATGGGTTCTAGAATAACGAATTACGAATTGGGAATAAGGTATGTCTATATCAAGAGTCAGAAACTTGGCTGCTTTTTACGAAATTTCGTTGCCGCTCCCTGATTGGACGAGATCCGGCCCTTAGCGCGATTTCGCCATATCCCAGCTTTATGCTCGTTCTGACCTGTTGAGCGAGCAGCTGAGCTGAGCACACTCTGGTTGTCAACAGCGAAGTGGTGTCGGTAATATAAAATATAGGTGCGGATGTTCTGTGTTTAGCCCGAAGTTGTGGCGCGAGACTGCATGAGGCTTCAACGCGGCATGCGCGCTAGGCGCTAGCGCTAGGTATCCGGTTGCTACCTTGCCTTCGTTCTGTGTTCTGTGCCTTCTATCCAGTAACCAAGAAAACCGCGAGTTTTCCGGGGTTTTGCCCACTTCGGCTCGGAATCAGAAGAAGATCCGGTAAATATTAAAATTGCTGAAGGAAACCCCCGTAAATTTCTGGGTTTTCTTGGTTACTGCTTCTATCCCTTCGACCCCCCCCCATCCTCCTCCACATCCTCTCCCATTTCGGCTGCAAATGGCTCTGTTTTAACGTCTAGTCCTTCGTGGATTTCGGCAAACGAAATTTCGCTGGCGAAATCGAAACGAAATTGCGTAATATATCTCGTTGGCCGCCGTAAAAAGCAGCCAAGGTCAACAAACAACTTAAGGGCGAATCTCTTGAGAGGAGCAAGTATTTCAAAAGGTACTCAGGCCTATTTTTGCACCCAATTTCCTTCAAGAATGGAGTTGCTTCTGTCCGTGATGAGCGCACTTCCATGTCGTATATTGCGATTCACTTCTTTCAGAGCACGATCATGCCATCGCCGTAAGAGTACCACAGGTAACCCGAGGTAAAAGCTTCGGGATAAATTTTGTCCATGAGTTCTTCTCTAGAGCCAACGATAGCGCTCGTCAAAGCAAGCACGCTGTGAAGAAACACAGAACAGGGACGTAAATGAGCAATCAATCAGCCGCAGGAATCAGCAATCTGGGTAATTCTGTTGGAATGGATTCAATCACAGGTCGAAGGTGTACAAGCACAAGCTTGATATCATTGAAAAAACAAATGATGCACAAGCATTCTAGCAGAGAAATGGGTGCATTTTAATTTTTTGAAAGGCTCACCTCGTTTTCGGGTAGTGGAAGTTGGTGACCAAAGAATCGACGACTTGGCACTTGAACGGAGGGTAGATGAACAGCGTGGCCGCGCCCTTCAGAGCCTCGGTTGGCATCTCAGGAGCCGTGAGTTCAGAGGCACACGATTCCAGCGTCCTCGTCGAGGTGGTCCCTACGGCTATGACTCGGCGCTTTTCCTGTTTGGCGCGCCACAGTGCTTGTGCAGAGGCCACGGACACTTCGAAAGTTTCCGAGTCCATCTTGTGTTCTTCAATCGTGGCTGCTCCAAAGGAACGAAAGGTGCCGTAGCCTACATGTAAGGTGATGGTCACTACTTCCACTCCGCGCGCTTTCAGTTCTGCCAGCAATTCACCGTGGAAGTGAAGGCCCGCCGTGGGGGCAGCGACAGCGCCAGGATGGCAAGCCACGCTGGTTTGGTACTCGACCTTGTCCCGCTCGTCCGGCTCCCGAGTCACGTACGGGGGAAGCGGCATCTCGCCCTGTGCGTCCAGCCAACTTTCCAGTGAAAGATTTTTACCTTCGGGCAGGGCTAGCTTGGCAGTGTGCACTGGAGGGTCGCCTCCATTCGCCTTAAGCACTGTGAGAGTCGCATCGCCAGGCAGAGGCACTACCGTGCCAACCGGCAGATTTTGCGAGAGAATGACCGACTGCTCTGCGGCTGGATCAGCGGTTGGGTTCAAAAATAGCACTGATAAGCCCTCAAGTGCAGGATTTCCAGCGACGACACGAACTTGGGCGGGCACTACACGTGTGTCGTTGAGAACAAGCACATCTCCTGGTCCTAAAAGGGCAGGCATATCGCTGAAGAGTTGGTGCGAGATGCTCTGATCGCTGCGCCGATACACCAAGAGTTTCTGCTCTGCAAAAGGTCGCGGCCGCTGCGCAATGCTTTCAGGATCGATTTTAAAGTCATAATCGTCGACAGGCGTGCCAGATGCCATTTTGTTGTTTGAAGCTGCAGCAATCTATAGTATGTAGAGTGATATAGGCATCAAAAAAGATATGAATGAGTGTAAGAGAGCCCAGCAAACGGAGATAAAAATTTAAGTGTGAAAAACTCAGAACCAAATGGCATCAGTCGCCAGCAATTGATCCACGTAACGAACCAGCAGCTTAGCAGCACCAGAGTGTGGAGCAGTGAGGGGCTTCCAACTTCCTTCCAACCCGGCGGCAATACTGTACTAGTAGGAGGCTTCAGAGATTCAATCTTCTTGTTCGCCCAATCATGAATTGAATGATTACTGCAAAATACAGCAAAATCAAAAACGTAGTCACCAGCAATCCACTCGCTGAGCAAAGAGCACCACCTGAGGGGGTAGATTTTATAACGAGAAAAAGCTCTTGAAAAGTGGAGCACTACTCGACTCGCAAGCTCAGTACCTTTGCAAAGGTTGCGGCGCACACCATTCACATCCGGGCGATCACTTTCATCATCCTTGGTCTTTTTGATTCTTGGAACCCTGCTGTCGTTGCACTAGCCAGCGCCCCACCCCAAGTAGCTCGAAATCTACGTACCAACATCATGTCAGGCTTTGACGAATCTACAGTGTGTTTTTTCGACTGTGACGATTGCCTTTACTTCAACGATTGGGGCACCGCGAAGCTTCTCACCGAGAAAATCGAAGCCCACTGCATTCAGGTTGTGCATTGATGATTAGCCTAGTCTTGACGCACGCTCAGACATGAAATGTTTCATTATCGATGAGCTCGTCATTGATACTTCAACGAAGCTCATGATCCCGCTCACCTATGCTGCTTCACCTAGGAACTCGGCCTCGCCCCTGGTCGCGCCTACGAGCTCTACAAACAGCATGGTGATTCTGAATTATACATGTTATCGTGTTCATGATCAAATCTGGGGTTCACGAACAAACCCATTCTAGCTAGTCATTTAGCTTGTGGGATTCTAATACGGCCTACTTTCCATTGTGGGTCTAGGAACTTGCCTGCGTGGCTTGATGGAGGAAGGCATTGTTAATGGACCAGAGGCAGTAGACGCATTTCTAGAAGCAGTACACGACATACCTTTGGATGACATTCAGCCGGATCCAGAGGTAACCTACTTCATCCTTTCCCAGCCTCATCTCTTGGAACTGTTCTTCATTTCGACGCTTCTATAGAAGTGTTTTTCGTTTCTTTCATAAAGCATTTTCACATAAATGATTCGAAAGAAATTTTTATGATGATGGCTTTCTTTCGAAGTTTTCGTTCTTCATTTTATCTTTCTCTCCCATTATTTTGTTTTTATCCTCCTGCTTCGAAATTGAATATTTATACATACGCGGGCGTGGGTGGGGCTGCCGTGTACTTGCAACTGTCAAAAGCTGCGAGCCACGCTGTTGAAGATCAATGTCCCTCGGTGGGTATTTACTGCCTCAGTGGCGAGCCATGCGCAGCGGTGCTTGAAGAGGCTCGGGATCGATGATTTGTTCCTCGGGATCATCGACTGCAAAGCGTGCAATTTAGCGACCAAACATTCTCCCGAAGCGTTTGAGTGTGCCATGAGTGTGGCGGGAGTGCCGAAAGAAGAAGGCAGCCGTTGCTTGTTCTTTGATGATTCTGTGAAAAACCTGAAAACCGCCAAGGTGCTTTCTAATTTCATTTTCTTCTTAATTGAAGCTATCGAATGTCGTCCGATGAATCTTCCTCTCTTCTTTTTGTCTACTACCTTTTTATGTTGTGTCCACTGTACTACTTTCGCTCGTAGCCCGTTCTACTCTCATGATCCCCGACTCTCTGTACTCGCTTGCTTGATTGCTTCCTTCTACGCTCACTTGATTCAGCTCAACATGGGGTGGACTACGGTACTAGTGGGCCTCACTGGACGAGACGACGGTCAACGCATTGTGTGCCCCGAAGCTGACTACGAAGTCGCGAAGGTGAAGCTTATTGATGGAAATATATACCCTCTGAGTTGACATGATTGACGCCACACTCCCATCTTCCTTATAACGCGTGCCTCTGTGACACTCTGTCTTTGTATAGATCCACCATTCAACAGAAGCGTTACCTGGCCTCTTCGCTGTTGAAGCACCATCGAAAACTGGCGCTAATTTAGCTACAGCAGCGAGCTCCTCATAGAAACGATTCTCGATCTCAACTGATCTCTTTTTTAAATCAAAGAAGGCAGTGGTAGGAGACCTGGCTGGATTCGCGGCTAGTAGGGCGCTTGGTGATTGTGATAAGCTCATAATTCAATTGCGATGTAGCGAGGTTGAGGTCGTTGTGCTCAAATGGGAATTGTCATTTATAAAGCATGCTATTTGAAACAAGCAAGAACGAGGGAACTTGCTCTAATGTAGTAGACTCGAATGGAATCCATACGCCAATTCTGATTAATCAATTCTCTATCAACCAAGAACTATAAATACTTAGCCGCTTCCAGTGCGGCCTCGGCAGCGGCCATTGCACCCAAAGAGCTCCCTACATGGCCCCGAGGTAACGATTCGCCTCGTGTGATTTTCCGATACTTGGCCGCTGAGTTTTCCCTTTCCATTGCAGTACCGAGTGCCTTCGCAGCAGCCCCGTATTTTGAGGTGCACACCAAGGAAAGGCTTTGCTGTAAGGCTACGCGCACACTGGCACGGCATTTCTCTATCGCTGATGCTGTCTCGAATGCTGTTACTCTCCTTCGTGCCGTTGCTGTTGCTGTTGTTGTGGCTGATGACGCTTCTTTGTAACTGACACTGCCATACATGTCGTCAACGAGAAGGGCGAGATCAACGACTGCTCCAACACCAAGGTCTTCCACTCTTTGGGCCCAAAAGCCTTGGTCCATGGCCAACGGCACAATGATTTGAGGCACACCCCAACGCGCAGCACATGCAGTCGAGCCGGCCCCACCGTGGTGCAGCCACACTACACGAGGTGCTGACTGTTCATTTGCTACCATAGCAGCATTACTAGTATCAACACTTTCGTAGATGCTCCCGCTGTTAGCCAAGCTGTCTTCACCAATAGGGCCAGTGACATTGCTGCTGCTGCTATCTGTACAATGACTGTGGCTATTTTTGACGGCATAGTCATTTCTGCAACCATCCGAACTTGAAGAAGAGCACCCAAGTCGCCAGAAGAGCCATGCGTGAGACACAGTGCCCGTGTAATGCAGCGCTGTAGGTGCGTCATCTATAGGAGATGCAAGCCTAACCGCAGTCCTGTCGCTCTTACTCTGCGAATTTATTTTGTCCACGGTGTTGTTGATTGTAGCATGCAAGCGCGGAGTTAAATTGTGGCTTAGGAAAAGAACTCGCACGGATAGTGGATGAGGATGTTTAGAAGCAACGTCTTGCTGATGCCTTGAGGAGTCATTCATGAAAGCTGCCGCGCCCACTTCAGAGTAAACCATGTCCACCAGAGCCGTGACTGAAGGGCGAGCCTCAACACTGTCACTTCCGTATAGCGAATTGTTGCCGTCTCCATCTTTGCTATCGTTTAGATCTCCAGCAAGCGCTGCCATCGATCCCATGTCAATTAATACCACCAGTGCCTTGGCTGAGCTCGCACTGTCTATGAAGTGCTCTAAATCTAATCTCTCTGTCGCAACACATGAATCCAGTTCGCTTCTTCTTCTCTTACTTGAAGCATATTCACTGCATCTGCCGACTGCTTCACCACTGCTGCTGCCACCACAGTCAAAGTCACAGGCAGCAGCCAAGAAAATTGCTTGATCGCGGCGAATGATGGCATCATCTTGGTGAAAAGCACCGAGGCACATGGAGCGAGATGGCCATGTTGTTGGCACGGCGCCCTCTTTCATTAAATCCATTGGATGCAAGCTTGAGTGCTCTCCAACGCATTTTGAATCTTCCACGACATCATGCGATGACATGAGGAGTGTGTCAAGGCCATTCAATATTGGCACCGAACTTGGAGGCACTCCTAGCCGCGGTCGCTGGCTCATGCTACTGCTGCTATTTACATCACCCCTGCCACCGCTATTACCACTGCTTACATTGCTGCCGAAGCCACTGCTGACGTATGCATTACTGGGCTGACTTTGTTGTGTCGGTAGGTTTTGTTTCCAGGCACGCGCTCGCGCCAGAAATGAGCTCATGTTACTTGATTCACTGAAGCCCGAAATGCTAGCTGGTAGCAGCTCTGGCGGCGCACACGACGGCAAAGTCGGCGGCGAACATTCCTGAGGTTGCTCCTGGGAAGCTACGAGGAGCTGACAACGGGCAAGGAGGGCATCGGCGAGAGGCGGGAGGCCGTGCTGTGCTCGCCATGGAGTATAATGCTCACCAAGTAAGAGTGGCAGCCAGCACAGAGCTACTTCTTGAGCTGTCGGACAGAGCCCCCCATGAGTGGTTACTGCGGCACCACTTTCTGACTCCGCCGTCGCCGCCGTCGCCGCTGTAGCTGCTCTTGCCGGTGTTGCAGTGCTTTTACAGTGTGGCAATGCAGCGGCGAGTTCGGGGAAAGTTCTTTGAAAGTGTCGCCAGCCGGCAGCTGGGTCGGCAACCGGAGGCGCCACTGATGGGCAGAATACTACAGCAGGCACGCCAATATATTCTGCAACCTTGAGCGGAAGACAAGGGAGTGAAAAATGCTAAAATACAAATCTTGCGAACAAATACACGCAGAAGAGGTAGTTTACAGCAACCTCTTAGAGTCGTACCATGAGCGCATGCGCAGCAAATAGATTCACGATCAAGGCGCCTTCCTCTGCTCCTTTGTTATCTCCTGATGACCCCAGTCCCACTCGCTGGCATGCCGCCACGATCGAATCCAGCTCAGTGCTAGCCATGGCTGCCGAGTCTTTGCTGAAGCCGATTCTATTTCTGTGAAGGGCCACCTGTGTCGATGCTGAAGTTTGAACCAGGGAGCCATCTCGATGACGCCGCGTCCCAACTGTTGGAACACTTCCCTGAGCAGCTGCGGGAAATATGTCCAAGTCAAGGGCAATGCATTGCACGCGCTCCAAACCCACCTGCAGAAAATACATGTAGTGTTGAGAAGTGTCATCACTCACTCCAAATATTGGGGTGAAACACCTCAAGAGTAAATTTCGAAGTACCACGAGAGTCTTCAGCCGCTGTGTATGCTGCGCATGGGTAAGCACGATAACTGATGCTTGAGCCTCGGGATGTAGCTTGAGCAGCTGGCTAGCAGCCTCGGCTGCAACGATGGCTAGCGGCAAAGCATCACCGATCGACCCTAAAGCTAGAAACACTAGTGGGCCAGGATATCGATCAGACATCACGCGAAGAAGATGAACTTAAATGTACAATGGCCGAATCTGTACATCAAAATTTCTGGTGAAGCGACTCTTTTAAAGCTAGAACTGTACATGCCTTGATGACAAAAACAACCTGCAAAATTATCGTGGGACGCACCGTGTTACAGGGCTCGAGCAAGATACCCTTGCTCGAGGCTCGAGGCACTAAAAGTGTTGTATCCCAGGCACTAAGCAAGTACTACAGTTAGCTGATAGTCTACTAAAGAAAAGATATATAATGATCATGTGCTAAGCTAGGCCGTGAGGCTACTGCGTATTTGTATTCATTAAGGGCGTCTAATTGATACTCTCCGATAGATCTAAGTTTAGTAGCGTTTAGTTCCATTACAATTCTGAGAATTCAGAATTGTATTACCATGATCTGATCGGACAATTTTACTATTTTACTATTTTGCCCATCACAGCGATTTTGCTTTACATGCGTGACAAAAGTGCAAACTCCGACAGTGAATACTTGTGTTCATGTCCATGTACAAACACGCACAGTACTCGTATACATGTACAAATATGTCCAGTACAGTACATGTTGTGCTTATTAGAAGTGTTGGAATCTCAACACTTTACAGCAAGGTCCATTGAAGGACAGACG
>Ga0307979_1001837_pt1 | contig 14948 bp, 12 predicted proteins | sample OrgLakmetage1058_FD_201833 | JGI IMG/M metagenome (GOLD analysis project Ga0307979, IMG submission 201833) | Saline water microbial communities from Organic Lake, Antarctica - #1058 | ecosystem: Environmental > Aquatic > Non-marine Saline and Alkaline > Saline | place: Antarctica: Organic Lake...
CGCGCGCCTTCCTCTTTATTGGTCTGCGGAGTGCGCAACACCCACAAATACCTCGCTTTTTGCAAATTTTCCGAGGAATTTGGCCAATGCCCCTCTCCCTCCTGAATCATTCCGCACTTGCTTTGAATGCGCAACGAACGTGCATTCCCACTTCTGCCCGCAGCATTGGCTTCTGTGCCATTTGGGTTCGTATTAGTTCGAGTTCGACTTCTAGCTGGGAGCAATAGGATTAGGAGCTAGAGGACTAATAGGAGCATGCTATCGTACAATCGAAGGCAGTACTTCGAAAACACTTTCAGTAATCGCGCTATTGACCACCCCACTTCCAACGATACTAAGCATCCCGCAAAAACATGTGATGGCTAGAGGCCGAAGGCTAAAGGTAACGCCCGAGTTCTTCCTGGACTCTTATTCAATTGGCTGCCTTCGCACGCATTTGAGAGTACCTGTGGGTTTCAAATAGATTCCAAAGTCAGCATTGGTCTCTAGCGGCAAGGAGTTAACAAAATTCATGAAACAAAATCGAGGATGACTTACACTTGTTTGATGTCGTCACGCTTCTTCAAAGCACGACCGTGAGTACCCAGCTGTGAAGAGAAGGGAGATCAAAAGGGCAACGATGAAATCAGTCATATTCCAATTTTATGCCACCAACAATATGTGGCAGCACCACTCACCCGCTTCTTCGCGAACTTGTACATCCGTTTTTCGGACGAAGTACCGCCCGTCTTGAGCATGTCTAGCAATCGCCGCTCATACTGCAGCAAACCAGCTACTTCCCTTACAACCTCACGGCAAGTAGTCAACTTCGCTGTGGCCGCCTAAAAACGATAAATAGTTAAAATTAGTTAGAAACGCAATATGTGATGCAATCTGTCAGGGCTGGAATAAGAAAAGATCTAGAGGCTACGTGTTTGTCCACTCTCATGCTTCACGTCTCAGGAGACAGACAAGAAAGCGACTCAAAAACTTTGATAGCCGACGCACCCCTTTAACGTGGCGCACGGGACGAGCCCTCTTCTCCACTGGAAAACCCTTCTCGAGACCAACAGCGATTGGCATGCTGAATAGTACAATTGAATCAGACAATGGGGGTTCCCGTCGGTGAGACAGGCTTCAATTAGTTCAAAAACACAGATGCGAGAATCGTTCTTTAAACGCAACGCTTTGATGTAGAGATGTCGAAAACAAACTCCACGCCATGCCGTTCAAACTATGAGCGCATTTTCTAACGATAGGCTGGAATACACGACACATCGACGCTACTTACATTTTGTAAGGCTTTTTCTACGCGAAAGAAGTAATCGGGCGATTTATCGTCGTCGTAAAAATACGAGATCACGATTTTTTATTTCAAGAGTTTTTTGGTTTCTCCCCCCCTGTTCCCACCTTTTTTTTGTTCGTTAAAAAATGCCGTTGAGAGTTGAGACTTTGGTTGAGACTCTTTCCTTTCTTACCAACGCTCGTTCTTCGGTGAGAGTTGAGTGTGCTGTGCAGCGTTACAACAATCTACTGCGCTCGATACTCCTTATTCTCCCCTCCGGATCAGCAGACGCGTCCTACAGCCTCAAGTTCTATTCTCCCTTTTCGTAGTACACATCAAGAAGGCCATGTCGCGAGGCTACCGTTCCGGGGGCTATAACTCCAATGTGGATGAATCACTTTTTGGCAAACCAGCTCGCAAGACTATGATCGGTCGGGCTGCGCTGCCTGCCAATTCAGTGGTTGTATCGACAGCACAAATCCAAGGCATCAAAGATCGGAGTATACTTCGAAGCCAGGCTGATGAAATGCGTGAGCGGAGCATGAGGGAAGCTGAATTCGAAGAAAAACAAGCCATTTCAAGGGCCCGAAAGGAGCGCATGCTGAAGATGGAAGCAGAAGCAAAAAGCAAGGTTCGCTTTGCTGGTTGCCGCACGTCCTGTATGTCTTTATGATTATTCCTCACTCTTGCCTTATCGTTTACTCGCTATTTTTATCTTATGTCGCATCTTCTTTTTTTTTCCGCGCAGGCCAAAAAATCCGACATTGAGATAGCCAAGGTTGAGCGCGAGCGCACCATCCGCGACTTGGCTGAAAAACAAGTCGACGAAAACCTTGACATGGTCAAAATGCTTAACACGCTGGGTGCCCGTGCCGCAGCCTTCACTGTGCGTGATCAGCAACTTGCTGACCTCGAGCAGCGGGCCCACGTCGGAGGGGTAGGTACCTATAGCCCATAGCCACAGGACGATTAGGGATAAATGATAACCTAACTCAACACTGTCAGGACGGCATTGTGTAACACTGTCAGGACGGCATTGTGTTATCCCTTGCCCAACTAATCATATTACCGCAGAATTCATGTTATGCTTTTGTATTTGAAATGGATATCGACAGGATTATGATAAGCGCATGGACTTGATGATGGAGATGGACCGCCTCAAAGAGCTCGCTGAGCGTGAGCGTATCGAGGTTAGCCTGAAGCGTAGTTCCCCATAGCAATGACTTTTTGGCTGTCTCTACTTTTTTTTTCTCGCTCTGAGCACTCACGCCTTAAGCGCTCGTCTGGAATATGTGCACTGTTTCATTTAGGAAAGTAAGCGGGAGCAACGTATAGCGGATCGTGAGGTGATCGTAGGTCAGATCAAAACGCGCGAAAAAGCGCGGCTGCTCGAGGGGGAGGCACGGGAGAGGGAAAACCAGCAGATGAAGCAGCTGATGAAGAAGTACGAAGACGAAGACCGCGAAAAAGCCGAAAAACGAAAACTCGACGTGGAGCGATCCAAACAAGAAATCATGGCGGCGAACGCGGAATCAATTCGCCGCAAAGACGATGCCAAACTTAAGGAGCTTCAAGAGGCCGAGTACCTCAAAATGTACCAGGTTATTGATGTATTTCTGCTTGATGACATTTCAACCTGGTACCCTTGTGCTACGCCCAGCTCATTCTTACATCATTTGCTTGTGTTAAAAAAGCTGGTTCTACCTGTATGGTTCATGTGTATTTTCAGATGAAAAAGGATGCCGACTTGGCCGCGCGCGAAAAGTTCGAGCAAGAACTCGCGGACGAGAAGCGAGAAACCCAGGCAAAGCTTCTGGCGCAGCAAGAAAAATCGCAGAACAAACAGTCTGAAATAGACGAGCTTCGGGCACGCCGATATGCCGAAGAGGGCGAACGCAGGGCGCGCAATGAAGTGAAGGCAAAGGTATTGTCGTAGTGTGTTTTTTCTAAGGCATGTGCATTTGGTCCCCTACAAATTGTCTGTCATGACCTCATGATCGCTTAATATTCGACGCTGTCTGCACTATTTGCTGTCAGGCGGAGAAGAAAAGACAGCAGATGATTGAGCTCATGAAAGAGCGAAGTCACCAGGCCGAGAGCAAGAAGTCGATCATAGCCCGTGAAGCCGTGATGCAACAGCAGGAGTACGAGGATGCTATCCGCTACGGCATTAAAGACCAGCAGCGCGAGGCAGCTGAGGAAGAAGCGAAGCATCATGCCATGGAAATGCATCGGATAAAACTTCAGGAGCAAATTGACAGGCGGGCCTCAGAGAAGAAGCTCAGTTCTCTCGTCAAGTACGACGAGGGTCAAAAGCTCAAAAATGAGTTTGCAGCCGAAAGGGCAAAGCTAGGTGCAATCCGTGACAAGATGGTCGACGACCTGCGGAAGAAGGGCATCAACCCGAAATATCTGAGCGAAATGCAGATGTGCGACATTGAAAAAATTCAGATGCGATGAATTATTTGTACATTTGAATTCGGAAATGAGAGAAATAGATGTAAGAGGACACTTATCACTAGCCCAAGCGACTGTCCTAGCCATGTGTGGTGTGCGCTAGCTGCCAGTTCGCCTCGGAGTCTGCACTTAAACCTGTGTGGTATCGCACTCTCCTGTAATACGCATACAGTTAGGCCCGACGCGACATTCTTCAAGCCAGAAGCTAAAGAGGCAAACACAGCTAGGTTCGGTTTCCCGTTTCCCGTGTGGGAAATTCCGCGGAATTCCCGCGGAAAGGGAAATTTTTACCAATCAGACGTGATTTCCGCGACGGGAAATTAGCAGTGCCTTTATGACCACGGCACGGAATTACCGCGGAAACCCGCGGAAATCCCACGTGAAGTGAAATTTTTAGCCATCGCGCGGGAATTCCGCGGAAACGGGAATCTCAGCCCTGAAACACAGAGCACAGAGAGAGAAGGGGGCTATGAGGTATGAGCGGAAATAGGACAAATACACACAAGAAGGTATACGAATTAAGCACGTAGAGCTCTTCTGGGAACACTAGCGCTATCATACGGTATTTACCAAAGCAATAAGGAGGCTCCAGTAGGAGCTTTCCTTCTCTCCAGTGCGTACATTGTGGACATCTGAGAGAGTGCGCCGCAGCTGTCAACTTCGTAACCCGCCCGTAAAATATCGAGAGCTCAGCCTGTGGTGGGCGGTAGCTCAACCAAAGCGGAAAGACACCTTCGAGAATATAATGATAGATGGCATTCTATCGCAGTTTAGAAAGACCTTTCGCGACCTTATGACACTGCCCTCGAGGGCGGCAAATTACTGCTAAAACTTTTATAGAAATAAATTCGAAGAGGCAGATCCACTTGTGTACAATTTGTGACCACACTAACCATGATGACTCCTCCCTGTAGTCATTTTCCGTCGGGCGTAAAATAGTAAAACAGGCTTGACTGGGAATATGACGCAGAGGTCAACGCAAGATTACGCAAATTTACGTAAACTTTATTTCGTAAAAAACGTCAAAAAAGGCCCATTTAGCACTATATTCAGAGAGGGTTACGTGAAATGTCATTCCTAGCCAAGTTGCCAAGAAATCAAGAAATTTTCTGCGAGCTGGTGTCTTTCCACTTACTTAGTGCATTCTTTATGCGCCTCTGTGGCTGCTGTGTATTTGTTTCTTTGTTTTTGGGAGAGTATTGACTAGACTAGACTAGATGTCTTTCCACGTGCTTGTAACTTGAAAATTTAATAATCTCCATTCGAATTAATGAGAATCAGAACCACCAGTTAGCAGCTCTCAGTACCAAGTGGCCAGTGATTCAACATGAGGAGCGTGAACTTTGGGATATCGTTGATATTTTGATATAAAAGCAAGAAGGCATGGGCATTGGACTAGAAACAGAAGTGGAACTTATGTATGGGTAAAGGGCAAGTGGAAATCAAATTTCATTTTCGAGCTGCCCCTGCTACACCCATCATTCTATCCATGGACCATCTAACATCTTACTCTTACTCGTCGGAGCACGGAGTTCACGGGGACTCAAGTGAGGTAACTTCGTCACTTCTTGTAACCCACGAAAGCAAAAGGGGACCTTTTGTGATGCTTCGGATCCTGTGATAATGGCCGTGAGTATAACAGGATTCGATACCCGGAGTGAGAGAAATGTTCAGTTACCAAACGTTTTATCCGCTGGACTGACCGCTTTGTTCGACCTCGTTAAGTGCAGCTTCTGGAGCGGAGAAGCAATTGCTGGTGTTCTTTCAGGCCTGTGGACATTCCTATTTGCACAGCCTGAACCATTTCAGCTCTCTGGCCAATACCTCGTTAGCAAGAAAGAGGACAGGCGATGCTGAGATCGGCTGGCGCCCGGCCCCTAAGAAAAACATTGAGACGGTGCCCTGCTGGGTCAAGAAATAGCCCGGAGAAATACCTTGTGGACCTGGGGCGCGACACGCGAACAAGAACTCAGCCGCTTGGAGCCTTAATTGGCCTTCTGGAGCGAATTCGCTAGTGCATATGCAGCTCGAGTGTATTTTCTAACTGTTGAAATGTAAATACTTGTATGGCGTTTGGTTGCCGGCCGCTAATAGGAATGGTATTCCGACACTAACCCAACTGAGGGGAAGTGCACTGTTTAATATACCTTTGTCACTACTTTGCATTTGCCTTTCTTTGTTTTGGGAAAGTAGTGACTAGACTAGACATACTCACGTGCCTTACACGACAGGACCATAAGGTGAATTCGTCAAAGATATCTCCACTGGATGTCGAGATCTCGTAAGGTCCAGTATGGTATCGTGCTTAGGCGAGCTTCGTCGTTTTAAAGCCGCCCCCCGAGGGACGGGTGGCTTTATTAAGTAGCAGAGTAGGGTGCCGTTTAGTTTTGAAATTTTCCCTCGCTGGACTGAGAACCTGGCTCGGGGTTCAGGTATTCGCGTTCTATCTCTCCAAACAGCAATGGCGCAACGGCATAATAACACTTTTTGTGGTGAACCAGCAAGCGACGCAGAGGTGCTGGTCGCTCAGCAGCTATTCAGCAGATGCAGTAGCATAACACTCCCAGTCCAACATAAGAAGCGCTATTCCGGACTGCACTATGCCGCGACGTTAAGATTTCTCGAGACTAGAATGAAATGGGGATTGAATATCGTCGCTCGGATATTCGCACTGAAACAGCTCGTTTGCAGCTCTTAATTATGCTGCATTCCCTTTCTGCGCAATGCTCGATTCAAGATGAAAGAAAAACTCGTGACCGTATGAGCCGTTCGGCCTCCCGACTGACTGGTCAAAACGTACGAGGACTTAAACACTGTCCTATTTGCGATTTTGACTTGCGCGCAACGCACGCGCTTACAATTCTTCCAGCAGATTTGGCCTCTGTGTCCTTCGGGTTCATGTTAGTTTGAGTTCAAGTTATGCCTTGGAGCCCTTTGACTCTCTAATTAAGGCACATCTTTCTGTGCTAACTTAACTTACAGCGGCTTCAGGCGGCTACAGGGCTCTAGGGAAACTTACAGGGCTGTGAGTATACGGCAGTAACATCCCTTCGCTAGTCCCACGGTGCAGATCTGCAGGTCTCATATACGTAAGAAGATTTGGGTCTTGGATTTCTCAACTCCGGAGAATAACCTTAGGATTTACCTAGAATCCCGGGAATTCCCATAGAACACAGAACCCCGAGAAACCCCGGATCTCAGGACACGGAGTAGTAGCAAATTGCTAGTGTGACGTCATTTAGATATCGCACAGCCAGTTGCGGGTGAAAAGAAACACTCACGTTAAGAAATTGAGGGGTCAAATTTAGTGATTTTAAAAAGAAACTGAGGGTTGTTGGCTCCGGTTTCTAAAAATGTGGGCCTTTCTTCCCTGCCTGTCTGCTGGTCGCCTAAGAAACCCGGGGGGGCTTACACACGAATTCAAGAAATTTCCTAAAAAACGAGGGGGGCGGCCGTTTTCTTGCTTTCTTATCACCCGCAACTGGCTGTAAACTGCACCACGCGACTTCATTTCGGCTTTAAAGAACCGATTTTCAAATATTTCAACTTTCAACCCCCTGGAGTAGATGAACCTCCCCGGTATGGGATTTCCAGGGATTTCCCATGAGACGGCCATTTTCGAGCTTGGAAATCATTTGGAAATCCAACGAAATAACGACTTGGAAATCCCAACTCGGGGAATCCCAGACCGCAATACAGATACACTAATAAATTTAGTAATATAAGTGCAGTACGTAGTGTACACTGTGCTGTGTACTGAGTACTGAGTACAGAGGAGTAGTTACTTGGAATTCCCAAAGCGAGAATTCCCGAGGTCGGGACTCGTTGGAATTGCCATTGGAATTCCCGGCTGAACAGCCCAATTCCGAGGATTCCCCAGACTTCCCGTGCAGAAGGGGGTTCTGGTGCTTACAGAGGGGGTTCTTTTGCATACAGGAAATTTTTTTGCACTAGTATGGTATAAAAAGGAAAAAGAGAGAAAAACCACACCCAGTAAATCCGAGAGAAAAACTGTGCTGCTACTAGCTAGCTTTATCCCGGGTTGAATGGGGGTTCCGGTAATTACACGATCGCCGGTTTAGCTTGGGGTCGTAGTAGTAGAATCGAGGGTAAGGTGACGCCTTGGCAATAGAAGGGCAATCTTGCATACAGGGTTCTTGTGAACACAGAGGGGGTTCTCTTGCACACAAAGGGGGTTCTCGTGCACACAAGGCGGGTATTTTCAACACGAACTCGAACAGCCAGTGTCCTGGGTTTCCCGAGGTGGGATTTCCAAGTCGTTTTTCGTTGAAAATCCGATCGGATTTCCAAGCTCGAAAAGGGCCGTTTCATGGGAAATCCCTTGAAATCGCATACAGGGGAGGTAAATCAAATACAGGGGGATTTAAAATATAAGTGAAATCGGAATTTCAAGGCCGAAGTACATTAGTTTAGTGCGGTCTTAATCCCTGCTTTTAGCGCTCTTCGCGGGTATTTAAGCTAGCCCCCAAGCTACAGCGCCAGGTTACCCGTATACTGGGCCTTCAAACGTCCTTGCACGGGCATACTATACTGCCGTACGAGGGGGGGGTTCTAATGATGTCACACTAGCAATCGGCTACTGCTTAGTATACTGGGATTTCCCGGGATTCTAAGGGCATTCCCTTTTTTTTCGGGAAATCCCAAGGCAATTCTCGGGAGGTGCGAAATCCAAGACCCTAGAATCAACAGAGGCCAAATGACACAGGAGTACAGGAGCCGATGCGGCGGGTGAAATTAAATCACGCGTGCTTAGCAGAAAACAAAGCAAGTGCAGTATAATTAGCGAGTGAAGTGGCATTGGCCAACTTCCTCGTAAGATGCGTGGCATCTGCACGAAGTTCCTTTTGGCAGAGACTAAAATATTTCCTTCAGCGCACAGGGCACAGGGCGCCCATTGTTTTGTCCCGGGGCCGTATGTCCGTAAGATGTGCCACACCAGATATATTCTCAGCTCCATGTATATCCCCGCCTGGCCATCGAGGCGAGTCTGGCGATGAATTTCTGAATACCAACCACCAGCCCACCAAGCAACACCGTCATCGCCAGCAGATCGATTTTAGCCACGGATGAAACTGCAGGCGATGCCTCTCAAAGTCATTTAGACGCGGAGATGGCGCAATAATCAAGCGGGAATGAGCCGAAGGAGGGCAATAGACATGGAAGCTGCAATGATTCTTCGAATTTAGCCATCGCGAAGATTATAAATGGTAGTGGCAGTCTTTCCTAGATATCTGGGGCTACAACTCCAGCTCTTAGTCACAGCCGTGAATTCCCGAGATTCCTCTGGATTCCCTGGAATTCCCTGGAAATCCGGGAATTCCCGAGGCCATTTTCCTGAAATGGAAATTCCAAGTAACTGCAGAGGAGTACTGTACAGGTAGTTCCGGATGTTAAGAGGTTGTCACGTTAAGGGAATATGGGTTAAAACTCGGTACTTCCACCGGTTAGAAATCGATTTCCTTCTTATACTGCAGTACTAAAAAACGCTAAGAGAGCGAGGGCTGAGGCCAAATTCCCCCGCCCTTATTACCCGGAACTACCTGTACCGTAAATTACGTAAGTTACAGAACCATCCTCAGCTCAACTGGCTCAACAACATTCTTCTTGTTCTTTTAAAAATGTGGTTGAAGCTCATATTCGCCGCGGTGCTCCTACCTGAAAGTTCTGCCTTCAATTCTAAAAATGCTCTTACGCGGCACTTCGGTAAGTTAAGAAGGTCTTTGTCTCGAGTTCTATGTGAACGCTAATTCTAATTAAATTTCATTCTGGTCCAAAAGCTCCCTTGAAGGCCCACATGCTTGAAGGCAAGGCAATCAACGGCCCATTGCAGCCACTGTCAAACTTTGTTTTAGTTGAAGTTCGTGAAGCCAAGGCGCAGACTCTCGGTGGTATTGTCCTCCCAGACCAGGCTAAAGAGAAGCCGACTGAAGGCTCAGTAGTGGCTACCGGCCCTGGCCGTATCCATCTCGAGACGAATGTTTTGATACCGATGCCAGTGGCAATTGGAGAACGCGTCCTCTATGGGAAGTTTGATGGCTCGAAGGTAAATTGAAGATTACCTCACAGTTGTATAAAATGTTTGATAAGTCGCAAATAATGAAGGTTACGTAACCTTTCTGTCAACTTATCATGATTTACGACTGTGCTAAACAGGTTGATTACGATGGCAGGGACCACACGTTGATTCGCGATGAGGATATTCTGCTCGTTTACAAAGGCGATGAGCTGACCTTGGCTGAATGCGAGCCAGCTTGGGATCGTATTGTTGTGAAAGTGGCTTCAAGCAGTGAGGCCACTTCCAGCGGCATCGTCGTTGCTCCCACTTCGGGAGGCGAGACCAAAGCGTCGGAGGGAGAAGTGCGTTCGTTCATTGTGTGATTCTCAACACATGCGTGTGGCATTCTTTGACACTCTTAATTGTCTCGTTACTGAAAATTGTACACGGATGTAGGTTATGGCTGTGGGTAGTGGTCGCGTAGCTGCTAATGGCGAGCGCATCCCCATGCCTGTCGTCGTTGGCGATTTCGTGAAGTTTCGTGACTATGCAGGAAGTGAAGTTCGAATTGAAGGCGTTTCTTACATAATTGTTCGCGCAGCTGACTGCCTTGCCAAATGGAAATAAACGCGTTCGATTTTATTGGGGAAGCGAACGGCGAAGGATAGATAGCCAGACGCACTTGGAAAAAGAGCGCACTCAAGACTCAAGTCGATGTCCTTCGCATGCTCTTGAGCTGAATCACAAGGAGCTCTCAATTGCAAACACGTCGAAGAACACCTTCTTTGTATTGTTACGAATTACTAGGAAGAACTAAAACGTGATGAACATATAGCACTTCAGCGAGATATACGTCACCAGCCCTCGGGGTCTGGGCCTGTCTCAAGTCTCTGTCTTAAAAAGTTGGAGGTTGGCAGGGCTGGGGCTGGCATAAACATTTCAACCCAGATAAAAAAACAGGGGCGATTTGGAAAAACAGGTATTTTGGACCCCAAGAAGTCGCCAGTGATTCGCCAGGTAGTAAATGAGAACAACTGACCCCGATAGCCCTCTTAAGAAGAGGTTAAAAAGCTCGCAACTGTGATGGTGTTGTAGTCAACCAGTTTCATTCAGCGCCCAGCAGGTTAGAAAACAGGTGTTACGAACATGTTACCTGTTTCCTGTTCCTGTTTTTGCTAGCCCTAACTAGCGAAGTACAGTACAGGTGGTTTCGGGTAATAAAAAGGGCAAAGTTTGCCCTCAACTCTTGCGCTGTCAACGATTTTTAGTACTTCAGTACAAGAAGGAATTTGATTTCTAACAGGAGAAGTAACTGAGAAGTACCAAAATTTGAGCCTCAGTCACTTACGTGTAACGTGACGACAAAAGTATGGAACAGGTTGTTTCGGGTGATAAGAAGGCGTCACGTTAAGAAAGCGGGTGTTAAAATCCGGTACTTCAACCTGTTAGAAATCGAGTTCCTTCTTGTACTGTAGTACTGAATACCGCTTAGAAACTGAGCTATGAGAACATACTTTACCCTTCCTATTACCCGAGACTGACTGTGCCTGTAGTTGAAATTCTAGCTAGCTTCTGTAGCTCTACTAAGTACAGACAGCAGCTACCTACTTACACTATACTAACGAGCTATAGCTGTAGCAGCTAATTACAGAAGCTACTAAAGCTACCGTCTGTCTGTGGTACTCAATGTCGGCACTCAAGGCCAATTAACTTCCGTAGAGCCCACAACGGATAAAACACGCGCACCTAAACATCATGACTATTGGGGCCTTGGTTGGGTAGTCCAGCTGGCAGCATTTTTGAACCCTGTTGCTCCTCGGATCATTGTTTTTTCTTAGCGTATTAGAGCATGCGATTTCCAGAGTGTGATACGGCCCAGTCTGGCATATTTACCACCCGCTCAGGAAAAAACAGCGCCTTAATCTCATTAATCTTTTCTCGCACCGTTGCCGGCTTTGCGCTTGCGATATAGGCCAGTGACACTGAGCGTCTGGCGTCAACACGTGTGATCTCGCAGCTATGTCCCCGGCCTCCCTCTCGGGCGTTGCACTGATGGGGCGCACCTTGGTGCTGCACGTGTCTCCGTTCTCTCCTGTGGCGCGGTCGCCTGCCTTGCTTGCCTTCACTTGTTCACCGTGAAAACGCACTCTGGTTTCATCCCAGTCGCTGATTGGTCAAAAACTGGGGTTTCGAGCGAAACCTGAATTATTTGGATCCTTTGGAATAGATCAACGAAGAGTTTATATTTTATGCTGACACAACCAGATACTGCCTACCAAGAGAATTTGTGACTCTCTCTCTCTCTCTCGCTCTGTCACATCACATTCTTATCTGGGTACATATGTTCTGACACGTTGTCACTGACATACATAACGTTACATACGTACATTCATGTTCTGTACTGTAGTTTCACAAGTCAACTCCTGTCAGCTTTCAAATTACATCTCCATGATAGGCTGCGTGCTTACACTAACGTCTCAGAAGTGTGATATTACCACAGCGTTAATATAAAAGGTCGAGAAGGTATAGCGCAAGCAGTATGACAATATATATAGTTGATGTTTTGTACAGGCATCCCAAAAGTGCTGTGTGTCCGTCAGTCACTCACTCTGCTACATCACAGACACAAAAACCCTTGCGTGCTTGTTCTGACACGTTGCCATATGCTAGCACGTGCTTAACATAGGTTCGCGTACTTACACTAGGATCTCACATGCGTGACTTATGTGTGACGTATGACATGACGATAACGTTTGTACGCACTCCTATAGATAGTTCTGTGGCGCTGTGCAGCAGTAGGTGAGATCAACCATGATGTGCGCTGTGGAGAGCTTGATGGTTTGAAGGTTGAGCGACGATGAGGATACCGCGAGGTCGTGCGAAGTGTGCAGTAACATGCAGCGCGTCACTTCCTTGAAAGAAGAGGTCGGCAAGGTAGAGCATAACGAGTGTAACACGATGACGTGTACTTCTCTCTCATTCATCAACGAACAACGCGGACGAGTAACAAAGAGATTGAACAAGGGCACAGAATATCATCGAGAAGTAAGACGTACAGAGAAACATTGGTGACGATAGTCAAAAAGTACTGACGAGTGAAACAAAGTGTTTACACTTCGGCACCATCTCAAACTGTACACCTTCTGACACTTCTTGCACTTCCCCTTCTAACGATCGCCTCCAATGCAGCCCCACTTCGAAGGAACTTGCGGCACATGCCATTGCGCATTTAGACCTCCTTCGCGCCACTCTCTACTTCACTTCCATTCAAACTTCCTTCGCGCTCCCTCACGACATCCATTTCAAGGTATCGATAATCGACAACGGTATCGACATAAAAACACCTTCGTTGATCGTGGCGCGGCGCACCCGCGCCGCTGCAGTTTGGAATTTGGAATTTGGAATTATTTGGAATAAAATTCTGAGAATCAGAAATGTATTATCCATGATCTGATATGATCGATTCTCGATCATTTTACTATTTTCTCGCAATTTTGCGTGCCGTTTCCTACAATTTTTCAGGTACCCTTTTATTTTCCGTTTTGAATGACAGGTCGTAGAGAGTCTCGAATACTTTCTTCAGCATTGCTTCCTGAGGACGAATGGTGCATGCTTGTACGCGAGCAGCCTTCTTCATTGACTGCAGTTCAGAACGTCTATTCTTCTTGTACGCTCCCACATGAGCAGCCTTTTTTATTAACTACAGTTTAGTATTTTCTTGGTAGAAAGCATGCTTACGCCCGGTGATGCGCACAATTCTTTTACGTCCGAGCTTTCACTGTAGGCCTCGCATATCATAACCTCGCAATCGAACAATAACACGTATGTTATTAACGCGACGGGATGTCCCGCAGAAACGCATTAGAGATGCCTGTGTGTGACATTCTTCACTCTAAGATAACCTTTATATTAGTACCATTTGTCCTATCGGTGGAGTGGGTTTGACCTCGGACTTGGAGGAGAGGAATTCGATTCAGAATGAGCGTTGAGAACGCCCCCTCAAACTCAGATAGCAACTGAGTTTGAGCCTAAGCACAACCGAATCTTTGTTCGACCTCGCTAAGTACGGCTTCTGGAGCGGAGAAGCATCCCGGTGTTCGTAGGTCTGTGAATACTCGTGTTTGCACAGCCTGAACCATTTCAGCTATCTGGCCAATACTTCGCTAGCAAGAAACAGGACAGGCGATGCTGGGATCGGCTGGCGCCCGATGCCTAAGAAAAACATTGAGACGATGCCCTGCTGGGGCAAAAGAAAAAAACAGAGAAATGCCTCATCATGGACCTGGGAAGTGACACACGAACGAGCACTCAGTCGTCCCGCCGACTTGTTCGGAGGAAACGCGCTAGTTGGAGCCTTGATTGGCCTTTGAAGCGAACTTGCTAGCGCATATGCAGCTCAACCGCATTCTTTACCCTTAGTGTGCCTCTGTGACTGCTGTGTACTTGCCTTGCTTTGTTTTTGAAAGAGTATTAAGTACACTAGACTACACCATTTGTCGACGTCTCGTCGTTCAGTACCTTCCTTCAATTAACGAATAGGCGAATAATCAGCAAGCCTCTCCTCCTTCTTCGTAATCTCTTCAACAACAACAACGCTTTTTCCAGTACCCCGCTTCGAAATCGAGGGCTCCTTCCTCACCGAATCTCGACACTTCTTCCATCACTGTCACCTAATTACCAACAATCTTCTCATTCCTATTCTGATTCTCAGAATTTTGGCGCAGCCACTCCGTAGGAGCGTTAGTAGTACATCCTTTATATCCTCTAGGAGCTTCAGCTCCGTAGGAGGAGAATACTGGATTTAATTGCCCGTCCGTCCGTCAGCAATTCTGATCTTCAGAATTTGGATTCGTTGGAATTTTTTTTTCCATAGTCTAGCTAGCTAGAGTTCGTCCGATCGTCCGACGTCCGAAGGTTGCGAAGCTTTCGTCTCAAACGCTCCGAGGCGTACGCTAACTTTGCGAAGCTAAAGAGAAGGTTGCGAAGCTATCGACTCAAACGCTTCGAGGTCTACGCGAACTTTGCGAGGCTCTCAACTCTAATGAGTGTGAAATTCGTGGTTGCGAAGCATTCGTCTCAAATGCTCCGAGGCGTACGCGAACTTTGCGAAGCTCTCAACTCTAATAAGAAATTTCACAGTGTGCAATTCGGAACGCTTCGAGTCTACGTAGCTCTCAGCTCTTAATTTTACAAGTGTGAAGGTTGCGAAGC
>Ga0307979_1001843_pt1 | contig 14913 bp, 8 predicted proteins | sample OrgLakmetage1058_FD_201833 | JGI IMG/M metagenome (GOLD analysis project Ga0307979, IMG submission 201833) | Saline water microbial communities from Organic Lake, Antarctica - #1058 | ecosystem: Environmental > Aquatic > Non-marine Saline and Alkaline > Saline | place: Antarctica: Organic Lake...
ATTTGTAGGCCTCGCAGAATTGACAGGCTTCGTTGAATTCACAAGCTTCGCTGAATTCACAAGCTTCGTACCGGTTTCTTAGGCTTCGCTGAATTCATAGGCTTCACCGGCTTCGCCTGGTTTCGCACTCTTTTTGCTGAATTCACAGGCTTCGTACTGCTTCGCACTGCTTTTGCACTGGTGAACCACACTTCGCAGGCTTCGTTGTATTCATAGGCTCGGCAGGCTTCGCAATGCCTTCGCACTGGATTTTTGCAGGCTTCACAGGCTTCACACTGTTTTTTGCAGGCTTCGTACTGGTTTTTGCAGGCTTCGCGTTGGCTTCTCACTGGTTTAGCAAGCTTCCCAGGCTTCGCAGGCTTCGCAGGCTTCGCAGGCTTCGCAGGCTTCGCAGGCTTCGCAGGCTTCGCAGAATTCACAGGCTCAGCAGGCATCGCAGGCTTCGCACTGGTTTCGTAGGGTTTTCAGGCTTCGCAGGCTTTGGAAGCTCAGCAGGCTTCGCAGACTTTGCAGACTTTGCAGGCTTCGCAGGTTTCGCAGGCTAGACAGGCTTTGCAGGCTTCGCGGCTAGACAGGCTTCGCAGGCTTCGCAGGCTTCGCAGGCTTCGCAGGCTTCGCAGAATTCACAGACATCGCAGAATTCACAGGCTCAGCAGGATTCGCGCTGGCTTCGCTCTGGTTTTTGCAGGCTTCGCACCGGCTTCGCAGGCCTTTCAGGCATCACAGGCATCGCAGGTTTCGCAGGCTTCGCACTGCTTTCGTAGGGTTTGCAGGCTTTGCAGGCTTCGCAGGCTTCACAGTCTTCGCCCTGGTTTTGCAGGCTCTGCAGGCTCCGCAGGGACCACAGGCTTCGCACGGGCCTCGCCGTTTTCGTACTGTGTTCCAGTCTTCGTCTTGGCTTCGAATTGGCTTCGCACACTGGCTTCGCACACTGGCTTCGCACCCTGGCTTCGCACACTGGCTTCGCACCCTGGCTTCGCACTGGCTTCGTGTTGGCTTCGAATTGGCTTCGCACTGGTTCCGCTCTGGCCGCATCACAGGCTCCGCAGGCATCGCACTGGTTTCGCAGGGTTCGCAGGCTTTCCAGCCTTCGCTAAATTCACAGGCTCATTAGGATTCGCGCTGGCTTCGCTCTGGTTTTTGCAGGCTTCGCAGGCTTCGCAGGCTTCGCAGGCTTCGCATGCTTCACACTGCTTTTTGCAGGCTTCAAATTGTTTTTTGCAGGCTTCGCGCTGGCTTCTCACTTGTTTTGCAAGCTTCGCAGGCTTCGCAGGCTTCGCAGGTTTCGCAAGCTTCGCAGGCTTCACACTGGTTTTTGCAGGCATCGCACTGGCTTCGCAGTGTTTGCAGGCTTCGCATGCTCCGCAGGCTACGCAAACTTTGCATTCTCCGCAGACTTCGCAGGCTTCGCAGGCTTCGCAGGCTTCGCAGAATTCACAGACATCGCAGAATTCACAGGCTCAGCAGGATTCGCGCTGGCTTCGCTCTGGTTTTTGCAGGCTTCGCAGGCTACGCAATCTTTGCATTCTCTGCAGACTTCGCAGGCTTCGCACTGGTTTTTGGTGGTTTCGCAGGTTTCGATTGCGTCGCTAAATTCACAGGCTCAGCAGGATTCGCGCTGGCTTCGCTCTGGTTTTTGCAGGCTTCGCACCGGCATCTCAGGCTTCGCAGGGTTTGCAGGCTTCGCAGGCTTCGCAGACTAAACACTGGTATTTGTAGGCATCGCACTGGATTCGCAGGCTTCGCAGGCTTCGCAGGCTTCGCAGGCTTCGCAGGCTTAACACTGGTTTTTGCGGGCATCGCACTGGCTTCGCAGGGTTTGCAGGCTTCGCATGCTCCGCAGGCTACGCAAACTTCGCAGACTTCGCAGGCTTCGCAGGCTTCGCAGGCTTCGCAGGCTTCGCAGGCTTCGCAGAATTCACAGACATCGCAGAATTCACAGGCTCAGCAGGATTCGCGCTGGCTTCGCTCTGGTTTTTGCAGGCTTCGCAGGCTTCGCAGGCTTCGCAGGCTTCGCAGGCTTCGCAGGCTTCGCAGGCTTCGCAGGCTTCGCAGGCTTCGCAGGCTTCGCAGGCTTAGAAACAAATGTTTGTTCTTCATTTCCCTCTTTGGACGTTATTTCATGCCCGTAACCAGCAGTAGATCTAGAATGCCCTACAAGAGCTTACGGTATTATTACGGTATTACGGCATATCCGATGTTCCATTTTAAGAAATCAGGAACTTCCGTACTGGGTTGTTAGTTATATTCCCTTGGCCAGAGAACTCCCGTGTTTTCAAAGTTCCTGCTTCGTCCTATAGTCGCTAACAAAAGCAGCGTCAGATCTAAAAGCCGATGCGCGATCGATAAACGATCAAACAACGAACAATACATTGGCCAGTCAAACAGCAGCCCACCAAGCACGAAGCCCTTAATTAGTCTCGTGACTCCAATCCACTTCTGTCACCCGCGTTTTAGTTATCCGGTTGTAGTTGCAAAAGCGCTTATGCATTTATGCAGTGGGCGTTCGGCAGAAGGCAAACAAGTAGATGGACATACTTAGCAATCATTTTTTCGACACTGAAAGCACTTTCCAGACGTCGGTGGCACTGGCGCGTTTGGCTGGGTGGTGCTGCAAGCACATGCGCAGGCAAGATCGAATGGAGCCGCCAAAACGCCTCGGCACGGCGCGCAGCAAGTCTTCGAGAGGCCGTTCTTTGGCGGTGGCTGTGACGCCTCCACCGTCCACGTCCCCCGTGCACCACGCTAGCACACACACTCCGAGCGCCCACATGTCCGCTGCAGGACTCACCGGGTGGCCGCTCTCCACTTCGGGCGCTAGCACTAAGGGGGACCCACAGTCGGCCCGGCCCCAGCTGTACAGGTCCCCGGGCGCCCGCGGGTTTTTCAAAACCTGAAAACTCGTAAGCACAGCTCGGCCCCTTGCGTTGAGGTGCACGTTGCGGGGGTGCAAGTTGCGGTGGGTGAGGCCTGCGGCATGCAAAGCTCGAAGGCCTGCCGCTGCGTCCCTCGCCCACGACACTATCTCATCGTTGCCCACCACTCGTGTGCCCGGGTCCCCTGGGTACTTTCTCGGCTCCATCTGGAAAGCTTTCTTGGGCTGTGCGAGCTTGGAAGCCGCCACCACACGATCTGCGCACTGGCCGCCGGGAGCAAAGCTCAGAACGCACACGACGCAGTGAACGAGGCCCTGCTGCGCGCCACTGGAGGAGGACACCCAGGGAGACGCAAAAGATGTGGACGCGCCGATGACGCGCATCACATTAGGGCATCCGGCGAGGGCGTCTTCGTGTTTGCGCAGCTGCTGAATGGCAAAGTCGGCGTCTTCTTCGAACGGGCAAATCAAGTAACGGTACAAATACATGCACCCGTCGGCTGGGTCGCGCACCTATTGCAAAAAAGAAGAGAATGTAGAAGGGCAAAATGAAAAAAAAAGAAGGTGATCTTGAGGAGAACTCGCGCACTCCTTCCTACTCAACATGTGCACGGGCAAGCACGCACCCACCAACATTCAAGCATACACACAGCGAATGATCCTACCTGGCAGAGCACCGAGTCGCCGGGTCCCCCATGGTCCAAAGCCCGCACCCACTGCAGGCGCTTCACCCGCGCGGGGGCCCGGTTCAAACTGGCAATCGACATGTGGAACAGGCGGTGGCCGGCCTCCTGGCGCGCGCGCGCTTTCCGCTCCAGCAAACGGCGGCCGAGCTCTTCGTGGCGCGTCGTCTAGGTGCAGAGAGGCAAAGCACCAAAAAGCAATACATACGGGTTATAAACAGCCACCACCATAACCACAAAGTGTAGAAACACTACTGGAGGAGGGGAGAAGAAGAAATGACGCCTGTAATATTCATTTGTACAAGGCAGAAATGATTGAAGCTCAGTCAACAGTGGCCCTACTTTCACAACAACACACGCACCCGTTCTTCTTCTCGGGCCATTGCCCGCCGCTCGTTCTCCTGCAGCTCCATTTGTTCCCGCAAACGCACAGCTTCTTCGAGCAGGGCTCGGGCACGTCGTTCGGTGGCGGCTTGCTTGGTGCGCAGCGTAGCCACCGTGAGCCAGGCCGCCCCTCGCAGCAGCGCCTTCAGGGCACCCTTGGCCCGCGCTTTCTTCAACTTGCTGCTTCCTCCTCCTTCGTCGTCCATGCTGCCGTTGAGGTTCAACTCATCCCCGCTGTTCGCCGTGGCCTTCGCGACCGCCGCCGCCATTTCGACCGACATCCTGCCCTTGTAGTGCTTGGCTGCCTCGGCCACCAGGTGCGCGTCTGCACCATGGCCAGCTAGCTCCTCCTCGAGCGCGAGCTCCTCGACATCTCCCAGGCCTTGCCTCTTCACGTCCTCCGCGCTGTCTTGAGAAGGCGGGCGGTACACTAGAGCAAAAGTGCCGCTTTCTTCTTTGGAGCGCTTCCACGCAGCTGCAGACGCGGCGGCGCGAGGCCCTAACTCAGCGATGGAGCCGGCAATCAGACCATTACCAGTACCGCTACCGCTGCTGCTGTGACTGCTGCTGGCAGCACCACTGCTACCATGGCCGTCGCCATGACTCTTACCAGAGAGCTTCGTCCTGCGCTTGGGCAAAACTGCGAGCCAGCGAGGCATGGGCGGCGTAGGCACGCTCCAGCGCCGAGGCAGCCCCCGCTTGAGGCGAGCTTGCCGTTTGGCCGCTAATCGTTCCACTTCTTGGGCTGCGCGCTTGGCGTTAACTTTCGCAGTGAGGGATGGCATTCGACTAACTCGGATGTGAGTAGCTTCTTCGTCAGAGGAAGAGGATTCCGACAACGAGGACTCATCTTCATTCTCCTCGTCCTCTTCGTCATCGTCTTTATCGCCTGCATGAATGCCAGTTGCGGCTACCACGGCTGCGAGAACCTTGGTCTTATTTGGGGATATAGATCCTTGTACATGTGCATCGCTTCGCTTTTGTGCCCTTAACAAAGCTTTGTCTCGGGCTGCCTGCATCGCCTGTGCTTTCAGTGCTTTGCGGTCTAGACGAGACCATTTCGGTGGCTGCAACAGGAGCCGATGATCGCCGTTCAATTCGCGGTGCTGCCAGTGAGCTTCGACCCACATCCCTACTTCGTTATCATAATCCTCTTCGCCTACCGTACCCAGCACACTTGCGCCAGCATTCTCTTCGGAAGCGAAATGAGATGAGCTGGCTCCGGCTGCCGCCGAAGGATAGAGCTCAGGATGAGCAATTTTGTGGGCTTCCGCCGCTTGCGCGCTCGCAAATTCTTGCACCCACCATTCTCCACCGCGCACGTGCTTCACTTTTACTCGCCACGACAGAGGATGGCCTGTAATTTTGTCTCGGGAAGTTGCATGCACCGTCAACACCACAGTGGAGCGCCGCAGCTCCGCATGATGCGACTGCAAACCATCAGGGTTGTTGTCATTCTTGCTGGCAGCGGCAACACCGCTGTTTGCCTCCGCTTCCGTAGTAGCTTCCTTGGTCTTGCGTTTCTTGGAAGCTTTCGAGGATGTGTGGCTGCCGCCGCTCACTGAATTCGCATCCGCACCAGCCGCACTGTCTTCGTGGTGCTCCTCTGCGTGATCGTGGTGCTGGAACGGCTCTAAGCGCACTTTCAGAACGCCTTGCTCGCCTGGTTCGTACTCCAGCTTCTTCTTGGGCAGCGGTTGGTGTTGGCTCGCATTGGCCTCGTCGTCGTCTAGAACCTCAGGAGTGGCAGCCCACAGCCGGTCTAAGAGCACCGCTCCAGCATCGGGTTCCGGAGGGGGCGGCGGCTGAAGCTGAGAGCGCCGCTTCTTAGGGCTATTGGGGTTCGGCAGGTCGGGGGCTGTGAGCATGAGCTCCGCCGGCACATGTGCCGACGCCGTGACGTGGTGGGTGGCCGCGGACCGAAAACAGAGCAGCAAATCGCATCTTGCTACCATCTCGTCCCAGCCCTGGTGCCACGCGGCGTCGGCTTCTGCGGCTGCTTGAGCGGCCAGCTCTTCAGCGGAGGGTGGCGGTGGCGGTGCCACGATGCCTAGCCCTACGCGCAGCTTGTAGAGTTGTGCCTCTAAGGATGCTAGTTGCTCTGCTTGCACTGCATCCATCACCATAGGTGGTGCGAAATCTTCGTTTTCGTGCGTAAGACTGTCCTGGTGCAGAGCAGTAGATGACGAAATCGATGATGCGGCGCTTATGCAATCGGCAGCAGCAGCGCCGCCATGACTGCTGCCATCCCCAATGCCTCTGTCGTCGTTGTCGTTGGAAGCACCCGTGCTGTCGTTGGATACGGTGCTATTAGCGAGAAGGGCGTCATTGTTGCGATGGCTATCGTCAGATGCGGGTCCAGACGCTGCTACAGCTCCTGCAGGAGTTGGAGCAACAGGGGTTGGCGAAGGACCATTGGGAAGTTCTTGGAGACTGCGCATGGCGGTGGATTGTCCACTCATTGCTTTCACTTTGGGCGGTGTTGACGAGGCCACTCTTGGCGCTCCATCTTCTTCAACTTCACTCTTGCTATCGATCTCGCTTACCGCCACGCCCTTCTCTTTGCTCTCTTCTCCTTCCCTGAACGACAGCTCGGTTTCCGGTTGCTGTTGCGGCGGTGTTGGAGTAAGGAAGCGAATCAGGGCGTCTTTTTCCGCTTCCAGGCGTGCCAGCTCAAGCCGACTCCATTCCTCGGCTACCTGATCCGCTATTCCCTTGACATAGTCCGCGACTTCTGCCCGCAACTCCTTCTCGGCATTTTCATGCACACGGCGCTCGACAGCTATTAACAAGTGTTGCAAGCAAGTGAACACTTGAGCTCGTAACGGCAGGCGCTGTTGCCGCTGCTGCTCCTTGTCTTCTTCAATCTGGCGAAGCGACTTGAGGAGTGGTTTGTCCTTCGCGTCGGGAGCAGCAGCAGCAGCAGCAGCTGTGGAAGGTTTCTGGGCAAGGCGCCGCTTCACCCGCCTTTCTAGGGCTTTGGACCTCAGCCTCAAGATGTGCTCGCGCTCCAGGAACCAGTTCCCACGCCAGGCCGCCTCTGCGGCCAAACGCACGTTGCGCACCATTTCCCACTTGCGCCGGCGGCAGGTGCAGCAGTAGGAAGGCAAACCAATGACGGGTTGCACAATGAGGTGCACGTGGAACTTCGACCAGGCGTCGTCGGAAGCGTGCGGATCTGCCCGAGCCGCCATGATCTTCTGCTGCAAGGCCAGTAAGCCTTTCCGCCTTGTTGCTTCAAACACTGCTGCTTTCGCTTGCTCTTCCAACTAGTAGAAATGGGGTCAAGAATACGTGAATGTGTGAGTCAGATTCACTATCTGCATTATAATAATCATGAGCGAAGGTTAAAAAGAGAAACACAAGAAGCACAAGAAACAACAACGCACCCTGCGGCGCTCGGCCTCGAGCTTGAACTTGTTCTTCTCGTCCTCGCGCTTCTGAATAATCTCGGCCAGGTGCTCTAATATAATTTCATACCTGAAAGAGTGTCCACACGCAGGAGCGAAAAAAGATAAGAACATTGAGAAAAACAAGAAATACAAAAACAAAGTTTGACCAACAGTCAACAGACCAAAATGACTAACACTATAAGGCAAGCATGCGCACGAAAATTAGATCCATAGCTTTATCTCGTGTAGTATCCCTGCTCACACAAGCACCAACCTATCACATCTCTTACTTGTCCAAAATGGCATGCGTCGCCACGCAAAAGAGCGCGAATTCGTCGACCGTGACAAACCCTTTCTTGGCCGCTACAGGGTGCAGCACGAAGCACGGCTCGAACTCCAGCTTTTGCACCAGGGCGCGGGTGGCTTTCTGGCCCATGGCCCGCTGCGCCCACTCGCTCTTTTGGTCGAAGAACAGCTCCATCAGTGCCCTCTTTGAGAGCAGAGGCACTGGAGTACGGTCGCTGTCCTGTGGTGCTGCTGCTGGAGCCGATACTTCCTTACCACCACTACTGCTGCTGCTAGCTGCTGCTCCCATTGTCGACGCCACTGCAGCACCGCTTGCGCGACCACTGCTGCTGCTGCTGCTGCTGCTGCCAGGCAGTGTTTGACTACTGCTCGTATCACCCGGCTGGCTGCTCGGGCGGCTCTTCGGTGCGCTGTTCACCGTAGAGGGTGGAGGTGGGAGCGGGTGTTCATAGTCGTCGTCGCCCTCCGTCGGTGTCACAACTACAGGCTTGCGCACTTTCTTCTTCTTCTTCTTCTTTTTCTTCGTTTTCTTGCTCATTTCGGGATTCTTCACCTCTTCCTCTTCTTTCGATTCGATGTTTCCACCTTCAGCCTCAGGGCTAATCTCGCGTTGAACAGCGCCTTGAACTGCACCTTCTGCATCTTTCTCACCATCCTCATCCTCTTCATCGTCAGAATCTTCGTCGGAATCTGAGTCATCATCATCGTCGTCTTCCGATGAGGAGGAATGCTCGGAAGATTTTGCCGATCGTGCCGTCAAAGCTCCTTCTGCGCCTTCCTCTCCGTCGCCATTGCCACCTCTGCTGCTGCTCTTTGCTGTATTAGGTTTAAGCTCTCCGGTAGGTGTGTGGGTGGCTTTGCATGCGACTTCGAAGTGCTTGCGCGCGTCGCGGAAGAGGTTCTTGGCCCGCCGCTCGCACGATTCCACCTTTATGGGGGGTGAGAAAATGGTGAGGTGGTGGGATGAGAAGAAGGAATAAGGAGGAGACAAAGCCATGGGAAGGAAAAAAGAAAGAGCACGATGAGATGGATAAAGTGCCGCGTACGGGTAAAGTAGGAGTTGGTTGTTTCCACTACAAACATTAAGGGAATCAAATACCTCATCTTTGAGCCTTCGCATTTCCGCCATTTTTGCTTTGAGGTCCTCGCTGCTCGCTTCCATCTTTTTCGGCACCTGCTTGCCTTGCACGCCATTGTGCCCCCCAGGAGGACCATTCGCCGCATCTTTGGCCGCTTTCTCGCGCTGGGCTTCAACGCGCATCGCCTCGGCAAACAAGTCCGGCTCGGGCGATAAGACCCGGAGCTTGTTGAGGAGCCACACTTCAAGGAGAGCGCGCCGCCGCTTCATTTCGACCTAACATCAGGCACCAAGACATGAGATGGGGTGAGCATACCATGAATACATATGCCATGTACGATAGGATGAATACTTTCAATGAGGGGCCTATTGTAGAATGTGCGCTTAGATTATGAAAAAGGGACCACTAATGTAGTTGTGGTAGATAAGCATTGAAGGGGGTGAAATCATCGACCAAACACAAGACAAAGCTGTAAATAAGAACAACAGCAATACTCTCTGCTAGGCTTTCTTGTATGACAACCAACTTTTATTTACCCACCTCCAGCGCGCGTTTTCGCTTGGCCAGCTTCAGTGCTTTCAGTTTGGCTTTTCGCGCTCGGAGCGCGTCCGCATCGTTGCCCTGCGTCATCCGCAAGACTTCCTGGGAGGTCAAACGCCGCATCGGCCTTCGAGGCCTTTTCCACCACGGTGGCGCAGTGACAAGATCGGTGGCCACGTCGATGCGGCGCTGACGGGCGTCGGCCTTTCATTGGAATTTGCAAAAAATGGAGTGGTTTGATTATGATTGGATGAGAGTGTGAGAGAGGAATGAAGGAGAAAGAATAATGTCCACGAAACACGAGAAAGATACGACGGAGGAGGAGAAAGCAGCATTGCAGTAAGGATTTAGCAATGGCTAGTACTGAAGTAAGAAAAAAAAGAGGAAAGCACAACCCATTTAGACGCTGCACCTTTACCTGCTTCAGCTTCATCATGGCAAGGTCTTTATGCTTCAGGGCTGCGAATTGCTCGCCGGACAAATGCTTCTGGCCGTCGTGGCCTACCACAATTCCTTTGCCTCCCTTGGTGACTTTATCCCAGATGCTATTGGCCTCACGCGCAACATCGGCAGGGTTGCTGGGCCTAGCCGTGGGTTTGGGCACCTTTTTCTTTCTCGGTTGTTTGGGCACTAGAGCTCCAGGGGCTGCTCCAGGCCGGGTGTCGGGCACCAAGCGAACTCGCGTGTAGGTGTCCCTTGGAGCTGGTTTGCGCCGCCGTTGAGAAGTGGACAACTGATTGTTGTTACTGCGCTGAGACGACGACGACGATTGCATGAGGAGCCCCTGAGGTTGAGACATGCCACTTCTTCTCGAAGCGCTCCCATCATCGTTGTTGTTGTTGTTGTTGTTCGTGGCAGAGGAGTCGATGGATTTAGTCAGGGTGCCGGCGATGCGACTTTGCCCTTTCCGACCAAAGTAAATGGGCGAAATGACGTGGCACCAGAACCCTTCCCACCGCTGCGGCTGAATGCCGGCGGACGCATCCGAGAGGCCGCCACAGCGCAGCACGCTGCAGGTGACGTAGCCCTCGAGGAGCGCGGTCGTAGCCAATTCCGAAGGGTGAAGCACTTCCCGCGCCACTCCGGTGGTGCTATCGACTTCTACTTCACTTCCGGAGGAAGAGGACGCATACGGGTCCTCCTCTTCTGCTTCTTCTCCTTCACCGTAGTTCCCTGCCGCTGCTGCTCTACTTGTCCCATCACCTGCTGCATCATAGTCGTCATGATTGTCCGTGCCCGCCGAAGCGACGCCATAATTATCGCGACTGCCGCCGCCTCCGTCAGCAGCAGCAGTGCTACTACCAAAATGACCGCTCAAAAGAGACGACGAAGGCATGCGTCCTTGGGCTAAGTCTCGTAGCGCGGCCTTGCGAGCAGCGGCATTGGCCTTCGCAACAGCCGCTGCCTTCTGCCTTGCGCGGTCTTTCGCCCTCGCCTGCCGTCGCTGTTTCGCGCGCCAGGCAGACGCTTCAGCCTTGTGCTGGCTCGCTGCCGCGGCAATGCGAGTAGCAGTAGCGGCACTCTCGCTTGCGGTAGCAGCAGCTTTAGCAGCGGTTTCTTTGGCCATCAAACGAGCCAACACCTGTTTCCGCTCCGCCGCGTATTCCATGCTCGACTGCCGGAGCGCATTCGCCTGCCGTGTGGCCTCGGCGTCCTGGGCCGCTAATATAGTGCGCTCCGCATCAGCTAGCCGTTGGGCTTCGGCCGCCTCCGCCTGTTTGCGCCTTCTCCCCCCAGGGGGTAAACCTTTCGGCAGCTGAGACACCCGGCTCTTGGACGCCTCCGCTGCCACCACCGCTGCCGCAGCAACATTGGCTTTTTGCAAGGCGGCCACCTGCTGCATGCGCCGCTCGCTCAACTCCTTGAGCCGCACTTCCCGGCGCTTCTGAAACTTGCTAGCAATGGCCTGGAGCTTCTCCTGCAAGGCGTGGTCGGCCTCAAAGACGATGGCCCTTGCCTCAATGCGCTGCCGTCGCCGCATGGCCTCCGCAGCTGGCGGCTCGTAGCGGCGCACTTGGTGATTGAGCCGCACTACGCGCTCCCACGCAGGTTCCACGCTCTGGTCCACCATAGTCCACCACGGCTCCGCTGGCTCCGCTTCGGTGGGCTTCACTCCACTGCTCGCGGCAGCAGCAGCAGTTGTAGCGTCATCGTCGTCCTCACCATCGCCACTTGTCCCGTCGGCGATGGACTGCCGTTTCTTTGCGCCCTTCTTCTTGGCATTCCTCTTGGCGTGTGCCTCATCCCATGCCGCCTGTTCTGCATCCTTTTCCGCCTTCTTCTGAGCTGCGTGTTCCGCCTCTGCCGCAGCCTTGGTAGCAGCCTCTGCCCGAGCCGAGCGACCCCCTAATATAGTCAAGCGCACAATAACGCGGTCTTTCCCGTCGGCACTCAGCTCTTTGCGGCGATGCGCCAGCCACACAGCTTTTGCTTGGGCGATGCCTAGGGGGCCGGTCTTGATACCCTCCGCAGCAGCGACCTTGCGTTGCTGTTCGGCCCGTTCTTGAGCCGCGGTGGTCGATAGCACTTGCGCCGCTTTCGCTTTCACTGCTGATGCTTGCAGTTTAGCGGCTAAAATGGCGGCTTCTTCTGCTTCTTCGTTTCTCCTCTTGTCCGAGCTTCCACGCTTCTTCTTTTTCTTCTTGTTCTTTTGGTGTTGCTTATTCTGCATGTCACCTCCTTCTTGTTGGTCGTCGCTTGCATCTGTCCCTAGGCGACTCCCCGAGATGGGCGGCAACGACACCCCTCCTGGACCGCCCACTGAATCCTCATCTCCTTCCTCGCCTTCTTCGCCTATTTCGCGGCTGTCTTCAGAGCCATCCTCTGAATCGGTGGCATCAGCAGGCGCAGTACTCGCTGCTACTGCTACTCCTGATGATCCATTGCCATCTTCGCCTGACTCAGGACGATTGGTGTTGTCACAGTCGTCATGCAAGGGCTCAGGCACTGGCGGTGCGCCGTCCCGACTACTTCCTGTGCTCTTCTTCACCCGCTTTGCCTTGTTGCTCATAGGCCACTTCTTTTCCAGCACCTTCAGTGCTTCTTGGTAAGCTGTGGTGTTCTGTGCGGCTTCTCTTGCTACAATCTCTGCCGCTACCACTTCCTCAGCTTCCGTTGTCCCGTAATTGTACATGTTATGGTTGGCATTGTGTCCTTGTGTATGATGGTGCGCAGGTGCTAGGAAGCGCGGCGGCATCCAGGGCTCATGCTGGCTTGAAGGTTGACACGGACTCGCCCATGGGTCAAAGGGCTGGTTCAAGTTCGAGTTGAAGTTATTGGTAGGCAGTGCTGAAGAAGATGGCTGTGAAGGAGGAGGAGGCGTCTCTGCGTGACGCATGGTTGATTCACTGCGATAGTCCTTGGCTTGAGACAAAGAAGGGTTTGCAGCACTGCCCACGTCATCATTGCCGCCATCGTTGCTCTCAGTATTGTCCTCAGCAGTGCTCTTGTCCTCAACGGCACTAATGTTTTCAATTATGCTCTCACTACCCTCAATATCGACGCTGTCCTGAACATCAGCAGTGCCATTGTAATCGTCATTACCGCCTCGGTCATTACCAATGCTGCTGCTGTTCTCTTCACCGTCTCCTCCAGTCTCTTGGTTTCGTCCACCTTCTTCGGCAGCAGCAACCACAGTGGAGCTTCCTTCTTCCAAGCTGCCATCTTCTGCTGCGCCTTCAGCTTCCGCCCCCTCCCTGATCACTTCATCGGTTCTCGGCACTGAATTCTCGGAAGACGTATCGTCGTCATCTTTGTTTGGAGCATTATCACCTTTATCCTCTTCGTCGTCATCTTCATCGTCATCCTCCTCCTCCTCCTCCTCCTCCTCTTCATCATCGGAGTACTCCACGTCGGTTGGCGGCACCCAAGTGTTGCTCGCAGCCACAGAAGCTTCTTCATCCGCGTCTTCGCCCACTGAATAAGCAGCAGCACTGCTGCGCACCCCGCTGATCTCTTCGATGATCACGTGCCGAGTAGGGATCCCGAGCGCGCGCGCAACGTCATCGCACAAGGTTTTCTCGAAGGTATCCCGAGCCGAAGTGCTGAAAATCTCGAGGGTAGGGTTAAACTCGTCCTGAGACCACAAGTGCGGCTTTGGGGCCGTTTTCCAGCCCTTTTTGTCCATTTTCAGCTGCTTTCGGCGCAGACGGTGCTGGTGCCAGGCCCGCGCTACTCTCGACATGTTGGCCTCGTGCATTGGGTTGGGCACCATGACGAAGCGAGGCGGCAGCTGGCACGCGAGCTCGAGGGTCACTTGAGCGGCGTCTAGGGGCAACCTAGCGCTGTGGTCAATAGGGTCGGGATGCCAGGTGGGCTCGAGCGCCTCTGCCACCGCTTGAATCGCCTGACGTAATGGATGCATAAGAAAACAGAAAGATTCAACCAATTCAGCCAAGTGTGCACACGCGCATGCGCGTTACAATGATGTAGGCATTCGTAAACATTCAGAAAGGTTAAAAAAAGCAATATTCAGAATATGCTTTCACGGAGATATATAACTTGAAGGCATAATCGCGCTCACCTTGCCAACGGTGGTGTGCTTGTTGAGAAAACCACCGCCGCCTTGGTTTTGGCCCTGTGAACTTGAAGACGACGACGACGACGAGGACGAAGACCCGAAGCTTCCGGCACCCCCTGTAGACACGCTCTTCTCTTCGGGCTCGCGCTTTGAAAATAGCTTCGACGAAATAGGTGGAAAAAAGCTTAAGCTTTTCTTAGCCGGCAAAAAGGCCGACCCACTCCCAAGTGAAGACATCGAGAGCGCGCCTAGCCCATTTCCTGGTGCGAGGCTCCCATTTTTGTGTCCCCCGCCCCGGGGGGAAATGGGGCTGCCGTCGAGCTTAACGAACTCGGGGGGCTTGGGCCGGGACTCGGGCAGTGGCGGTGGCCACGTGTAGTTGAGAGGGCGAGGCCGCATGGCTGGGTGGCTGGGCACGCGGCCACAGTCTTTGGTAGTGCGCACGTCCGTGACGTGGGCCGCCAAATCCTCGTCTGTGACCAGATAAGGCTCAAGCTTTTCCTTGGCCTCGTCCTCTTTCTTTTCCACCATAGGTGCAGGAGCATTTGCTGCTGCTGCACTATGAGCTGCGGAAGGAGATGATGCTGTTGCAGTTGGCGCTAAAGTCAGTCCAGCCGCTTTCGCATTCTCGACAGCAGCGCCTACACTAGGGCTGGCCATCACAGTGAGTTTGTCCATGGAGTGCCCTAGAGTCGCCGGGTGCCAGGCATCCCGCAGGGCTCGGCGCTTGGCCTGCGCTTCCTTCTTGCGCCGCCGCCAATCCCGCTCCTGGCACGCGCGCAACATCAGCGTCATGACTTCTTCGACTTGCTCGCGCGGCGTGGGGTTCAAGCGCTTCCGCTTTTCGTCGGCTTTGATTTTCTGATCCCGTAACTTCAGAAACCGCAACCGTTTTCGAAGCTCCGCATCCTGTACGACAGAAAAATTATAATAATTAGAGGGGGTGGAAGGAAATCGTCACAATCATAACAATTCACTCAAAAGAAGAAAGAGAAAAACTGGAATAAGCAAATGATAAGGCAGGTGCAATACATGAGATAAGCACGCTCACTCGCTCTCACCGTTTCCCGCCACTTCCATTGCGGCGGCGCGGCTGGTCTCCCTCCTGGCACTAAGCCACGGGTCACCGCAGTAG
>Ga0307979_1001845_pt1 | contig 14911 bp, 9 predicted proteins | sample OrgLakmetage1058_FD_201833 | JGI IMG/M metagenome (GOLD analysis project Ga0307979, IMG submission 201833) | Saline water microbial communities from Organic Lake, Antarctica - #1058 | ecosystem: Environmental > Aquatic > Non-marine Saline and Alkaline > Saline | place: Antarctica: Organic Lake...
GGCGTCGCACGGTGATGTCCTACGTCGCGGACGATCTCGCAAAAGAATTGGACATCACACTTCCGTTAGCCATTTAAAAGTTAATTCTTAGTATTTTTAAGGTACAAACTGCCGGAAGCGGGGGGAGGCGTAGCGCAGGGCGCGCGGGGGGTGTGACTACGCCACGTTCGTTCCGAACTCTTGCTGGACGGCGGACCGCGAGAAGAAAAAAAAAGTGCGCAAGAGACAACAGAAGGTATGTCCATGTCCGCCCCAGAGACTCCCGTGTCGAGTCCAAACGCACTCCGAGTGGCAACCCTCAAGCAAAAGCTTCATGACAGGGCGGCAACGTTCATGCAGCTCGAGTTCAACGAGCACACCTTCGCGGTGATTTTGGATGAGAGGGTTGCACACGATTGTCTCCGCACCGACCTGGCTCGGAGACATGCATTGCAACACTTCAAGATACGCTGAAAACAGTGGATTTATTTCAGCGGAGCTTCAGATGAATAATTGCAAAGCTACAAAAGAGCTTTGCCGCCCAAGCCCATGATGTATCTGAAGATGTTGTAGGTGTAAGCGAGTACAAAGATGGAGACTCGGTTGTTCTTGAGGTTTTCGCCGCCGTTGGCGCTGTTGTCGACGAAGAGCTGGTCGTCCATGGCAAGACGGAGCTTCGTGGAGTCGATGCGGGCAAGGTTGGCAAAGCCGGAAGATTGGAGGGGGTCTGGTCCCAGGGGGGTCAGGGCAAAGGAGAAGACATAGATGAATTTCCTGCCTGATGTTGAAGTGCCATTTTTGCAGTGCATAGGGGGGTGCATGAGGTGCTGCATCTGCATGAGCTTGCGGTGGTAAGACTCGTGGAGCATGTTGGCGCCGATGGTGGAGGGTCCGCCGGAGTGGAGGCGTAGGGAGTTGAGTTCGATGGAAGCGGCGAGGAGGGCGGGGAGGGGCATGCCCGTGACGGGTTCGGTGATGCCGGCCCAGTCGAAGACGTTGTTGCGGTACTCTGTCTTGGAGACGAGGGCGCCTTGGGTGGGTGAGGCGATGATGTTGTGCATGGACTGTGCGACGACGAAGAGTGCGGCGGTGGGGTGGGCAAAGGGGACGTCGATGTCGATGGTGCCCATGTTGGTGGAGGAGTACTGGGTCTCCTGCGAGTCCCAGCAGGTGATGATGGTTTCGAAGGAGGCATCGGAGTAGAGGGAGCGCTCGTCGTCCTGCAAGTAGGCGAAGGAGACGAGGACCTGCCAGTGCATGTCGGAGAAGTTGACGGGGTTGGCGATGGTGGTGGCATCGGTGAATAGGGAGAGGCGGCCGAGGGTGAGGCCCGTGGACTGTGATGCGGCGGTGGCGACCTTTTGTCCGTCGCGGACGACGGTGGTGACGATGTGGTCGACGAAGACTTCGGGGTTGGCGCCGGTGCCGTCGGTGTAGGTGGTGGTGGAGGTGCCGTCGGCGTAGGCGACGATGCAGCTGTGGAGGGGCATGGGCTGGATAGCGACCTTGACGCTGTGGAAGGAGAGGGTGATGAGGGAGAGGGCGTTGCCGCCCTTTTCTCCCGGGGGCGCGATGAAGAAGGCGAAGGGGAGGTCGAGGAAGTAGATCTGCATTTTCTTCGAGGCGTTGATGGCCTCTTCGACGGTGTCGTAGTCTCCCCAGGACTCCTTCCAGATCCATGCGTCGGAGAGTTCCTTCCAGATGGAGAGGATGACGGTCGAGAGGGTGTCGACGTTGGACGAGCCGACGTTCAACTGCACGGACTTGAGGAGGGCGAGGCACGGGGCCCAGCGGGGGGTGAGGGCGTAGGCGAAGACGGAATTGCTGGCGTTGTCGAGGACGGCGTTGCCGCCGAGGCTGGCGATGGTCGCTTGCTGGGCCGCCGAGTGGACGATCTCGTAGTACTTGCCGACGGTGGGGGCATTCGTCGAGGCTGCCGTGGGCTTGACGACGTTGGCGATGCCCGGGAGGGCGAGCTGGATGTAGAGGGCGTAGACGACGTCGCCGACGCGGGGGATGTCGACGTTCGTGTACGAGCCCGGGGTGACGGTGAAGGAGTCGCAGGAGAGCGTCTCGAGCGCAAAGTGCGTCAGCTTACGGAAGGTCCGACGGAAGGCCGTGTGGGCGTCGGGGGACGACGCCGGAAGTTCGAGGGCGGCATTCGCCGTGCCAGTCGCGCTCAGGGTTACAGCCGCACCTCCAGATTGCATGATGTTTTTTGAATGTGAAAAGTAAGGGTTGACAGCCCAGGTTACTCTAGGGGCAAGAAAAAAAAATCATCGCCTCGCGTCATGTTGCGGCCCCCTGAACGCACCTCTCAAGTCCCACTCCAACGCCGGTCTCTCAACTCGGGTTTCCTTTCGTATTCCTTGGGAGATGTTTTTTGGAGCGGCATTGCGTCACGAACACGACTGTGGCACGACTGTGGCACGACTGTGAGGCGTCGGTAGGAGCTCGCGTGGGTATACAATAGTGATTTTTTTCGTCTTGACTGAAGGAAACAGGCAGAGAGACCTGTAAGCATTCCCAACAACGCTCCTCTTAAATCTTCTCACAGTCGTCGCAGTAGTCAGCGGTGCGAGATGTCCTGAAGGCGCACCTACACCGCCGCTACCGCAGTGGCCCGCTCGTCGTGCGAGCGTGGCGGGTCCAAAGTCCCAGCGTGTGATCACGAGAGCCTCGAATTCGGAGCTGGTGGACCTGGGCCATCCAGGAGCTTTTCGCTCGCCGTCGACAAAGTCATACTGCCCGTACGAGGAAAGCGGTCTAGTGGATTGGGCCGATGTCGTGTCCGAAAGAGCCTTTGATGTGACACTGCCGGCAAACAGGAAGGTCCTGTTGTCGTCTTGTTCCGTCACCAAGAAGCTCGGCAAAATCACCATTCCTGCGTCGTCGGAACTGATTTTCGCCGACGAGGCCATCGACATCTCCGTGACGGGCATCGTCGTCTTTGGCAAGCTGCGGGCCGGCTCCGAGACCTGCCGCCTCCAGTCGTACTCGTCGATCACGCTACGAGGGTCTCGACCGAACAGTGTCGCATCCGCCGACGTCAAAGGGATCCACGTCGACGGGGGCGTCCTAGAGATACACGCTGCCGAATATTATCACACGTGGTCGCGCTTAGCGGTGACGGCCCAAGTCGGAGACGACTACGTCTTACTCCAAGACGCCGTGAACTGGGATGTCGGCGCGAGCGTCCTCGTGACGACGACGCAAGTGAAAGATGCGCGCGACTGGCATCAGAACGAAGTGTTGTGCGTCAAAGAAGTGCGAGACGCCTCCTATCTCGGTCCGGGTATCACGGCCGTGTACTTCGATGACGTCCTGCGCTTTGGGCACTACGGCGGGAAAGAGTACCAGGCCGAGGTCGGTTTACTCACGAGGCGCTTTGTCATCCAGGGCGACGCCGCGGATTCCGAGCCGAGGGACCAGTCACCGCTGGCCTGTGGCAACGGTGAAATCGGGAGCTACCCCTGCGGCGACTCCTTCCTCACGGGCTACGGCGGCCACGTGATGATCGAAGGCACCGCCGCGGAAGGGCGAGTCTCGGGTGTGGAATTCTACCGCATGGGCCAGACCAACTTCATGGGACGCTACCCGCTGCACTTCCATCAGGTCAGAGACAACGGCAAGAAGTCCTACGTGAGGGATTCATCTTTCTATCACAGCTTTTATAGATGCCTCAGCATCCACGGCACCAATAATGTGCTCGTGAGCCGCAACGTCGCCTACGACGTGACCGGCTACTGCCTCTACCTCGAAGATGGCGTCGAAGAAAACAATCGCATCGAGTATAATCTCCACGCACACATCCATACGATCCATCCGAAAAGCGCGACGAAGAACGGTGTGCCGCCCGGGAACGCCCAGAATTTGGGCGACACCAAGTACCTCGCCAAGGTGTCGGAGTCCAGCGATTTAAGAGTGCCGACGGACGCGACGGCCTCGGGCTTCTACATCTCCAACGCCCACAACACCTTTAAAGGAAACGCCGCCGTCGGCGGCTTCTCGGGCTTTCACTTCCCCGTCTTCGATAAAGCGCAGGGCATCAACAAAGACTCGCCCATCTTGCCATTCACGCGGCAGACCAAAGAATTCGACGGCAACTCCTGCCGGTCGAGCGGCTTCTGGTGGAACCACGGCGCCTGCGTGTACATGGGCGGCCACTTCTTAGAAGGTCCCGGCGGCAAGATGGAGTACTGGCCCGGACGATCCAAAACCACCCTGCGCCCGTGCTCAAAGAACGATGCCAAGTGCCGCGGCGGCACGACATTGTACCACGAGTTGACAAATGTAAAAGTTGCTCTGAGTAATGTCGGCATCCAGAACTGGGGCGAGCGTGCGAGAATCACGAAATTCGAGGCCCACGACATGGTCCGAGGCCCTATCTCAGCCCTCTTCGGCGACAACAGCGTGGATCAGGTGCTGATGAGGCCGCGCACGCCGAACGCCGAGGTCGTCGACCAGTGGTGCGGCGACGCAAATGGACCCCACAACGGCGACCAAAATTCCCGCGTCTGCCGAAACTACGACCGAGGCTTCTGGGAAGGCGGCAACGAGAACCATCTCATTCAGTGGTACGACACGCGCATGAACACCATCTACTCCAACGTCTCCGTCCACAACTTCGCACCTGACACCTGGAAGGGCTTCAACGGGCCCTTCAACTTCTTCATGGCAAAGACCCACTCCAACAAATACTTACCCGAATTCATGTCTATGACCGCCGGCTTCACCTTTGATGCCGCCAGCGAAAGCGCCCTTAGCGACAATTTCATCCAAAAACCCTACACGTCCATCTCCGGCCGGTCCCTCGCCTGGACGGACCCCGACGGCGGCATCTGCGGCGGAACCGAGCGCGGGCCCACAATCCTCGGGAGCAACGTCGACGCCGGCGACTGGTGGAAACTCAACGACAAGTGCAAGAGGATTGGCGCTGGCGGCACCGTGTGGTGCTGCAAGGCCCCCGGCGTCCAGATCATCTCCTTCGCCATGCAATGGGATGACGCCGAGAAGAAGACCTTGGACGGCAGCGGCGGCTCCTACTGCCAGAACACGAGGAGGTCCCACACCTGCCCCCGCCTCGGCTACATGGCCCGCTTCGGTCAGAAGGACCTCGTCACCGAAGGCCTCCCCGTGCACACGCGCGCCGAGCTCGTCGGTCCCATCTCGACGGCCTATGCCAGCCAAGGCTTTGGATGGTTCCTCTGGCTCGACAAAGGCGCACCAAAATCCATAAACTTCAAGAACCTGCAAGTCCACACGGACGCGACCTTTGTCCTGGCCATCGCATACCCCGTCGGCACCTCCTACAACATCAAAATGGTGACCTACGGCGGCGGCTGCGGCTCGAAGTTTATCTGCAACCAGCCCTACTCAAAGGTCGGCTCTCTAGGCGAGGTCTACGACAACAAGGGCGGCCTCAGTTACTACGTTCAGACGATCGACAGCAACAACGAGATCGTCTACTTCCGCATCGTCCAACGCAAACAATACCAGCTCAGCCAGGGCATGCGCTGGGACGATAACTGGAACGTGCCCATGTTCACCAACGCCTACATCGACGACCTCAACAACAAGATCAACGACAAATCGCCCTACTGGGGCATCCCTTACCGTGAGGACACGCCCCACGTCTACTTCCAGGCCAGCTGCGCCGGCAGCGGCGCCTACTGCTCTGGCACGCGCTCCAAATCCATTCCACCGGCCTGGAGCCAGGACGCCCGTCCCACGCCCAAGCCCGTCCCTTCGCCCGTCGCCGCGCCCGTTGCCGCTCCTGTTGCCGCGCCCGTCGCCGCTCCTGTTGCCGCTCCTGTTGCGGCTCCTGTTGCTGCGCCCGTCGCCCCTCCCGTTGCTGCGCCCGTGTCTGGTGTCGAGAAGCTGCTTCTGATAGACGCAAACTCAAACACAGTTGTCGTCACTTTGACTAACGGTGACATCTGGATCCCAGAAGCACTTGGCTATGCGCCGTCAAAGACATCTGTCGAAGCCATCCTGGGCAGAGGCATGCGGAGCGTCGTCATGACCCTCACGGGCACTGCCTCCGGAACCACACTCGTCCAGAGGACAGAAAGCTTCGCGCCCTTTGCTCTCTACGGCGACAAAAGAGGAAATTATTATGGCAATGCGCTGCGCTGGGGGAAGACCTACACCATTACATGCAGCCCCTACACCGAGCAATACGCCAAAGGCAGCGAGGGCCTACCACTAAGCTTCACTTTTACACTCCGCAAAGGCGTATCCTCCGAACCGCCCACGCCAAAGCCCACGGCGATACCGACGCCAAAGCCCACGGCGATACCGACGCCAAAGCCCACGGCTTCACCAGCCAATGACAGGGATGTCGAGGAGCTGGTACTCATGGATGCAAACACAAACGCGGCTGTGATCACTTTGACCAATGGAGACATCTGGATCCCCGAAGAACTTGGCTATGCCCCATCGAAGACATCCGTCGAAGCCTTTCTTGGCGGCAACATGCGGAGTGTCATCATGACTCTCACCGAAACTGCCTCGGGAACCACACTCGCTGAGAGGACAGAAAGCTTCGCGCCCTTTGCCCTCTACGGCGACAAAAAAGGAAATTACCATGGCGATGCGCTGCGCTGGGGAAGGTCCTACACCATTACATGCAGCCCCTACACCGAGCAATACGCGAAGGGTCGAAAGGGAGTTCCTCTCACAATCACCTTTACGCTCCGCAAGAGCAAGGCACCGACTTCTCCGGACTGCCCCTTCGTTCTGCGCCAAGGGAAAGGTCGCAGCGAATACCAGCTCATCGTCGATCTACTCCCGATGCCCGCGGGCGTGTACACCCTCTCGGGCTTCGCCAAGTACTCCGCCGATTACGATGGCGAGAAAGTCTGGACGCATGCGCGCTTCTTCGACGAGGAGGGTACCGACGTCGGTCACACCAACACCAATGAAGAGCCCGACACCGCCCCAACGGCGCCTGATGAGTACCAGTACATCGCACAGACCTTCCACTCGCCGGTGGCTCTCACATCCATACATTGGTACGTCGGATACCCGGGCCTCGCATCTAGGGGCTTCCGCTACATCACGCGCCTCCAGATCACCGCTCCCGACGGCACCGCACTCATTCCTGACGGTGAGTTTGCCAACGGGGGCCACCTCGACTCCTTTGAGCCAGGACAATCCTACGGCGAGAACAGCATCGAGGAGGACTGCGACCTCCACCTCTAATGAAAACCCCGTATTTCTTTTTTGGATGTGGAGGTCCTATGAGACACTACCAGCGTCGAAATCGACGATTGTAACATTGAGGTTCGTAGCGGGGTAACGCGGGATGGAAAGGGAGGCATTCCCTGTGTTGGGCGTGTACGTGTACAGGGCTCTGTCAAGCCCCGTGAGACGCACGGGAAGTGGCTCCGCAGACGCGTTCATCATATCAATTCTTTCAGCTTGCACAACGACAAAGGTATAGACGCTGGTTGCCAGGCGCGGGATGGATTCATTCCGTGTGATTCCGTTGGGCGATAGGAGAAGGATGCTGAAGGCGTTATCTGTCGCGTTTGTAATTGTGAGGGTGTACGTTTCCTCTGGTTTTTTTGGTCCACCACGGATAATGGCCATGGTGAGTGCTGCAATCGCAATGGCAAGAATGACAAGACCCCCAACGGCAATGAGGACAATCGCGTAGATCGGAAGCATTCTATCTTGATGTAGTAGAAGAAAATTATTGTGTCGTCGTTGTCTTCGAGAGGAGCTGCCCCTAGAGCTCCACTTTGCTTGGAAGTGTCCAGACGTGCATCTTGTCGTAGTAGCAGCCCGTCTTCACGGTATAGTTCGCATATATTTCCGCAACGGTGCAGAGACGCCATCCCGCGCCTTGCTGTGCGGCGCAGGTCTCGTTCGCGGTCGTAAAATTACGTAAAAGACACTTGACGGGGGCGCCGTTCACGTCGCAGTGTGAAGAGGCGGCGATGATTTCACCGGCGAGCTCCTGACAGCAGCGCGTTCCCGCAGCCTTCTGGGTCGGGTCCGCACAGAGGACGTCGTCGCGGTTCAGATCGCTGGAATTGGGACAGGCGAGGTCGTCTTTGTGGACGGCTCCGTCGGCGATGCGGAATGGGCAATCCCTTGCGCTCAAGGGTGCCGCGGCGGGGTATGCCGCGAGCGCCGGTCCGAGGCTCGGGGGTCGTGGCCCGAGGCTCTTGACGCAATCAATGGTTCCTTTCGCATTGACGAGGCCAGCACCGAGGCCGGTGTCGTTGATATCCGTCGCGGTGTCACGCATGCACTGCGCAACCTCGCGGGGTCCGATGTTGTAGTCGTTCTCGGGACCGAAGACCGACAATCCGAGAGCCAGGACGCCCGAGACCATGGGCGCTGCGAGGGAGGTGCCGGAGGCTGTGCCGTACCAGTTCGTGCTGATCTTCCCGTCGGTCCGGCAGGTGAAGACGTCCACCCCGGGTGCGGCGATGTCGACCCAGTCGCCGTAGTTGCTGAAGGCGGCTCGTTTGCCCGTTGTGTCCACCGCGCCCACGGACATCGTCAGAGGATCCGCGGCGGGCATGTATCTATTGTCCTCGCCGCTGTTGCCCGCGGCAAACACCATGACACCTTTTGTGGTGTCGTGGAAGTACTTGACGGCGAGGCGCATGTCCTCGGTGTAATCTTGTTCGCGATAGCCCCAGCTATTCGAGGACACGTGTGCGCCGTTGTCTGCTCCGTAGACGAGAGCTTCGGCGAAGCCGCCCGTGGCACCCTTGCCAAAGACGATGGCCACCATCAGTTGCGCGCCGCCGCTCGCGCCGCCGCTCCCGCCGGCGATGCCGGCCATGCCTCGGTTGTTGTTGGAGCTCGCGGCGATGACCGAAGAAACGCGAGTCCCGTGCTCGGAGCCGATGAGGCCCTGGTACTCGATGAAGTAGTTGTCGATACCCTTGAAGGCGAAGTTGTAGCCGTGGCAGTCGTCGATGTAGCCGTTGTTGTCCTCGTCGACGTGATCATGGCAATCGGATTCTCCGGGATTCTGCCAGAGGTTCTTCTTCAAGTCTTCGTGTCTCGTGTAATCGATGCCACTGTCGACGACCTGGACCACGACTTCGGACGAGCCAAAGGTCGTGTCCCAGGCTTCGAAGAGGTTGAGCTGCTCAAAGTTCGTGCGCTGCGCAGCGAGGCGTGGGTCGTTGGTCTTGGTCAATTCTTCCGCCGGCAGCATTTCCGGTTCCACGAGCGTCACCGGCAAGGTGAGAAGCGACGAAGGCGACGATTCATCGGATTCGTCGGGGCCATCGGGGCCATCGGGGCCATCGGGGCCATCGGGGCCATCGGGGCCATCGGATTCGTCGGGGCCACCTTCAGCATCGCACGTCCGGCGTTTCGGTGGCTGCCTCATGGCTCGAAACCTTTTGCGTCCTTTGGAAAGGCGCTGGATGGCGGCCAGGGCCGCGTCCGCCATGATCTCCACGTCGGGGTCCACACCGGTCTCGTTGGCGATGCGGCACTTGTACCAGAGGTGCATCCCGTACCCTTCGTGCTTTTTTTCGTGCCTCCCGGCGTGGCGAAAGAGGCGCTTTGGCTGGTGGCAGCCCATGAGCCCCGTGGCTTGCTCGGCGACCCATTCCCGATACTCGACGTCGTCGTCCACTCGCGGGGCCGCCCTGTCCAGCCGGAAGAGCAAGTGCTGCCCGAGCCGCTTCTCCCTGGCGGCAGCCACAAAGTCTGCGGTTGTCAGGCGGGTGAGGACCTCACTGAGCCTCTTCGACGGTGTCACAGCACGTCGTCGTGCAACCGTCGTCGCGAGGGCCGAGAGGGCCGAGAGGGCCGAGAGGGCCGAGAGGGCCGAGAGGGCCGAGAGGGCCGAGAGGGCCGAGAGGGCCGAGAGGGCCGAGAGGGCCGAGAGGGCCGAGAGGGCCGAGAGGGCCGAGAGGGCCGAGAGGGCCACGAAGAACAAGGAGCGTGAGAGCATGTTTTTGCTCGTTATTTGACCCATCACATTTTTCTTTCGTCAGATGCAAGAGATCCGCCGCCTTTCCATGAACCTCACCAACCTCACCAATATCACCAATCTCACCAGCCTCACCAGCCTCACCAGCCACGTGGCAAAGCCACACCTCACTACGTATTTGATCCTAGCGCTAGGGTGTGTGGTCTCTTTCGGCATCTTCTGCTACAAGTTTCAGACTGGTAGCTGAGACTCGCATCTGCGAACCTGAAAGGAAAAAAAAAAAGTTTCTCTAAGGAAAGAAGGTGTCTCACAAATGGCTTTGCTGGTTATTCTACTGCCCGTCCTCCTGAGTGTCCTGGTGGTGTCTGGCGTTCTTCTTACTCTCTTCTTGACCGTGTGGAAGAAGAAGAAGACGCCGGCCGACAGTGGCCCCGACAGTGGCCCCGACAGTGGCCCCAACAGCGGCAATGAAGAAGAAACGGACAGTGGCAATGAAGAAGACACGGACAGTGGCAATGAAGAAGAAACGGACACGGACAGTGAAGAAGACACGGGCAGTGGCAGTGAGCAAGAAACGGAAAGTGACCCCGTTGGGGCCGATGATGTGCCTCCAAACCAAGAGCCCTTTACGTACTGCGATGGTGTCTCTGGCGACAACATCATATCAAAATACAACTTCAGCAAGACGTTGCTTTCGACAAACACAGTTGCTTTCGGGGACACGACAAGTGCAGACAGTTGGTTCATGGTTTTCAAGATCAAGTACGATCCAGCGGCAAGAGATGATGCGACGCTCCGCGATGACATGCAATCACGAGCGCTTGCCTACATCGATGCTGCTGGTGCGATGAGCATTGTGGTCAGGCCTGGCAGCTCGACCGTGACCATTATCGATGGATCAGAGACTCGTGAGTACACCCTCACCTACGACACAATCACCACGGCACCAGAAGATCCTGGCGACAGTTCCTTGAGAGTAGCAAATTTTCAAAGCACGATCTATTACCTTCTCGAGTTTGATGTCAGCACTCTTCGACTATTCACTCTTCGCATGAGATTTTTCAAGGATACAGAATCTCTCGATGTCGCCATGGGCCCGGTGGCCGAGTATGAACCTTACGGCGATGTTCAATTAGATAATGCCGTTGAAGAAGAGTTTAACGGCTTTACTAATGTCTACTACAACACCGAATCTAGTACAAACGTCACAAACGGCTTCCACGACTTTGCCAACGATGGCGAGAATTCGCTCCTGTATGCTCGACTTTTCCCAGGTCAATCGTGGCAGGGCGTAGCAGACGACAGACCATGCCTCTTCGACGACGGCGGGAATTAGTCGTTGCTGCGAAAGAGGGTGCCCTCGTATTGCATGAGGTAGAGGTAGACGTTCTTGGCGACGCGGTCGATGTCCGCGTCGTAAGCCAGCGTCTCTCCCGTGCGGTTTCCAAGGACCCAGGCAAAGTAGCGGCGCTTCATGGCAGACACATTCTCGTGATCCGTTTCTTTCGGAGCGTAGGTGGACGAGACCCGGAACACCGCGTAGCGGCTAGCAAAGGTGTCGATGCCGGAGAAATCGTGTTCCCGCGTCAGCGTCGCGACACAATTTCTTCGATCGACCGTCACAAAGGGTCGAATGCACATTTCGCGGAGAGTGATCGTCTTGTCGTCCACGAGCGACCGGAGGTGGCGGACATGCACCGCGTCGTCGAAATCAACACACCTCAAATGCCGGAAGAGCCGACCCTTCTCCGCCCGGTTGAAGCGCGTGATATTCTCCGGGAAACGAGAGCTCAAGAAGGCATCGCCGTAGATGCGGGAGAAGATTTCTTGGAAAAGAATGTCCTTCCCCGCACCCGCCAAACCATGGAACACCAAGAGGACCCCGAGCTTGCGCCGCTGCTGGAGTCCCGCTGCCAACCACTCCAGGATGTACTTCTCCTTGAACAGCTGCTCGGCCTTCTTCTCAGGGCTCTGCGCAGCGTCTTTGTCGGAGAGGCCCGTGAGGACCGTCCGGATGTGGTCGAGGACTGGCTGCACTAGGTCCATGTCGGGCACAGGGTCATATGGAAGCAACTGCTTTTTCGGGAGCATTTTTTTTGTTTGGTGCACATGGATGTTTGGTGAGCACCCCTTCTCAAAAGTAGAACTTTCAGAGGGGGGGTGGAACTATAGAGGGGGTGGGTCCGCTTTTTGCGAAGGGGGTGCCCTCTGAAGAAAGAAGAGAGGAGAGAGAGATAGACGGGGAGAAGGGAGAGAGAAAAAGAGAGATAGAGGGGGAAGGAGAGAGTGAAAAAAATAATATAATTCTGCTGACATAGGAGGAGAGCAGGAGGCATGCGTGGTCCACGATGGGAAGACTTGGAGCGGCAGCGGGTCTTTGTGCGGCAGCGGCTGGCGGCCCTCGCCAGGATCCAAGCGGCTCTGAGAGAGGAGGAAGTGGATTTGACCCAGCAGCTAGTGCGGCGCTTATTCACGAAGGTGTTCCGAGAAAATGATTTATCAATAGAAGTGACAAAGTTTTTGTGGTCCTACTCTACGAGCAATCTCCGTGCGGCCGGGAAGTGCTGCCGCGAATACGTTGTGCGGCACTGCCCGTCGGCCATCAACAATGTGTGCATAACTTTTGAGCGGCGAAAAGGCAACGACGTGAAGGTATTAAAAAAAGACGACGACGACGACGACGATGACGACGATGACGACGTCCATCTCCACCAAGAGGTGTGGGATTTTTTCCCTATGCCTGTTGTCGGAAAGAACCTTTCTTCACCGCTCCAGTGTTTTGTTATGCCGTTTTTTAACATCTTGAGCCTAAAATGGTATGGAGTTGGTGACCTCCAGGCATTTCTGTGCGAGGACAAAGACATCGCCCTAGCACACGTGCGCCTAGATGGTGCATATCTTGAGCATTTTCCGACCTTTAGAGGAGATATCGACGTCGTCGAGGCCGCTGTCGCAACCCGCGTACTTGTTCCTCGAGCCAAACCTATTCACGAGCGTGAGAAAAGCGCCCTCGGACACGCCGATGAGAGCTTTCAGTGCGATGTCAACATCGTCGCGGCGGCTGTTGCGTCAAATTCATGGTCACTGGAGTTTGCCGACGAGACTTTGAAAGCCGACAATAACATTGTCTTATCGGCCGTGATGCAGAATCCCTGGGTGCTCCAGTTTGCCGACGTTCGCCTCAAAAATGAACGCCACGTTGTCGAGACCGCCATTTTACGTGACGGTATGGTGCTCCAGTTTGCCGACGCGACCCTCAGAAGCGACCCCGAGATCGTGTTACAGGCCGTGAAACAGAATGGCGATGCACTCAAGTATGCCGACGCGAGCTTCAGAAGCAACCCCGCGATCGTGTTGGCGGCGGTCACATCAAAAAACGTTGAGGCGCTCAAGTATGCCGACGCGACTTTGAAAAGCGACCCCGAGATCGTGTTGGCGGCCGTGAAACAGAACGGCCTGGCCCTCTACTATGCCGACGCGACTTTTAGAAGCAACCCCGAGATCGTGATGGCGGCCGTCACATCAAACGGCGGGGCGCTCCGGTTTGCCGACGCGACTTTTAGAAGCAACCCCGAGATCGTGATGGCGGTCGTCACATCAAACGGCGGGGCGCTCCGGTTTGCCGACGCGACTTTTAGAAGCAACCCCGAGATTGTGAAGGCGGCCGTCACATCAAACGGCATGGCGCTTCAATATGCCGACGTGACTTTTAGAAGCAACCCCGCGATCGTGTTGGCGGCCGTGAAACAGGACGGCATGGCGCTCCGATTTGCCGACGCGACTTTGAGAAGCAACCCCGAGATCGTGATGGCGGCTTTGTCATCCGAGGGCCATGCGCTCGAGTATGCCGACGCGAGCTTCAAGAACGACCGTGATATCGTGTTGATGGCCGTGAAAGGGAATGGCTTCGCGCTCCAGTATTGCGACAAGACCTTTCTCAAAGACCGCGAGATCGTGATGGCGGCCATCAAAAATGGCGGTGGTCAGTATTGCTTGTATGAGTCGGACCTCAAAAAAGACTTCGACTTCATCAGTGAGCTTTGTCGTGCTTTTCGACCGACAATTGTAGAGACGACGATCGGCCCGTTTTTCACGGAGGTGTATAGGTAAAAAATGAAACAAAAAGACAATAAAAATGGAATGAACTCTCGCTGGGATCGACGACGCGGACCCTGCAGGAGTTGACGACGTCGCTCAAGAACCCGGCACGGTAACATCATCGAACTCGTTAAAGTGGCATCTGAAGACAACGTTGCTGACATTTTAAAATCATCATCATCATGAACATCATCATGAACATCATCAAGGTCATATCATCATCATGAATAATCATCATCAACATTTATCCATCATCACTTTATCCATCATCACCTTCCCTCTATCTCGAGTATTCTGTACCGTTTGCGAAGGGGGTGCCCTCTGAAAAGAGAGTGAGTCTAGAAAGAGAGTGAGTCTAGAAAGAGAGTGAGTCTAGAAAGAGAGTGAGTCTAGAAAAGAGAGTGAGTCTAGAAAAGAGAGTGAGTCTAGAAAAGAGAGTGAGTCTAGAAAGAGAGTGAGTCTAGAAAAGAGAGAGTGTCTCGTTCCGAAGGGGGTGGGGGTTGGGCTTGTAAAAAATAATTCTGCTGACTGGACTTTGTTGGGAGCACATCAAAGGAGGAGAGCAGGAGGCATGCGTGGTCCACCACGGGAAGACTTGGAGCGGCAGCGGGTCTTTGTGCGGCAGCGGCTGGCGGCCCTCGCCCAGGAGCAAGCGGCTCTGAGAGAGGAGGAAGTGGATTTGACCCAGCAGCTAGTGCGGGGCTTATTCACAAAGGTGTTCCGAGAAAATGATTTATCGAAAGAAGTGACGAAGTTTTTGTGGTCCTTCACCACGAGCAACCTCCGTGCGGCCGGAAAGTTCTGCCGCGAATCCGTTGTGCGGCACTGTCCGCCGGCCATCGACAATGTAACTTTTGAGCGGCGAAAAGGCGCGGTAATCGAAAAATTTGATGGTCCTATATGTTTTAACAGACCGTA
>Ga0307979_1001851_pt1 | contig 14885 bp, 15 predicted proteins | sample OrgLakmetage1058_FD_201833 | JGI IMG/M metagenome (GOLD analysis project Ga0307979, IMG submission 201833) | Saline water microbial communities from Organic Lake, Antarctica - #1058 | ecosystem: Environmental > Aquatic > Non-marine Saline and Alkaline > Saline | place: Antarctica: Organic Lake...
AAAACCGCCATGCCACCATGGCCTCTCTTCAGTTCGGTGGCGCCTTCCCGCTCAAAGCTCTAGTCAGGTCGCCGAGCAACTTTTCTGCCGTAGCCATCGCTTGCTCGTCGCGTTCCTGCGACGTCTTTTGCGCTTCTGCAGTCAGAGCTCGGCGGCAATGATCCGCTGCAGCTTCTAAGTCTGTTGTGGCAGCTCCTAATCCACTACTACTACTCGCACCATCTCCACTACTGCTCTTTGCTTGTGCGTCAGCGAGGCTCATAAGGGCAAGGTTTACATGTGCAGTGCCGCAGTCGTCCCGCGCTGCAACAGCAGCTTCAAAATGCTTCCGAGCTGCTGGTCTGATAGAAGAGGTGGGAGAGCAGAAGCGCCGATTTTAAAGAGAGGTAGCGCTGAATACAAGTCAAAGTGAAGAGAAACATGAAAGAAAACAGCACTATTTTCTTATTTTGAGTAAAGCACTCTTGTACCTACTCAACCTGTTCAATGACTTTCCCATTCTCAACGTCTTGTGATTCATTTGTTTAGCGTGCTCGATAATTGTTGATGTGTTTTTACCGGTCTCCGAGGCGTGCTTTTGCTTGCCCTAGGTTTACGTACACTTCCGCCAAGCTAGCCGGAGGCGCTTCCACCTGCCACACAAACAGTTCCGACAAGCACGCACATCAATTGATTAATATGTAAGATTCTTAGCTGTAATAGAAACAAAATCATCTAATAACAAAAATGGAAGCCTTCGGCTTGTCCTGTCATTTTTCCTAAAAAGAGCTTGAATAAGCATCGAGATTTGGTACAACCTGTGCAGCACCGTCGAGAATCGTTTCGTAATGCTGAATCGCAGCCGCGTGATCACCAGCCCGCTGACATGCAACGGCAACATTGAATAATGCAGCGAGCGATTGTGAGTCTTTTAATTCAAAGTCTTCCCCAGCTGCTTTCAATAAACATTGTGCTTGAGGTGGAGATATTGGAAGCTTCTTTGAAGAGACCGAACGGCAAGGAGATCTAGTATTATGACATGAATAACTCCGGCTAAATTTACACGGAGCAAACGAAGAGGCTTCGCGAAGCCAATGACTTAGCACTAAGATAATGAACAAACTACGCTGCATCTGTAGCCGATATCAAATGCTGCTAGTGAATATACTTTATAGATAGCTCCAACAATCGAGACGTGAACTTGGGGTGCCTTGGAGGAAAATCGAATGAGGAAAGTCCCTTAGTAAAGAGCTTTGATCTCGTGAAGTCGTCTACGCCACCACTATTTCTTAGTATAAATCAGTTTTCAGTTTGCACTACGGATATCGGTACGATTTTGAGAAGGAAGAAGATGCGTTTGTGCTGCGTTCATGACATTTTTAGTCAAGTTTAGCTCAAATGTAGTATATGCTCAAAATATTACGCTCTTGTATTGCTTTTCGTTTTGCTCGTTTCTTTCATTTCAGTTGTAGCGTTGTAGCGCTAATAAGCGTGAAGACGACTAGCCCTCTTGTGCATTCTGCCTGTGCATAAGGTTTCAGTTTAGAGCTCTAAAGATATTTGGGCTGAAAGATAGCCAGCACCTTGTATCTCGGTAGCAGCGATCTTTGTTGCCGCGTTTAACTTGCGTCAGCCTCGAAGATGGCGCATCGTCTTGGGTACAGCGTTGGCGGAACCACTTCGAGCACGTCGGTGGCTGATCAAATCAAACGTTACAAGCTGCGCGACTTGCCTTCTCCTACCAAGGAAGAAGACGCTTTTGATGTCAAATCTTTGCCGGAAGCATTTTCGGCGGCCGCGGGTGCTTTTGCTGTAGCTGGCGCAGGCGCCATTGCCCATGGGAGCGGCCCCGAGGCTCACCATCAACAGCATCACCACCATCACCACCTTCACCACCACCATAACCCAGCGAAAGAGTCACTGAAAGACAAGTGTGTGCGCATGATTGTGCGCCATTTTGAAGCGCGGCCAGTGGACGAAGGCAGCTGCCCCCCAGAGCTCATGCGGAAAATCACCGCGCGGCTACCTCTTGACCTAGACCCTGCGGTGAGCACCATAGCGCTATATCTAGTCGCAACAATTTGCGAAACCCCTTTAATTTAAGTTGGATTAATATTGCATAATAGCTTTTATGTTTAAACCGCGCGTGAGTTTGGCCTCTCCTTTTGCTCGCTGTCGTGTGCCCATTTCATGACAGAAAATGACTATGGCATGTCTTTTGTACATGCTTTAGCTTTTATATCCCCTCCTCTTTCTCTTCCACCCATTTCTCCCTTTGTGAAGATCGGCGCTTTGCACGTGTTCGACGAAGCATACTGGAAGCGACGCTGCGTGGCGCGGTTCGGGTGGTCAGCATGCGACTTGCTGGCTCACGGCCAGGTCTGGAAGCAGCTGTTCTTTGAAACCTTTGCGTCGCAAGTGCTGGAAGACTTTGCCTTGCCGCCGGGTGAAGTCGGCCACGGGAGCCATGGGCGCGGCGGCACGGGCAAGCACCACGGCAAGCACCACTCGCACGAGCTTCATGGAGTTGGGCGAGACCCGCAACACCATAGCGACGGGCCTGCCGTGTCTGCTGGCGCTGGTGGAGACAAAGTGTCCTTGTTGGCGAATCTAGCGGCTTGCCAAGACTACATCTTTTCGCTGCGGATCAAAGAGCTGCGGAGCCATTTGCCGCTCGACGAACTGTTGCCACTCTTGCCGAACTTGACGACCCTGAGCGCGACTTACGGCGTGCGCCGCGGTGGCATGGCGAGGCTGCGACTGGAGTACGGTCTCAAGGAAGTGGACGCTCAGGGCTTAAGCCGTGCGCTGGCCGATGGCCCCGCGAGCTGCCCGAGCCTCACCACTCTTTCTCTGCCGGCCAACTTGATCGATGACGATATGGTAGGAGTGAAGATCAAGATCAAGAACACAAATACATTGTTTTCAAGGCGACTCGTCCTCATATTCTTCGCATGATGCTTTTTTTTCATGGGCCCTTCTCGTTTTGATGTGCCTTCCTTCTTCCTTCTTCTTTTTGCTTTATTGCCTTGCCTTCGACGAACTAGGTGCGCGTGTTGATGGAAGGCTTGGTTCGCAACGACGCCATCACCAGCTTAGACTTGTCGCGCAACAAAATCAGCAATGCTGGCGTGCGCCTCTTGGCGAGACTCCTGGGCCAGCACTCGGTGCTCACCTCCCTCAACCTGTGCGACAACAGCATCCGGGCCGAGGGCGGGCGCTACCTGGCCCGTGGCTTGCGCCACAACGACTCTCTGGTGGAGCTGAACTTGCGCCTCAACCGGTTGGGTGACCAGGGCGGCGACATGCTCCTGCGCGGCCTTTTGCCTTCCAACAGTGGCTCAGCAGCGAACGGTGGCGCAGCCAGCGCGACAGCGGGCGTCAGCGGTGGTGGTCCGAGTGGCATGCGAAGCACGTCCTTGTCCGGGCCGCACTCGTCCACCAGTGGCGGCGGTGGAGGCGGGTATGTGGCGGGTGGCCATTCCCTAGCTCGCTTGAACTTAGCCAGCAACGGCTTGGGCAATTTGTCGGCGCGCGCTCTGGCAGACGTGCTGGTGGCACAGGGGGAAAGTGCGGCTTTTGGTCCAGGGGCAGGCTTCGGTGGGTTTGGAAGCAGTTACGGGGGCAACGGCTATGGTGGCGGTGGCATCGGTGGGGGGTTGCAAATATTGGACTTGAATGGGAACGGTCTCGAGGGCGACGACGCTGCTCTGCTCGCGGAAGCCCTTCGGAGCAGCGGTCACCCTTACTTGACCAGCGTGGACTTGCGTGCCAACCCGTGCAGTGCAGCTGGCAACGAGGATCCAGTGTCCGCTGATGCATTGGACGCGATTGGCTCAATGACGCGCGCGAATGAGCTGAGTGCGCGGTAAAAGGGAGATGAAGAAGAAAGGAAGAACAAGAAATAAAATGGCACCCGAGGTGCAAGGCGCTGTACGGGAAGCATTACGAATTTTCTCTTGGTTCTTGGTTCTTCATGCATTTGGTGTAATAGCCCATTACGTGTTGATGTGAGAGCAGTGGGGTTTTGACTGCAAACCCCACTGTTCTCTCAAATAAACATTACGCCATTGCGCATTACCACATTACCACAACCACACAGCACGGTTTATTATACTATTGAGTTAACCGGGTTTGTTATTTAATTGCAGCGAACGGGTTGCTGCTTTATAGATTATAGAAGAATCCTGAGGTTTAAGGCAATGCGCAATTCGATTTGATTCATTTAGTTCTATTCAAATTCAAAAATTCCCTCCACTCGCGAGTGCCTCCGTCTGCAAAAGAAAGCAAAGTTGGTGCTTTTTTTGAGGCAGCAGGCAGGTTGGTCGGCTTTTCGCTCTTGGCATATGAAAGGCACATGCCCGTTTGAAGGGGCAGATGCTTTCAGTCATCCAGGAGTGTCGAGCGTCATTCACCGCGGTCAGAAGGATAATAATTCGAAGGCAAAAATAGAAATGAATCGGCATAAAAAGAGTGCGTTCAACAGCTGAGTTCAGCCATCGATCACCCTATTGCTGCATTGGGCTTATTTAAAGGCCGGTGTCGATTTTGGTTTGCTCGATGGCCTTGAGCATGGCGTCAGGCATCGACTTGGAAGGGTCGCTGTCGCCGGCGGGGTCACCAGGGGCCTCAGAGACCGCTTCGTACTTGATCACGCCTAGGGGAGGAGCAAGCGACAAGCAAGCAAGAATGATGCTGACTGGAAAAAAAGAGATGAAGTGCACGTTCAATAGCACGTGCGAGTGGTTTTTACAACCCTATCTTATTACACACACTTGGCCTCCACTCGCAACAAGAGCAACGAGGACAAAGAAGACACAGCACTAATACAGCGGTCCTAACAATTATTATGCGACTCAATGTACCGTCCACGACGTAAAGGGCGAAGCGCTTGCAGCGGCCTTGGCCGAGCACCCCGACGGGGCCCGGGTCGGTCAGCTCCTTCTTGAGCGCCTTGGTGAACGCCTGCAATTCAAGTGAAGCAAACGGAACACATGCAGATGTAGAAGAACGAAGAGATTAGAGCTGCGTGCGTGAAAACCAATAGCTCGTTAGCAGTGAGCTTGGTGGAAGCACACACTTCAGAAAAGCAGGGTGCGACCTAGGGTGCAGGCACCAGCACATCTTCCCCTCTTTCTGTCTCTTGAGGAGGAGGCAAGAGTGCGCAAAAGGTGCGTTCAGTGCACGCGCCTATCTCTGCACGTACCCCTTGCGTGTCGCCCAGCAGCGTCACCATGGAGCCCTCCGTGCCCTGGTCTTTCGCCCAAGCGTCCATGACCGCGCCGTCGTTGACGCAGTACACCAGCACCTCATCGATGCCCGCAGCCTTGAGCGCCTTCTGCGCTTCCAAATAGCCGGGCACCTGTACAGGGGAGAGACACACGCTTAGGTAATGAATTGATACGATGAAATCAAGACACAAATATCAAAAACAAGCGAATGTTTCAGCAAAGACCTAAAATGAATAAAGGAATATGTCTTCAACCTAGAGCGCAAGATTTGGTGCAGATTCAAGGAGGAATCAAACACCGAATTGATAGTGAATACTCTCAACACGGCAGCTCAAAGGATGCCAAAGATACCCAGATAAGTGCGCGCCCAGGAACACATACACCACTGAACTGATTTATATTTGCAAACGAACCTGCGCGCTGGATCAGGTAGGGGTGAAAGCGCCAGGCAAGCCGACGATGATCGTCTTCTTGCCCTTGGTGCGCTGCGCCATGTTCACGCCATCAGGCGGGAACCCTACATGTAGGAACAGATGCACGGTTGCAATTTAGAGGTTCGCTTAAAATAAGTTTATTATGTATGAACAGTACAGTAGTTTATCTCGAGATGCGTGTTTCCTCAAAAGCGAAATGCAGTGACGTGGGAGTTCAGAAATGTGCATAATGCGCCCCCTCACCCAAATCGAGGGAAATCGCAGGGATTTTGTCACCCACGGCACGCATGCCCACACCCGAGCGGAACCCGCGAGCGGCAAGAGGAGCAAAGGCACTGGCGGCGCTGAAGAGGAGGGCCATCGCAAGACCAACAGTCTGTGCAGTGGTATGAGTCAAGTGCAATCACAGCAGAACAAAGAGTGAAAAAGAAGCACGCACAATAATGCCTATATACAAGTGGCCTGCGTTATAAACGTATAGAATGAATGAAAGTTGTCAGAAGATGGAGGCATGAACAAAACACAGGAGATTGCCAGTCGGTACACCTTCATTGAAGATTGTTCAAGAAGGCGAATCGGGTGAGACGTCCACCTGTTTGGACAACGTTTTGGACCACCGTCGGGACAAAAACATGGCGATTCTTTCTTTCAGGAAATGAATGCTTCTCTGATTGGCTGAAAACTGAATTTTCTCATCACGTTTGCAAAACGCATCGCATCCTTTATCTGTAGACCGCGCAGTCCGCGCATCGCGCGGTCTACGGTTGTGCAGGTCCTTGAGTGTCCAGAGAATTCGCGGGCGAGGTCGCCAGGATAGGCAACCTATCTTGCGCACATTTCCCATTCAGCTGCGCACGTGCACGTTTTAAGTCGCCGTTGCTTTCGGTTTTTATTAGTCACCTAAGTCACAATGTCAACGATCGTCGGAGGCGTGAAGCTTCCCTTCGCCACGAAGTTTACGGTCCAGAGTATTGTTGGCGCAGTTGCAAACTTCGTTGGGCAGTATAACTTTTCCAGCATTACCGTAGCTGTGCTCTTATTTAGGCTTGAGTACGGAAAAGTGCCTCAGTGGGCGCTCTCGTCCGTCAACAGTGCCGTCTACGGAGGTACAAACGTATGCCCCACTGTTGCACTTATATATCTGCCATTATAACCTAGGTTTAGTATATCAAATGCTGTGTCACGTATGCATGCAGACTGCTTTCACTTTGAAGCAATTCTTTTCAATTTTATTTCTACCTCTGCACTTCTACGACAGGCGCTGTGGTGGGCATGTTAACACTCGGTTACGTGGGTGATATATTGGGCCGTCGCCGCGCCATGGCCATCACTCTGACTATCATGGTTTTCGGCGGGATTGGCTCCTCGCTTTTGACTTGGGGCGATGAAACAGCCGTCTATGTCTTAGCTTCAATTTTTCGGTTCGTAACGGGGGTTGGCATCGGAGGTGTATTTCCGTTGTCGGCGACCGCTGCCTACGAGAACGACCTCGCAGCAGCAGGCGATTACGGGCAACGTTTACGGAACGTAGCTTGGACCCAATCCTGGCAAATGGTTGGCGCCATGGGGCCTTTCATTGTCGCTCTCATCCTTTTCGGCACTTTTTACACTCGCTACCTGGCCTCTCAGTAAGTTCAACACGCTCGCGCTTACGAAGTTGCCTGCACTTTTTCGACTTTGTAGCTTCTAAATAGACATGCTTTCCGTGCGCAAAACCCGTAGGTACCGCATTATCATGGCTGTTGGGGCCGCTTTAGCGGTTATCCCTCTTCGTCAACTCCTTAAAAAGGACCCTAAGCAAGGGGCCGATGGTGCGTATTCCATTGAATGTATCAATAGACTAGACGTTTCTTTTAAATTAAAAGAAGACGCACCGAGCGCTAGATCATTTGCTCACTTACCAAGCGCTTACTTATTTGCTCTGACTTAGGTTCATATAAGGAACCGGAGCTGCAAGCTCAATTTGTCGACCTCATCGGCCGAAATCCTGACTCTGACGACGAAGGAGAGCCAGATGCATCGATCTCCAGCTCGTTATCTGTATTGGACCTCGTTTCGAAGGTGCTTCGGTCATTCCTTAAAAGGAGGCGCATAATACCAAAACTTAGCATCGCATTGTACTCTGCTGTGAACGGATCTATTACCTGGTTTGAATCTTTCGAAATCTTTAAACCTCTTTATCAACCCCGCAGGTTAATGCAGACTCTCAAGGCTGGGAACTCATTGGAGCGTGTTCTAGTTGGTTCTGCGCGGAATTTTATGCCACTGGCCTCGCGACTTTCGCCCCCGAAATCTTGGAAAGCGCGTATAACGGCGACCTAAACCTCGTCAAGGACTATCGCTTTGTAAGCACCAAACATTCATTCTTGTCGTTAAAAAAAAATCAATTATCAGTTATCAATTCTGAAATCTGAATACTTCTCATTTATTGTTCTTGGTCTTTTTTTGTCGACAGAATGTTTATTGTTGCATTGCAACACTTCCAACCACATGGATATCGATTCTCCTCGTGGGGCGTATGAACTCAAAGGTGATTGACATCTGATTCGTTTGTATATATTTTTTGGATTTTTGAAGGTCAGTAAAGCCATGTACTAGTATGAATCAAAGCGATGTTTTGTCTTTTGAAGCTAATATTAGATTTATTTATTTTCTCTTTTCCTGGCGTATTATTCTGTTTATTTATTCCGCAGGACTTGCAACTTTGGGGGTTTGCATTGAATGCCCTCTCATTTGGTATCGTCGCAATGGTGTGGACTCTTGACACCACCCTCGATTCAGTGGGCAAGTTTACGATTGTCGTCTTCCTCCGAGCAATGAGCCGTGTCGGAGCTACGACCACCACGTTCGTGATGCCGTCGCAACTTTTCGCAGCCGAAGTCCGGTCAACAGTAAACGGCTTCTGTGCTGCCTGGGGAAAGACGGGAGCTTTCATCGCGACCGTAGTGACGCCCATTATGTATGAAGATTATGGCTTTTATTCAGTTTTCTTCCTGTACGCAGCTGTTGCAGCTTTGGGCTGGGCCGTCACCTACTTGTTCATCCCATATATCGACCAAGATGCGAAGGCTGCTGCAGTGCAGAACGAAACGCGCGTGAAAGAGCAGCGCAGGGGAGCAGAAACCGTGCCTTTGGTAGGCGGAACTCTCAACCAGATGCGATCTCATGTCTCCCACGGCGAATAAATAATTCGCTAAGTGAATGGCACTGGCGATTTGGTCTCATCTCCAGAAGTCCCTCTGTCCCACAGTCCACAGCTGCCCAGGTCTCTGTTGGCTTTTGTCCCAGCAAATATTTTTTTTGCTCTAGTTCACTAGCACTGTAACTGTAGCACTAACACCTCTCCAATGGCGTAATGGTAATGGCCACCTACGATCTAGTGGCCATCGGCCGTATCACCGGGACACCGGGCGATGAGCGACTTGCTTCTTTAATCACCAAAGAAGTCACTGAAAAGAAACAAGAAAGAGAAGCGATCAAGCCCCACCCCCCATAAAATTCACAGCCAGGTGAAAATTATTTGCGGATTAATGCATTTGGTGTGCTGGATGCGACCAACTGGCAGTTAAAGGGGGTTCACATCTGAAATTCGCCCCTTCTTTTGGCCATAGTATACGAAAATCGTAACGGGACCCCCCCTAACCGAGCTCATAAGGCCAGGGCCCCGGGCCCCGAAATTTTTACCGCATCGAGGGGGAATCCCGCTGCGAATAACAACAATTAGATTAGATTATACTAACCCAGTGCAAAGAAAGACAGGGGCAGAAATAGCAAACACTCAGAGGCGATTTGTATTTGCACATGTTGAATGTGCCTGCGAGTTCCATACGGAAGTAGTATCTGGCGTCTTCCCTCCTATCAATTCGGCGGGGTCTGAGTGCCCATTGTGTTTCACGTCCCAGGTACACGAGGCGATTCTCCGGGCTATTTTGTTTTTGCCCCAGTGGAGCACCGGCTAAATGTTCTTGTCAGGCGGTGGGCGCCAGCCGCTCTGAGAATCGCCTGTCCTCTTTCTTGCTGCATAGGGCCAATTATGGATCATGCCGTATAGTGCGGCTGCACGCCGTCTACCATCGGTGATTGTTTCTCCAGCCCTGTGCATAAGTACATCACGAGGTCGTTCAAAGAGGCGCCTGTGTTCAGGCTCGGACTCAAATGTATCCGAGTTTGGTGGGAGGTTTTCACGCTCATCCTGAACCGACTTTCTCTCTGCTCCATGTCCGCGGTCTTCCCTCTCTAGCCGACGGGATGCCTTAATCAGGGGAAAATTTCTTCGCAAACTGCGCATAAGTACAGTGGCTACGCAAGTGTCGGGAAACTCACCGACTACACCCACGAGCCTCTTCGGGGAAGTTGAGCGACGGAAGTTTCGTACAATACCATAGTGCTTCGGTGCTCTCTCAACCAAGAGAGCACCCCGCAATATGTCGTCGTAGACAACCGCAATGCACTGCCTCCTCTCTTCCGCGATGAAAACTGAACCCGGACCGGAAACGCTGCTGAAGAAGGGGTAGACGAAGATATGGAGGTAATATAGGCGGTAGAGTGTGAAGAATGGCGGCCGTAGGCCAAATGATACATAAATATGATCAATTTTCCGGTCGGAGGGCCATGGTGGAGATCCTTCGCCAAAAGTGTACGATTCTCTATTGAATTTAGTGCCTAGAATGGTGACACACCAACGAGGACTCAGTCTCGCCGACTTGTTCGGAGTAAAGGCGCCAGTTGGAGCCATAATTGGTCTTCTGGAGCGAATTTTCTAGCGCATATGCAGCTCAAGTGCATTTTTATGTGCCTCTGGGGCTGCTGTGTATTTGCCTTTCTTTGTTTTTGGGGATAATTAATTAGACTAGACAATAATGGTGACTCGCAGGGTGGCCTTCCTGGTGAACGGAGCATATAATTTTATCATATCTATGTTCCAAATGGCCTTTGGCTACCATTTTTCGCACTTTAATACCCACATTACCGCCACATCTCCGTCTACCCCTTCGCCAGCTTCTACCGTGGAAGATAGGAGGCAGTTCATTACGATCGTCTACGGTGACTTATTGTGAAATGCTCTTGTGGCGGAGAGGGCATCGAAGCACTATGGCCATGTACGTACCTCCCGTCGATTAATTTCCTCTGTAGTGTTCTGGAGGGTTCATAAAAACGCAGCTCTATGCTGCTTGTTGTTTCTTTGGAATTGGGGATTATGATCTAATAAAATCTAATCTAGGGCTCGCGGTTACTGCATTCTGACGGAAATCGCGTCTAAATGGCACAAAACTCACCTGTGCCTCGTGCTGGCAATAAAGGCCCGGAGGAGGGGAGGGGTGCTTATTCCCCTTGAAATTTCTGACCCCCCCCGAGGGGGAATGGAGCTCATAGGGAGGGTGCCATCTAGTCGGCGACAGCTGGGTCTCCCGGGACAAACCGGAAGCCAGACACGGGTTTAATATGACTATCCTAAGCAGCCTCTTCGTCGGACCTGCTTCGAGCACGGGATTGTTGACTTTGGTATTTTGGGGTGTTCGGGGCTTGAACGAGGTCCCGGCGGTGGAGCATAAGGCGTGCCCGCCCACGATAAGCGGCGAGCTCCCCCAAAAAAGTGTACAGTAGCTACAGGACCTTTCATGTGATAATCTTTGTTGACGCGCACTTCATTGGCGTTGGCGGCCGCATCGGAGTCACCGGTGCGTTCGTCAGGATAGGTGCCTCCTGGAGAGAGGGTCTTGACGTCGACGAGGGTACCCTTGGAGCACGAAGGGGCACCGCCATCGGTGTCAATATCCTTGGCGACAATATCGGGAAGGATGCGCTGGAGAACCTTAAGTACTCCTTTCGGGGCCCGGACTTCCTCGAGTTGAGAGAGGCGATAGGAGTGCTCGTGCCAGCCAGGATGATTTAACACCCCTGGGTGGGCTGGCTGGGGTGAGGGGCTGAGTGCCCTCTGGTTTAATGGCTTTCTACATTTACGTTATTGCTGTTCGGAGTTCGGGTTTTCCTCGTGTTCCTGAGTGCGCCAGAGCGTACTGTGCGGGCAAGTAGTCAACGGCGGGAGGCAGCTGACGACCCCCTGATGGCCCTTGTGAACGTGGTATGCGAGCCCCGAGGAGACGACCAGCTGCCAAGAACGGGACGGCGACTGGTGTTCTCCGTACCATATTAGGGTGGCCGAGAATACCCCGTCTGAGTTAGGTAGAAGCGGTTATTGGCAGCTGATTATTTATGTATCTAGTAGTTGATTAACTGATGAATTCTTGCCTCCTAAGTGGCCGACCTACTTGAGCTGTAAATTTCGTGATTTAGAAGAAATTACCGGATCGGGTTGCTCGTTGACTTCTCCTGGGCCATTCCGAAGTAGCTTTGTTTGCGCAAAGCGCGCGCATTCCCACTTTATTCCAAAGAAATAGCTACTGTGCCATTTGGGTTTGTATTTGCTCGAGTTCGAGTGAAATTTGAAATCCCCACTTCGCCCCCGCGCAACTCAAATTCCGCAAAGCACTTCACGCGGCAAACTCGAGCTCGAACCTAAGCATAATCGGTTATCGGAAGGAGCCACAGCCTCGTGCGATCTCCATTCTGGCCTATACCCTGCTATTGCACGTCACTCCCCGATTTTACCGGAAGCCCTTTGCATTTAAAGCCTTCTTTCATGTCCGACCCCATGTCATATCAGGGCGCCCATTGCAAGAGTTTCGATAAATTCTGGAAGACGACCACGACTAGCGTCCGTGGTGTTTGATGGAAAATCATGGGTTTAGCTTAATGATCAGGAGGGGCCGCTAGGCCACAAGCGGCCCGCTTGCATGTTGCTGTTTGTATTCTTGAGGACGGGCTTTTCTTTTCACTTCCACTCCATGGACGAGGAAGAAGGAGTTCCTGCCCCGTCAAAGCCTCTTCTGGCTCAGGAGCAGAACAATAGGCGCCTTGCGCGCTGAAAGGCACACTTCGGCCTCTGCCGATGAAACCTTATGTTTTGCATGTCACGTGCTTCTTTGCTCGCGCGCCTTTCTCTTAATTGTTCATTGGAGTGCGCAACACCAACAAACACCCCCCCTTTTTTTTTGTAAATTTTCCGAGGCATTTGGCGATCTCGAACTCGAACTAATACAAACCCAAATGACACAGAAGCCAGTGCTGCGGGCAGAAGTGGGAATGCTCGTGCGTTGCGCAAACAAAGCAAGTGCGGAATGATTCAGGAGGAAAAGGGGCATTGGCCAAATTCCTCGGAAATTTGCAAAAAGCTCGTCACATGCGGAACACGAGTTTCACTCAGCAGAGGTCAAAGTGTGCCTTTCAGCGCGCAAATTATTCCCCTGAGCCACAGGAGGCCTTGACGGGACAGGAACTCTTTCCTCGTCCGCGGAGTGGCCGTGAAAAGAACCCCCCCCCCCCCCTCAAAAGTACAAATAGAAACATACAAGCGGGCCGCTTGTGGCCTAGCGGCCCATCCCTATCAAAGAGCTAAACCCATAAATCTTCCATCAAACGCCACGGCAGCTACTCGTGGTCGTCCTCCAGCGTTTCTCAAAATCCTCGCGAGGCCCTCCGCCTTGAGAGCAGGTCGTCTGCCAATGCCCCTCCCCTTCCTGAATTATTCCGCACTTGCTTTGTTTGCGCAACGCACGCGCATTCCTACTTCTTACCGCTGCATTGGATTCTGTGTCATTTGGGTTTGTATTAGTTTGAGTTCGAGTTCATATCGCGTTCTCGTAATTAGGGCGTGTGCTCGTGTGCTGTATTTGCTCGGTAATCCCAGGCATTTTGTAACTCTCTTTCATGAGGGTTATTCTGTATGTTGTCGATTGGTCAGAAACACAGCCATAATTTCCACGTTTCCAAAGGTCTTGCTTCGTCCACATATAAGATCTAACATTTGAGCTGCACTCTCAGAGCACGGAGGAGCGTGCCACTTTGGACCGCTACCATCACTTCCATGGCCACTCGGGCAGGTGCGCCTGATTAGCTCCTTAGGTTTAGTTTGCGCTGCTTTGTTTTTCTTCTCTACCTTTTAGCCTTCTAATTCCGGCCCTTCGGGGCCTATCTCAAATTCTTGCCCCAGTCATTGGCCGATACGGGGGTGCTTCCTCTGACCTCAGCCTCATTTTGCTTTTCTTCTCTACCTGTTAGCCCTCTAACTCCGGCCCTTCGGGGCCTATCTCAAATTCTTGCCCCAGTCATTGGCCGATACGGGGGTGCTTCCTCTGACCTCAGCCTCATTTTGGACCTCGTCGCTCGGAAGATGGCTCGCAAACACACGGCATTCAACAACGCTGGCTTTTCGGAAGCTAAAGCCTTGTTCAGACAGAAGCTTGCACGCAAATGGGGTCACGCAATTGCTTGGGGATGGGCGACTCTTCTTCTGAATTGCCTGAGGGACTTCGTTGTAGTCCCCTCTACTGCGGGCGGAAACTCTTCTTTTGATTTGCACTCCCAGAGCACGGAGGGGCGTGCCACTTTGGACCGCTACCATCACTTCCATGGCCACTCGGGCAGGTGCGCCTGATTAGCTCCTTAGGTTTAGTTTGCGCTGCTTTGTTTTTCTTCTCTACCTTTTAGCCTTCTAATTCCGGCCCTTCGGGGCCTGTCTGAAAAAAATAGATCAACGAAGAGTTGATGTTTAGTACCGACATGACCAGAAAAGTGCCTACCAAAGAAAAATGTGTGTCACAAAAAAATGTAGTTTTTGTCATATCATATTTTTATCTGGATGGCGTTACCCACAGGTCGTTTCCTGTCAGCTTTCAAATAACATCATCTCGATGGTAGACTGCGTGCTTACACCATTGGTTAATTGGTCAAAAGGTACGGATTGGCGATTCGAAGAAAGTGTGTACACTTCGAGACCATCTCAAACTATACACCTTCTGTTACTTCTTGCACTTTCCCCTCTAGCGATCGCCTTCAATGCAGCTCCACTTTGAAGCACCTGACGGCAAATGCCATTGCGCATTTCAACCTCCATACAAACTTGCTCCACGATCCCTCACGATGCCCCTTTTAAGGTGTATCGTCATGGGTATCGACGAGTCCACATAAGAACACCTTCGTTGATCGTGGCGCGGCGCACCCGCGCCGCTTGAGTATTGCAGAGGGGGTAAGTCGGTAGGATTATAGATCAACGAAGTTTGAACTCGAACTCGAACTAATACAAACCCAAATGGCACAGAAGCCAATGCTGCGGGCAGAAGTGGGAATGCGCGTGCGTTGCGCAAACAAAGCAAGTGCGGGATGATTCAGGAGGGAGAGGGGC